>JAESFO010000013.1_pt1 | contig 298728 bp, 280 predicted proteins | sample 9269421 | NCBI WGS metagenome assembly JAESFO01 (sample SAMN14502839, study PRJNA617101) | algae metagenome | isolation source: Nostoc desertorum CM1-VF14 and co-occurring heterotrophs from rocky... | place: USA: Clark Mountains, San Bernardino, California | collected 2000-06-05
TCGGCTGGCGGCATGCCTATGGCGATGTCACACCAACGGTCAGCCAGGCTTTCACCGGCAGCAATGCCTTCACCATCGCCGGTGCGCCGATCGCAAAGGATGCCGCCGTCATCGAAGCCGGGCTCGACTTCGCCATCGCACCACAGGCAACGCTCGGGCTGTCCTACCACGGCCAGGTCGGTTCCAAGGCCAGCGACCATGGCGTCAGGGCAGATCTGAACGTCAAGTTCTGACAGCAAGGCATCATCGCCCGCTCCGGTTCGCCGGGAGCGGGCGTTTACGTTCAAGGGCTAGTCGCAAAGCTTCCAACAGGGGGTCGAGACGTCCCCCGCCGCGCCAAGCTCAATCACCAACAGGAAACGAAGTTGCCTGATCTTGCCGCATCGGATATTCGAATGCCGGGCACTCTGCCCACAGATCCAATTGGGAGAGGCTCACCGTGACACGCAAGACGCTTATCAAGTTCGGCAAGGTGGAGAGCGCCGATTCCAACGACCTGCCCGGATGGGTGGTGATCGAAGGAAAGCCGACCATGAAGACCGCCGTCCAGCACACCACCGAGGATGGCAAGGTTCTGTCGGGTACCTGGCAAGCGACCCCAGGCACCTATCACGCAACCTACACCGACTACGAATTCGTCCACATGATCGCCGGTCGCATCATCATCACTCCGGACGGCGGCGATCCGGTTGAAGTCGGTGCGGGCGATGCGTTTGTCGTGGAAGCCGACTTCAAGGGAACCTGGAAGATCATCGAACCGGTGACGAAGCACTTCGTGGTCACTGTTGGATCATAGGACGCGGCAGGTTCAGTCGCGCATCATGGCCTTGACCTGGTCGTAGGACACCAGACTGCCGCCGGCGCCAAATGTTCCCGGCTGCAGGGGATAGAAGGTGCACCAGACGGTGCGACCGTCACCGCCCTCGTCACGGAACGCCTGCGTGACCTGCTCCACCAGTTGGGTCCGGCGCTGGTCGGTGAGCGCTTCGGCGAAGGCGCGCACCCTGACGTCGAAGCGTCGATGATCGGCAGGTTTCCCACCGACAAAGATACTGTCGGCCGCGTGCCAGGCGACCACCGCAATGGCTCGCGACCGCACATTGTCGGGAAGCCCCTCCGCCGTAATGGCGGCGGCGGTGATCCTTTCGGAAATCCGCTGCTGCTGCTCACTCGTCAACGAACCGGACGCGTGGACGATATCGATGAGCGGCAATGGCTCCTCCTGGATCGAGAAAATCGTACAATCCATGCCTCGCGAAGATTACCGTATCCTGTCGGGCTTTCGGCGTAACGGGCTTTCGCCGGGCGCATGTGCAGGAGGCCTGCGAGGATCAGCAAATTTCAGAAAAATATCAGAATCCGTACCTTGCCTCGTCAGGATATTAGCCTGAAGAAATATATGGGCCGTTGTTGCAGTCGCTTCGGCGGTCCGATGTCACATTCCGGCCCCAACGGCCGCCCGCCCGGCCCCGGCTGGGCGGGCCTTTTTATGCCAGTGCGTACATGACCATATCGACCATGTCGCGTCGCACCATTCCCCAGTTCTCGAAGCTGCTCGCCTCGATCGCCCGCGTTTCGATCTCCGTCACCGTGTGGTGACGCTGGTCGTTGCGGATGGCAATGAACAACCGCTCGATGTCCTGCTTCGCTCCTTCAAGGATCTGGCAAACGCGTTGGTTGTCTATGGCAAGGACACCCGTGATGCCCTGGCTCTTGTTGAAGGTGGCCGCTCTGGAGACGAGCCCATCGATATCGGCGTCCGAGATTTGGGGCTGCAGGGTTGAAACGTAGGTCAGTCGAATAAGATTCTTTGTCAAACCATGTTCCTCGTTTGCATAGGGATATAAGTCCCCCTCCTTGCCGAGGAAACCCAAAGCAGGCATCGGTGCTGTCTTGGCTGGATCAGGTTTGTCGATGCTGCCGCCCGCATTGTGATTTGACAGCGGTTACGCTGAGCTTCCGCGCCGTGGATATTAGACACTTCTAATCCTGCTGCTGCCATGCGTGAGAGCCAGGGTAACAGATTGTGTTTTTTCGTGATCGCACCAGGTTACTTTTTGGGAACCGAGGGGCAAACAAGGGATTTTTCCGTTCGGATCGCCATAGCCGGCGATCAGAGGATGATGTGCAATTCATCTAGGGAGGACCTCATTGCCGACGTTCAAACCTGTCATTTTCGAAACGACGAGTGGCTACAGATTTACGGTCACATGCCTGCATGACGTTTTCAAAGTCATGGCGATGGGTTGGCCGAACAAGACCTGCGAGCAGTATGCCGAAGCAGTCCGCCTGACCGACAAAGCCAGGGAAGGCTGGTGCACGCCAAGGGCTGCCTATGAGGCGTTTGTCGAGGCGGCCCGAACGCAGGGGCGGATCGTCGAGCCGCGGAAACTGCTCGATCGTGTCGCCATCGAACTCTCGGCCATCGAACCTGAGAACTTCAATCCGCATTCGACCGCGCCACACACGCGGTTCCGGGTTCGCCGGGCTGCTCACGCAGCTTCTCCGGCAACCCGCAAAATCCACATCTGAGAAGAAAGCGGCTCCGTGCCGCATGGACATTCGAATATCTTCAGGAAGCAAAGCATGGCCGTTCTTCACACTTCGACCAGCGGCATCGCCTATCCGGGCGACATGGAAACCCTCAAGCGCGTCTACGATCTGCTGTGCAGCGAGCGCGGACTTTGCCAGCGCAGCCCAGCCGCCGAAGATCTTGCGAGGGCGACGATGAGCCTGTTTGCCCAGGGCGTCTTCGACGAAGACGAGATAGCCGAAACACTGCGGCTGTATCTCGACAGGAAGACAGTCGCATTGGCGGCATAGGATCTGGCCCGAGAACAAGCCCGCTCAGTTCCGGCTGAGCGGGCTTTTTTGTACGGGACGCTGCCATCTCCCGTACCACCCTACCCCTGGCTTGCCTCGAACAGCGGGCGGTGTTTCGCCAGCGCCTGGCCGGCGAATTCGGTAAAGGCGCTGACGCGGGCGGTGCGGCGCAGATCCTCATGGGTAAGGATCCACAGCGCGGTTGCCATCTCGGCGACCGGGGAACCGATGCGCACGAGGCCGGGCGTCCGCTCGCCGAGATAACATGGCAGCCCGACAAGGCCGAGGCCGGCAACTGCTGCCTCGCGAGCTGCGACCAGCGAGTCGCAACGCAGCACCGACGCCGGGCCCGGCAGCATGGCACGCATCCACCGGGCGACGCTCGAGCCGGCCAGCGCGTCACTGAGACCGATCCAGCGTTCGTCCGTTACCGCCAGATCGTCGCCGGCTTCGAGGCCGCGTTCCTGGAGATAGCCAGGCGCGGCATAGATGGCGAAGGCAATGCCCGAAATCCGGCGGCCGACCAATGTCTCCGGTGGATCCATGGCCGGGCGCACGGCGACATCGGCATCGCGGTGGGTGAGGTTGGCAAAGGCATTCGCCGTGGCCACTTCCAGCAACACACCGGGATGGCGCTGGCGAAAGGCCGCCAGGATCGACGGCAGCACGGACGCCATCAGCGTGTCGGTGGTGGTGATGCGCAGGCTGCCTTCGAGGCGCAGGTCCTGCCCGGTCAGGCGGCGTTCAAGCTCGGTGACGGTCTCCGCCATCTGCCGCGACACGGCGAGCAGTTCCTCGCCGCCGGCGGTCAGCGTGTAGCCGGTCGGCAGGCGGTCGAACAGGCGCACGCCGAGCTTCTGCTCGAAGGCACCGACCCGGCGCAGTACGGTGGTGTGGTTGACGCCGAGCGAGCGCGCCGCAGCTGCGAGCGAATTCGTCTCGGCCACCGCCAGAACGAAACGCAGATCTTCCCAGTCGATGCGGTAATTGCTGTGCATGATTGCACGAACCTAGCGCAGGACTGCGCTTCCGGCGAGCATTTCTGCAGAGACTGTACGGCAAAACCCGAGCACGGCCATCAGGTCGAACGCAACCGGAGCGTTCCTGCTCGCGCCTTCCCACTTCATCAAAATCTGTGCATTTTTGCAGGATAGGACGGCAAACAGACAGATCGAACTGCGAACAAGCACAGTCTACCTACACTCCAACGATCGGACGGACCGGTCGAAGGAGACCGCAAGATGCCCCCCATCCAGCTCTACACCTACCAGACGCCGAACGGCCACAAGGCCTCGATCATGCTCGAGGAGACCGGGCTGCCCTATGAGGTCCAGATCGTCGACATCGAGGCCGGCGAACAAAACACGCCGGAGTTCCTGGCGCTCAACCCCAACAACAAGATCCCGGTCATCGTCGATCCGGAAAAGGGCCGCACCATCTTCGAATCCGGTGCGATCCTGCACTATCTCGCCGAACGCTCCGGCGTGCTTGTGCCGGGTTCCGATGCCGAACGCGTTCAGGTGCAGAGCTGGACCCTGTTCCAGGCTGCCCATGTCGGCCCGACTTTGGGGCAGCTGTGGAACTACAAGATCTTCGCGCCGGAAAAGATCCCCTATGTCATCGGCCGCTTCGAGGCCGAGGCAAACAGGGTGTTCCGCGTGCTGGAAAGCCAGCTGTCGCGCCACGCCCATATCGTCGGCGAGACCTACGGAATCGCCGACGTGATGACCTGGCCCTGGATCCATGCCGGGCTGACCAAGCTCGGGCTCTCTCTCGACGCCACCCCCACCCTCGCCCGCTGGTACATGGCGATCGGCGCGCGGCCGGCTGTGCTGCGCGGCCTCGTCGTGCCGCGGCTGCCAGCCCACCACTGATCCCCGACATCTTTTCAAAAGGAGGCTCCCATGGAGACCCTGTTTGTACCCCTGTCCCTGTTCGCCGGCGGCCTGCTCGCCGTCCAGGCCGGCGCCAATGCGCAGCTCTCGAAAGCCATCGGTTCGCCATTTGCAGCAACCACTTTGCAGCTCACGGTCGGCACCGGACTGCTGCTTTTGATCGCCCTGTTCACCGGCACGCTCGCCGCGCTCGGCGCCTTGCCGCAGGCTGAATGGTGGCACCTCATCGGCGGCACCGCCTCGGCGATCTACGTCGTCTCGACCATCGTGCTGTTCCCCCGCCTCGGCGCCGTCGTCTCGGTCGGACTGTTCATCGCCGGACAGATGCTCGCCTCGCTCGCCCTCGACAGCTTCGGCCTGCTCGGCGTGACGCAGACCGGCCTACAGCCCGGAGCGGCCATCGGCACGCTTGTCGTGCTCGCCGGCGTCGCCATGATCGTCTTCGGCCAGGGTGGCAGCGACAACCTCAAGGCCGACAAGTTGGGCTGGATCGCGCTTGCGCTGATCGCCGGTGCCGTGCTCCCGGTCCAGGGTGCGGTCAATGCGCTGCTGCGGCATGATCTTGGCGGCGCTCCTTTCGCAGTCGGCGCCATCTCGTTCTTCGTCGCGACGCTGGCGATGGCAGCGGTGATGCTGGTGGTGCTGGCCTTGCGCAAGACCCCGAGCCCCAAGATCGGCGGCGTGCAGACCATGCCCTGGTGGGGCTGGCTCGGCGGCGTCGCGGGGGCAACCTATGTCACCACCGTCTTCACGGCGATCCCGGTCATCGGTGCAGCTGCAGCAGTCGGCTTCACCGTCGCCGGCCAGCAGATCGCCAGCGTGTTCGTCGACCGCTATGGCTGGTTCCGCCTGCCGCAGCGGCCGGTGTCGGGTTTGCGCCTCGTGGGGGTGTTGCTGCTTCTCGCCGGCGTCGCCGTCATCAAGCTGGTCTGAACCGTCAGGTTTGTGGTGCGTCCTTCGAGGCTCGCCCGCCGAGGATGTGCAATCCATCCAACGCTTGTGTGGGCTCGCACCTCAGGATGAGGACGGTTGTGCAACGCCACACAAGTTCTGAAACCCCTCGGAATGTGGCCTCCATTGCCACCGTCCTCATCCTGAGGTGCTCGCCCGCAAGGCATTGGAAGATCCGCACAACCATTGCGGGCGAACCTCGAAGGACGCACCAAATCACCGCCATACGATCGATGCCTAGTGTTCCGCCAGATAGAGACGGATCATCCTGACCAGCTCGTCGCGGACCTGCGCCTCATGCAGCGTGCCGCGACGCGCTGCGTTGTGGATGACGCCGTCGATGGCATCCGACAGCACCAGGCCGACAATGGCCGGATCCTTGCCGTTCGGCCGGTAGACTGCCGCCGCCTCGGCATAGAATGCGAGGTACTGCCGCTCGATCTGGCTGTTCTGGTCGCGGTAGGCTTCGAGGCCCGGCGCTTCGTCCAGCAGCACCCGGTGCAGGCCGGGATGGATGCTGTGGGCCTCGACGATGTTGGCCACCAGCGTCCTGGCGAAATCAGCGAGAGGCTGCCGCTTGGCCAGGGCGGTCCTCACGGCGGCGAGGCTGTCGTCCAGGTGATGGCGGCGGATCGCCCCCACCAGCGAGACCTTGTCGGGAAAATACTGGTAGAGCGAACCGACGCTGACGCCGGCCGCTTCGGCCACCCTGTTGGTGGTGAAACCGGCCCATCCCTGCTCGCTCAGAATGCGAGCCCCGGCCTCGACGATCGCATCGACCGTCGCCCGGGACCGCGCCTGTCGCGGCTCCTTGCGCATCGACGGCGGCCGCTTTGTTATGCGAGTAGACAATTTCGCACCCTCGCCAAAATATAGAGACATTACTCACATTTTCTCGGCAGGGACAGGTTCGGCAATGCGTGAAATGCTTCGCACCCTCTATGGCTACCAGGCCTGGGCCAACAACGAGCTGTTCGACAGACTGGCGCTGCTCGACCCGCAGGCGCAGGCGGCGGAACTGCATACCGCACTGCGCCTGGTCAGCCACCATCACGTGGTGGCCGAGATTTTCGCCGCGCACCTCAGCGGCACCAGGCACCGCCACACATCCGACAACACGCCGGAGACGCCGACGCTGGAGGCCCTGCGGGCGTCGGTGTCGGCAACGGACCGATGGTACCAGCAATACGTCCTCGACGTCACGGACGGTCAGCTCGATGAAGCGGTCGCCTTTACCTTTACCGATGGCGACAAGGGCACCATGACACGGCACGAGATGCTGCAGCACGTCGCCCTGCATTCGGCGATCCACCGCGGCGAGGTCAGCCGCATCCTGGTGCAGCTTTCGATCACGCCGCCCTGGGATACGCTGGCGGTCTACCTGCACCGGACGCAGCCGGCGCGCCGCGAACAGGAGCTGCGCGCGACCGGGTAGACCTGCCCTCGGCCGATCCTGACCCCACAGCGCTCAAGCTGGCATCCCGTCCAGCCAGCCGACTTTCTCGAGAACAGCCCTGGCCAGATCGACAGGCGTCCTGCCGTCCGTCGGCACCACGATCAGGCCATCGGTATTTTCGTCGGCCATGCGCCTTGCCTGCCGCAGCGAGCGTTCGGCCTGCGCTTCCGCACCCTGGCCGATCTCGCGCTGCGCCAGGCGCGCAAGCAACGCGGGCTCGCTCACGGTAAGCCGCACGACGGTGACCTCGGCGTCGGGAATGGCTGCCATAATCCAGCGCCTGTCGAAGGCAAGATGCAGCATCACGCCCGACATGATCAGGCGCGTGTGGCCCAGAGCTTGGTAAGTCGACCAGATCGCGGCCAGGTTGATGCTGCTGACGTCGATGGTGCCCGGCCATAGCCGGTCAAGCTCTTCCCGTGTCGGGCGCGGGAACACCCTGTCGAGCTCGTCGGTTTCGACAACCGCGTGCGCGATCTGCGCGGCGGCGAGCTCGGCACTGAGTTCCCAGCAAAGCGTCGACTTGCCGACACCCGCCGGTCCCGTAATCAGCAACAGCTGCATTTTGCCTCTTCGGTTCTGTGCCGGTCCAACCGGCTGACATTGACAACACGCCAAACCATACCCATACCTTGTGCCCATGAGACAGATGTTTGCGTCCGCCACGACCACGACGACCATCGCTTTGCGGTGGCCGGTCGTCTGATGCGCTGAACAAACAGCTTCTCGACCCCCAGCCCCGCCGGATCGTGCGGGGTTTTTTTGTTCCTTTCGCTGTCCGGCTTTTTTTCAAGGACAGAACCATGGAACAAGACGATCACCGTATCCTGGCCAACCGGCTCGACCTCTTCCATTTCGAGGAGGAGGCCCCCGGCATGGTCTACTGGCACCCGGCCGGCTGGCATCTCTTTCGCCAGCTCGAGGACTATATCCGAAGTCGCATGCGGCACTCCAGCTATGAGGAAGTGCATTCCCCGCAGCTCTTGCCGCGCAGCCTGTGGGAGCGCTCCGGACATTGGGAGAAATTCCGCGACAACATGTTCGTGATGCCGCGCGAAGGCGGCCGCGACATGGCGCTCAAACCGATGAGCTGTCCGTGCCATATCCAGATCTTCAACGCCTCGCTGCGCTCCTGGCGCGACCTGCCGATGCGGCTTTGCGAGTTCGGCGCATGCCATCGTGACGAGCCCTCCGGCTCGATGCACGGACTGATGCGCACACGCGGCTTCGTCCAGGACGATGCCCATGTGCTTTGCCAGTCGGAGCAGGTCGAGGCGGAAGTCGCCCGCTTCGTCGTGCTGCTTTCGTCGATCTATGCCGACCTCGGCTTCGATGATTTCGAGGTGGCGCTCTCGTTGCGCCCCGAAAAGCGCGCCGGATCGGAGGCGGATTGGGATGTGGCGGAAGCGCAATTGCTGGCCGCGGCACGGGCCGCCGGTCTCGAGCCTGTCCTGCAGTCCGGCGAAGGCGCTTTCTACGGGCCGAAACTGGAGTTCGCGCTGCGCGACCGGCAAGGACGCTCGTGGCAGTGCGGCACGATCCAGCTCGACTTCGTGCTGCCGGCGCGGCTCGACGCTTTCTACATCGACGCCGGCGGCAACCGCGCGGTACCGGTGATGCTGCACCATGCCGTGTTCGGTTCGATGGGCCGCATGATCGGCATCCTCCTCGAACATCACCAGGGCAAGCTGCCGTTCTGGCTGGCCCCGGTCCAGATCGCCATCCTGCCCGTGGCCGAAGACCAGCACGACGTCGCGAGGGACTTCCGGCAACGCCTCGTCGCGGCCGGGCTGCGGCCACGGCTTTTCGATCAGGCGGAAACGCTGTCGCGGCGCATCGTCAGCAGCCACGACCTGCTGATCCCGGTCGTCGCGGTTCTCGGCAAGCGGGAAGCGCAAGAGGGTTCCGTCACCCTCAAGTCCAGGCACGGGCAATGGACGATGGCTCTGGACGAGGCCGTGTCGCGACTGGGCGATACGGTGCGCGACAGAGGCAGCGTGTTCGAGTGACGCGCTGCCTCTCAGACCAGCGCATCGAGTGCCTGGCGCTGCCGGTGCATTTCGAGGAACACCCGATAGTCGCGGTCGAACCGGCCCAGCGCGGCCGGGTTCGGCCGCCGCTCGCGGCCAGGCTGACGCATCGCGGCGCAGGCCTCGGCCAGGCTGGGATGCAGCCCGGCTGCTGCTGCCGCCGACATCGCCGTGCCGAGCAGCACGGCATCGCCGCTGTCTGATTCCAGCACCGTACAGCCGGTGGCATCGGCGTAGAGTTCCATCAGCAGCGGGTTGCGGGTGTGGCCGCCGGTGACATGCAGCGTGTCGATGACATAGCCATTGGCGTTGAGGGCTTCGAGCACATGGCGCACGCCGAGCGCGATGGCGACGGTGGTGCGCCAGTAGAGCCGGGCCAGGCTGTCGAAGGATGAGTCCAGTGTCAGGCCGCTGATGACGCCCAGCGCGTGCGGGTCGGCCAGCGGCGTGCGGTTGCCGTGGAAATCCGGCAGCACATGCAGCCGCGCGGCGAGATCCAGCCCTTCTTCGGCGCGCAGTTCCAGCACGCGTTCGACGATGCGCCTGTGGGTGGCTGCATCCGGTTCGCCGCCATGCCAGCGGATGATGTGGTCGAGCAGCGCGCCGGTGGCCGACTGACCGCCTTCGCTCAGCCAAAGGCCTGGCAAGGGCGCACCAAAATAAGGTCCCCACATGCCGGCGAAAGCCCGCGGCTCTGACGACATCGCCATGACGCAACTCGATGTGCCGGCGATCAACGCCAGATGCCGGTCGACATCACCCAGGCCACCGATGACGCCGAGCGCCCCGGCGAAGGCATCGATGAGGCCGGCGCCGACATGGCAGGCCGTGGTAAGGCCGAGCGCGGCGGCAGCTTCTTCGGTCAACGGACCCAGATCGCTGCCGACCGGGCTGGGGCGATCCGGCAGCGAACCGTGCTCGAAGATGTCGGCGAGGCCCACGGCCTCGAAGAAATCGGGGCGCCAGCCGGTCTCCTCATGAGCGAGGAAGGTCCATTTGGCGGTGAGCGTGCACTGCGAGCGGGCGAGTGAACCGCAGGCCCTGTAAGTGAGGAAATCGGCAAGGTCGAAAAGCTGGCCGGTGCGTGCCCAGGCTTCAGGCAGATGCCGCTTCACCCACATCAGTTTCGGCGTCGCCATCTCCGGCGACATGACGCCGCCGACATGGCCAAGGACACGGTGGCCGGTGGCCGTACATTCGTCAGCCTCGGCCAGGGCGCGGTGGTCCATCCAGACGATAGTGTCCCAGCGCTCGTCGCCCGCCTTGGAGACCCCGACCTGTTCACCGTTGCGGCCACGGAACACATTGGAGCAGGTCGCGTCGAAGGAAATGCCGACGACGTCTTCCCTCGCCACGCCGGAGGTTTCGCGGGCAGCGCGCATCGCTTCGCAGGCTGCTGCCCAGATGTCCTCCGAATCCTGCTCGTAATGGCCGGGGCTGGCGCGGTTCATGGCGATCGGCCGTTCGGCGCGGGCAAGCAGCCGGCCGTTGCGGTCGAACAGCCCGGCGCGCGCGCTGCCGGTACCGACATCGATGGCGGCGAGCACCGGCGCCATCAGTATGGCTGGACCTGTGGGGCGGCCGTCGGGGCTGATAAGCCAGAAGACCCGCAGGCCCATTCCGGCTGTGGCAAGAGGGTCGAAAAGAGGGCATCGGCGCGCAGCATGGTGCGCACTCTATATGCGCGTTTTGCCCGGCGCTACCGCCTGCATGACGTCGATGACTGGCTCAGAGTTTGCTCGCCAGATAACGTGTCAGCGTCTCGCGCGCGCCGATCTCCCAGACCGTCTTCAGGGCATGGGAGAAAGCCTCGACAAAGGCTGGCGAGCGGCCGACCTCGCCATAGATATCCTCCATGGCAAGCCATGCCGACGGGTCGTCCCTGGCGGCCTTGGCGGTCGCCTGCATGCGGCCCCAGTTCGGATCGTTTGGTTCGATGACCGCGCCGGAATCGGTGGTGCCGAAACAGTAGCGGCACCAGAAGGCGGATTCGAGCGCAAGGCCGGCAACGCCGGCGCCAGCCTTCAATCGGTCCGCGATGGTGGGGATGATGAATTTCGGCTGGCGGTTGGAACCATCGAGGCAAAGCCGTCGCACGGTGTCGCCAATCTTGGGATTGGAAAAGCGGCGCTCGATAAGCTGGTAATAGTCCTCGAGGTCGGTGTCCGGCACCGGCGGCACGGTCGGGATGATCTCGTCATGTTCGAGCTTGGCGAGGAAGCCGCGCACCAGCGGCTCCTGCATCGCCTCATGCACGAAATGGATGTCCATCAGCCCGGCCGGATAAGCGATGGTGGCATGGCCGCCATTGAGGATGCGGATCTTCATCAGCTCATAGGGCGAGACATCCGGTACGAACTGCACGCCGACCTTCTCCAGCGCCGGGCGGCCGGCGGTGAACCTATCCTCCAGCACCCATTGCCGGAATGGTTCGCAGAACACCGGCCAGTTGTCGTCGACGCCGAAATCCGTCGCCAGCATGCCGCGCTCGCGCTCGGTGGTGGCGGGCGTGATGCGGTCGACCATGCCGTTCGGAAAGGCGACGTTGCCCGCGATCCATTCGGCGAGGTCGCGGTCGAACAGGCGGGCGAGGCCGATGACGCCATCGGACGTGACGCGGCCGTTGTGGGGGATGTTGTCGCAGGACATCACCGTGAACGGCTGGACGTGTGCAGCGCGGCGGCGCACCAGTCCGGCGAGGATCAGGCCGAACACCGTCTTCGGATGGGCTGGATCGCTGGCATCGGCGACGATGTCGGGGTGTTCCGGATTGAAATAGCCCGAGGCCGGATCGATGAAGTAACCGCCCTCGGTGATGGTCAGCGAAACGATGCGGATCGCCGGATCGGCCAGCCTTTCGATGATCGCGGCCGTCTCGCCCGGCACCAGGAAATCGATCATCGCACCGGTCACCCGGGCGGCCATATGGCCGTCGTCCTGCTCGACCACGGTGGTCAGCCAGTCCTGTTCGGCCAGCCTGGCGCGGCCTGCCTTTTCACCTTCGAACACGCCGGCGCCGGCAAGCGCCCAGTCATGCCCCTCGCCCGTGTTGAACAGGTCGTCGAGATAGACGGCCTGGTGGGCGCGGTGGAAGTTGCCGACGCCGAAATGCAGGATGCCGGCCTTGAGGCTTTCGCGCCTGTAGGCGGGAGCGACCACCTGCGTGGGCAGCTTGTCCAGATTGGCGAGCGAGAGTTTGGTCGTCATGTCAAAACGCCTTTCGTAGAGCACCACCTCCCCTTCTCCCCTTGTGGGAGAAGGTGGATCGGCAACGGCGGCTTTGCCGCCGGAGCAGCGCCGAGACGGATGAGGGGTGTTGCAAGAAGCTGAACGCTGGCGATCCGGCCAACACCCCTCATCCGACCTCGCCTGCGGCGGCCTAGCCGCCGGGCTCGGCCACCTTCTCCCGCAAGGGGAGAAGGCAAGATCAACTCATCCACTGGCCGCCATCGACGTTGTAGGTCTGGGCGACGATGTATTCGGCCTCGCTGCTGGCCAGGAAAACCGCCATGCCGGTCAGATCCTCGGCGCGGCCCATGCGGCCATAGGGCACGCCTTCGCCGACCAGCTTCTTCTTCTCGCCGAGCGGCCGGTTCTCGTATCGGGCGAACAGGGAATCGACATGGTCCCAGTGCTCGCCATCGACCACGCCCGGCGCGATCGCATTGACATTGATGCGGTGCTTGATCAGGTCGAGCCCGGCCGACTGGGTCAGCGAAATGACGGCCGCCTTGGTGGCGCAATAGACTGCGACCAGCGCCTCGCCGCGACGACCGGCCTGGCTTGCCATGTTGATGATCCGGCCACCCTTGCCTCTGGCGATCATCGATCTCGCCGCCGCCTGCAGCATGAACAGCGTGCCGGCGACATTGACCGTAAACAGCCGGTCGTAGCTGGCACCGCTAATCTCGACGATGGGCGCTGCATCGAACAGAGCGGCGTTGTTGATGAGGATGTCGAGTCCGCCAGCCTTGTTCTCGACTGCAGCAACCGCGGCATCGATCGAAGCCTGGTCGGTGACATCGAGCCGCACCGCATAGGCAGCCCGCCCGATCTCGGCCGCGGTTTTTTCCGCCGCTTCCAGGTTGATATCGGCGATCGCCACCGTCGCGCCTTCGCGCACATAGGCTTCAGCGAAGGCGCGGCCGATGCCGCGCGCCGAGCCGGTGACGATGGCCGACTTGCCTTCGAGACGCTTCATCGGAAAGCACCTCCGTGGAGAATTGCGGTCGTCATAGGTCTTCGTCCTCGGCTAGCGGCTCGCCGATCTCGACCGCGTGGCGATCGGGATCATAGAACCGGAACACGCGCTGGCCCCACGCCTGCTCGATGATTGGATGGATGAGCTCGACCCTGCCGTTCAGCCGCGCAAAGCAGGCGTCGACGTCCTCGTCTTCGAAATAAAGCAGCAGGTTCGGCTGCCCCAGTGGTTCCGGTTTTGGGGGAGCGGCTGCTCCCCATACGGTTTCGATCAACCCCGACGCTTCGTGGATGGCGAAATGCCCCTGGAAGATGACGATCGTGCCGTGGTCGGCCTTGACCGTCAGGCCAAGCAGATCGCGATAAAAAGCCGTCGCGACGCCAATGTCCTTGACGAAGATGATCGGGTTGACGAAGCGCACGGTTGTCTCACAGCGCCTTTCCGTCGGCATCGAAACGATGCAGCTTGGCCGGGTCCGGCGTCAGGTAGACGATGTCGCCATGGCGAACCCCGATCTCGCCGTCGGCGCGCACATTGATGGTGCCGACATCGTCGGTGTGGACATGCAGGAAGGTGTCGGCGCCGAGATGTTCGGCAACCCCGACCTTGCCGCGCCATTCGCCGCTGCTGGAGGCAATCTTGAGGTGCTCGGGCCGAATGCCGATGGTAGCGGCATTGTGCTTTGCCGCCGCTGCGCCGGTGAGAAGGTTCATCTTCGGCGAGCCGATGAAACCGGCGACGAACAGGTTCTTCGGGCTGCGGTAGAGCTCCAGCGGCGAACCGACCTGCTCGATGTTGCCGGCGTTCAGCACCACGATCTTGTCGGCCATGGTCATGGCCTCGACCTGATCGTGGGTGACGTAGATCATGGTCGTCTTGAGCTGGTTGTGCAGTTCCGAGATCTCGAGGCGCATGGTGCCGCGCAGCGCCGCATCGAGGTTCGACAGCGGTTCGTCGAACAGGAACGCCGAGGGCTGGCGCACGATGGCGCGGCCGATGGCGACACGCTGGCGCTGGCCGCCGGAAAGTTGGCCGGGACGGCGCTCGAGATAGTTGGTCAGGTTGAGCACGCGGGCGGCATCGCCGACCTTCTTGTCAATGACTTCCTGGCTTTCGCCGGCCATCTTGAGCGGGAAGGCGATGTTCTTGGCCACCGTCATATGCGGGTAGAGCGCATAGGACTGGAACACCATGGCCAGCTTGCGCTTGGCCGGCGCTTCGTTGGTGACGTCGCGGCCATCGATGGAGATGGTGCCGCCGCTGGTGTCCTCCAGCCCGGCGATGAGGCGAAGCAGCGTGGACTTGCCGCAGCCGGAGGGCCCGACGAACACGACGAACTCGCCATCCTCGATGTCGAGGTCGATGTTGGGAATGATCGACGTCGCCCCGAAGGACTTGGAGACATTCCTGAGAGCGATCTTACCCATTTTGTCCTCCTTGAGCTTCCCGGCGCATCACTTCACGGCGCCGAAGGTCAGGCCGCGCACCAGCTGCTTCTGGCTGAACCAGCCCATGATCAGGATCGGTGCGATGGCCAGCGTCGATGCCGCCGAAAGCTTCGCCCAGAACAGCCCCTGCGGACTGGAGAAGGACGAGATGAAGGCGGTGAGCGGAGCCGCGTTGGTGGTGGTGAGCCGGATGGTCCAGAACGCCTCGTTCCAGGCCAGGATGATGTTGAGCAGCATGGTCGAGGCGATGCCCGGCACCGCCATCGGCGTCAGCACGTAGATGATCTCGCCCCACAGCGTGGCGCCGTCCATGCGCGCGGCCTCCAGGATCTCGCCCGGAATCTCGCGGAAATAGGTGTAGAGCATCCAGATGACGATCGGCAGGTTGATCAGCATCAGCATCACCGTCATGCCGATGCGGCTGTCGAGCAGGCCGAGATCGCGGAAGATCAGGTAGATCGGAAACAACACCGCGACGGCCGGCATCATCTTGGTGGACAGCATCCACATCAAGACGTCCTTGGTGCGCTTGGTGGGCGAGAACGCCATCGACCAGGCGGCCGGGATGGCGACCACCAGGGCCAGCACCGTCGAACCCAGCGCCAGGATCACCGAGTTCATGAACGGCTTGAAGTAGTTGTACTGCGACTGGACTTCCGCGTAGCTCTCCAGCGTGCCCGACGGGATCAGGCTGAAACCCTGGATCGCCTCCTGCTCCGACTTGAAGGAGGTGATGATGGTGTAGAGGATCGGGAAGAAGATCACGAGCGCGACAGTCCAGGCCGCAATGGTTGCGATCGTCTTGTGCCGGTTGGTGACGGTGCGTGCCACTGTTGCCTCCTACTTGTCCAGGTTCTTGCCGACGGCGCGCATGGCGAAGAAGGCAACGATGTTGGCAAGGATGACGGCGATGATGCCGCCGGCGGACGCCTGGCCGATTTTGTATTCGAGCAGGGCCTTCTGGTAGACGAGGAACGGCAGGTTGGTGGACGCATAGCCCGGCCCGCCATTGGTCGTGACGAGGATCTCGGCATAGACCGAAAGCAGGAAAATCGTCTGGATCAGCACCACCACGGTGATGGCGCGCGAGAGATGCGGCAGCGTCAAGTACCAGAAGCGCGACAGAATGCCGGCGCCATCCATTTCAGCCGCTTCCTTCTGCTCGCCGTCCAGCGACTGCAGCGAGGTGAGCAGGATCAGCGTGGCGAAAGGCAGCCATTGCCAGGCCACGATCACGATGATCGAGAACAGCGGATATTGCGCGAACCAGTCGATCGGTTGCGCCCCGAAGAAGCGGGCTATGTCGGCGAACACGCCATAGCCCGGGTGCATGATCATGTTCTTCCAGACCAGTGCGGCCACCGGCGGCATGACGAAGAAGGGAGAGATCACCAGGATGCGCACGAAGCCCTGCCCCCACATCGGCTGGTCGAGCAGAAGCGCAAGCAGGATGCCGCCGACGATGGTGATGGCGAGCACCGCGACCACCAGGATCAGCGTGTTGAGGATGGCGGTGATGAAGGCCGGATTGTTGAAGAACAGCGCGTAGTTCGAGAAGCCGACGAAGCCATCGCGGATCGGGTTCAGCGGGTTGTACTGCTGGAAGGAGAACCACAGCGTGATCGCCAGCGGCACCGCCATCCAGATCAGCAGGAGCAGCACCGATGGTGCGGCCATGAAACGCGCGAGCGTACGGGTCTGTTTGGTTGCCATGGTCTCCTCCAACCGGTCCCCAAGAGCCGTAACCTGGCCGTCTCCGCCGTCATGGCGGGCAGCCTTTCGATGGCCCGGCCGCGCAACGGCCGGGAGAGAGGGAACAGATTACCGCATCTTTTCCAAAATGACCGCCCGGACCGGGAAGACCCGGGCGGCCAAGGCACCAGGATGTCTTTGGCATCGCAAGATGCCTCGAACACCGGGAGGAGCCCTTGGGCGTCAGCGGAAGCCCCGTCGCGGGGCACCCGGAAACCGCCCATTACTGGATGTAACCACCTTCGGTCATTGCTGCCTTGGCGGCGTCCTGTGCCTGCTTCAGCGCATCGTCCACCGACATCTGGCCGGCAAGTGCTGCCGAGAACAACTGGCCGACCGTGGTGCCGAGACCCTGGAATTCGGGGATCGCCACGAACTGCACGCCTACATAAGGCACCGGCTTGACCGTCGGCTTGGTCGGGTCGGCGGAGTTGATGGAGTCCAGCGTCATCTTGGCGAAGGGCGCCGCCTTGTCATATTCGGCGTTGGCATAGAGCGAGCTGCGGGTGCCGGGCGGCACGTTGGCCCAGCCTTCCTTCTGCGCGACGAGGTCAAGATAACCCTTGCCGGTCGCCCAGGCGACGAACTTCTCGGCCGATGCCGCCTTCTGCGTGCCGGCCGGGATGCCAAGCGACCAGGCCCACAGCCAGTTGCCGCGCTTGCCGAGGCCGTTGTCGGGCGCCAGCGCATAGCCGACCTTGTCGGCGACCTGCGAGTTCTTGGGATCCGACACGAAGGAAGCCGCCACCGTGGCGTCGATCCACATGCCGCACTTGCCCTGCTGGAACAGCGCGAGGTTCTCGTTGAAGCCGTTGGAGGACGCGCCGTCCGGGCCGTCGGCCTTCATCAGGTCGACATAGAACTGCAGCGTGTTCTTCCATTCCGGCTGGTCGAACTGCGGGTTCCACTTCTCGTCGAACCAGCGCGCGCCGAAGGAGTTCGACATGGCGGTCAGGAAAGCCATGTTCTCGCCCCAGCCGGCCTTGCCGCGCAGGCAGACGCCGTTCACGCCGTTGGCCTTGTCGGTCATCTTGTCGGCGGCCTCCTTGATGAAGGTCCAGGTCGGCGCATCGGGCATCTTGAGGCCGGCCTTCTCCATCAGGTCCTTGCGGTACATGACGAAGGAGCTCTCGCCGTAGAAGGGCGCGGCATAGAGCTTGCCGTCGACGGAAAGGCCGCCGGCGATCGCCGGGATGATGTCTTTCTGGTCGTAGTCGGCGCCGAGATTGTCGAGCGGCAGCAGCCAGTTCTGCTTCGCCCAGATCGGCACTTCATAGGTGCCGATGGTCATCACGTCGTACTGGCCACCCTTGGTGGCGATGTCGGTGGTGACGCGTTCACGCAGCACGTTCTCTTCCAGCGTGACCCAGTTGAGCTGGATGTCGGGGTTCTTCTTGGTGAAGTCCTCCGTCAGTTTCTGCATGCGGATCATGTCGCCATTGTTGACGGTGGCGATGGTGATCGTCTCGGCATGCGCGGCGAACGCAAAAGCGCTGGCCGAACACAGCCCCAGGACGAGGGTGCGCAGGTTCATCGATTTCCTCCCAAATAGCCAAAGTGAGCATTTGCCTTAGCTGTGAGCAATTATTCATTCTTCAGGATTTATGTCAAGCTGGAATCCGGCAAGTGTGCGCAACCCTCCTTCTCCCCTCGTGGAAGAAGGTGGCCGAGCCCGACGGCTTTGCCGCCGCAGGCGAGGTCGGATGTGGGGTGCTGGACGGAACGCGGCCGATGTGACCTTGATGAAGAGGGCTGAAACGTATCGCTTCTTCCAACACACCTCATCCGTCTCGGCGCTGCTCCGGCGGCAAAGCCGCCGTTGCCGAGCCGCCTTTTCCCACAAGGGGAGAAGGGATCAGCGCCTAGATTGCAGCCGCCAGCAAGCCTTCGGCGGTGCGCTCGTCGGTGATCAGGCCATTGACGAGGCGGCGCGTCACTGCCGCGAGAATGCCGGGCAGCTTGCGTTCGCCCATGGCGAGCGCCACGACCAGCGAACGCTCCCTCGACGGCAGCGGCGCCGAGGCAACGCGGTCGTTGGTGATGCCATCGATCAGGCGGCCGTCGCGGTCGAAGGCCCAGCCGACGATCTCACCGATGGCGCCGGCCTTCTGCAGGGCCTTGAGGTCGGCCTCGGTGATGAAGCCATCCTCAAGCAGCGGCGCTTGCGGGCCAAGGTCGCCGACGCCGACAAAGGTAATGTCGGCCTGCGCGGCCAGGGCCAGGGTCGGCTGGATAAGCTGCTGGCTGTGCAACATTTTCCGCTCTTCCGGTGAAGAGGCGATCGCCGGCAGCGGCATCGGGAAACTGCGTGCCTTGATGGTGTCGGCCATGGTGAAGATGACGTTGTAGAAGGCAGCCGAACCGTCCGGCGAGATGTTGCCGGTGAGCGAAACCACCTTGTGCTGCGGGCACTCCATCGGCGGCAGCTGTTCGATGGCGGCCTTCAGCGTGCGGCCGGTGCCTATCGCCATGATGACCGGCTCGGGCCGTCGCAGCCACTTCTCGATCTCCACCGCGGCAGCCTGGGCGACACCGATGGTCGAAGAGGTGGAATCGGGGTCGCTCGGCGTCACCTCGACCAGGTCGAGTGCGAAGCGGGATTTCAGCCTGGCCGCAAGGTCGAGGCAGTTGGCGATGGGATGGTCGACCCGGACCTTGATCAGGCCTTCCGACATGGCAAGCGACACCAGCCGCTGCGCGGTCTGGCGCGAAATGCCGAGCTTCGTCGCGATCTGGTCCTGCGTGTTGCCGGCGACATAATAGAGCCAGCCGGCACGCGCGGCATCGTCAAGCCTGGGATTGCTGGTTTCGGACCGGGCACTCATTGCAACCACTCAAGGGGCAACCACTCGCGGGGCAACCCCTCACGGGGTCGGCACGCCAAGAAGACTATCTCCCGCTACTGTCGCAGGGTTTTCGAAAATGCGCAATCGCTCACCGAATAGACAATTGTTCGACTGTCCTCTTGAAGCCGCCATGCACTTCCGGAGCACCGGACCATCGTTCGGCGCACCCCTTTCGGGCGGCCTGCAGGTGCCGCAACGGAATGCAATGTCGTTGCCCTCTTCCGGGCAGGTTCCTACAATTTTTGTAGGTGAAAACCCCGGAGCAAAAACCGGCTTTCCCTGATTTCCTTGGGTTTTCGCGACTTGGCACGCGACATGCAAGTGCAGTGCAGCATGAACAAGATCGACCTCCTCCCTCTGCCCCCCGTGGAGTGCTTCATCGATTTCGATGGCACGATTTCGCTGGAAGACACGACGGACCTGCTGCTTGCCCAGTTCGCGGAGCCGGCATGGCGTACCGTCGAGGCCGCCTGGGAGCGCGGCGTCATAGGCTCGCGCGAATGCATGTCCAGGCAGGTAGACCTTCTGCGCGTCGAGCCGGTCATGCTCGACCTGTTCGCCAACTGCCTGCGCATCGACCCGGGCTTCGCGCGCTTCGTCGAGGCGCTGCAGGCCAGCAACATCAGCGTCACCATCGTCTCCGATGGCCTGGACCGCGTCATTGCCCACGCGCTCAAGGGTTACGGCCTGGCCCTGCCGGTTCTCGCCAACGAACTCATGCATGCCGGTGGCGACCGCTGGCAGCTCGGCTGCCCGCACGCTTCCGACAGCTGCCGCGCCAGCTCCGCGCACTGCAAATGCGCCAGCTTCGACCGTGCACCCGACAGCGCGCTGCGCGTGCTGATCGGCGACGGCCGTTCCGATTTCTGCGCCGCTTCCATCGCCGACATGGTGTTCGCGAAAGGCAAGCTCGCCGACCATTGCCGTGCCAACGGCATCACCTATCGCAGCTTCGGCAACTTCACCGACCTGCCACCGCTTTTCTCCGACTGGCTGGCCAGCGCCATGGCCGTCCAGTCCACCCAACTTCTGTAACAAGGACCTGACCTATGCCCACCAACGCCGCCCTTCGGCTCGAAGCCGATTCCGAGCTTGAACGCAGCGAGGCAGAGCTGCTCGCGCTCGAAGCCGAATACTGCTCGCATGGCGACACCGTGCACTACACCGATTTCCCGAAGATCTTCGACCACTGCGAAGGCTCCTACATGTTCGATGCGGCCGGCACGCCGTTCCTCGACCTGCAGATGTGGTACTCGGCGGTCAATTTCGGCTACGCCAACCCGCGCCTCAACAATGCACTGAAGCGCCAGATCGACAAGCTGCCGCAGGTCGCCAGCCAGTATCTGCATCGCGAGAAGATCGAGCTCGCCGCGCTGATCGCACGGGATGCCGAGCAGAAATTCGGCCACAAGGGCCGCGTGCATTTCAACGTCGGCGGTGCCCAGGCGATCGAAGACTCGCTGAAGCTGGTGCGCAATGCCTCCAAGGGCAAGAGCCTGATGTTCGCCTTCGAGGGCGGCTATCACGGCCGTACGCTGGGCGCCTCGGCCATCACCTCGTCCTACCGCTATCGCCGCCGCTACGGCCATTTCGGCGAACGCGCGCAGTTTGTGCAGTTCCCTTATCATTTCCGCGCGCCGAAAGGCATGGACAAGGAAGAATACGGCCTGCATTGCGTGCGCCAGTTCGAGCGCCTGTTCGAAAGCGAATATCAGGGCGTGTGGGACCCGAAGGCCGGCGAGGCCGAATATGCGGCCTTCTATGTCGAGCCGCTGCAGGGCACCGGCGGCTATATCGTGCCGCCGATGAACTTCTTCACCGAACTGAAGAAGGTGCTCGACCGCCACAACATCCTGATGGTGGTGGACGAGATCCAGATGGGTTTCTACCGCACCGGCAAACTGTGGTCGATCGAACACTTCGGCGTCAATCCCGACGTCGTCGTCTTCGGCAAGGCGCTGACCAACGGCCTCAACCCGCTGTCTGGCGTGTGGGCGCGCGAAGAGCTGATCAATCCGGGCGCCTTCCCTCCCGGTTCGACCCATTCGACCTTCAACGCCAATCCGCTCGGCACCGCGGTCGCGCTCGAAGCCATGAAGATGATGGCCGAGGACGACTATGAGACGATGGTGCCGGAAAAGGGCGCCTACTTCCTGCGCGGGCTGGAAGAGCTGAAGCGGCGCCACAAGATCATCGGCGAAGTCGACGGCCTCGGCCTGGCGCTGCGCATCGAGATCTGCGAGCCGCATGACAGCTACACGCCATCCAAGGCGCTGGTCGACCGCATGGTCGACGAGTCGCTGAAGGGCGACCTCGTGCACAACGGCCAGACCTATGGCCTCGTGCTCGACATCGGCGGCTACTTCAAGAACGTCATCACGCTGGCGCCATCGCTGACCATAAGCCATGCCGAGATCGACCTGGCGATCGCGCTGCTCGACCAGCTGTTCACCCGCGTGACCAAGGCCCACGGAACCAGGGGGTGAATGGATGCGCCTGCGCATCGTCGATCTCGACGGCGCCGTGACGGGACAGGGCTTCCACAATGCCCGGACCGAACCAGCCGACATCGTGCCAGCCGGGGACCTCGCGCCCCGGCTGCGCATCGTTGCGAACAGGCATGCGCTCAGCGAACTCGGCAAGCGCGTCGGTCCGCGTACGAACGGCGAAGTGATCTTCTACGGCTCCGGCGACTTCCATCATCTCGCTGACCTGTTCCTTGGCCGTATCGAGGAGCCGGTGACGGTGATCCAGTTCGACAATCATCCCGACTGGGTGACGTTTCCGGCGACATCCAGCTGCGGCGGCTGGGTCAACCGCACGCTGGAGCGGCGCAACGTCGTCCGCGTCATCACCATCGGCCCGACCAGCACCGACCTCGTGCTGCCGCAGATCAAGTCGGCCAACCTGCGGGCGATCCGCGACGGCCGCCTCGAAATGTATGCCTGGCGCGTGCCGGCGACGCAGCTCATCGGCAAGGCGGTCGAAAAAGGCGGCGCCAGCACCTTTGGCGACGGCTTCGCCAAGCGGCTCATCTGGCGCAACCTCGCCGATGAGGACTGGCAGGGCTTCGTCGACGAGCTGATTTCCCGTCTCGGCCCGGAAGCGCTGTGGATCACTTTCGACAAGGACGTGCTGGCCACCGGCGAAGCGGTGACCAACTGGGACCAGGGCGCCATGCGGCTCGACCAGGTGTTGCACGCCATCGAACGGCTGGCCACGCACCGTCGTGTCCTCGGCGTCGATGTCTGCGGCGACTATTCGCCGCCCGAGTTCCGCGACCCTTTCCGCTACACGCTGGCCAGGCTCGACCATCCACGCCAGCCGAAATTCGACGGCGCGATGGCTGCCGTCAACAACGCCACCAACGCCCGCATCGCGGCAAGGCTCGAACAGGTGCTGGCATGAGTACCGAGCTGATCATCCTGTTCGTGCTGTCGATCGTCTGCGACGTGTTCGGCCAGATCGCCTTCAAATTCGGCGCCGACGCACTGCCGGAATTTTCCGCCCAGCGCTGGCAGCCATTTGCCCGCGCGCTGTTCGCCGACCGCTGGGTCGGGATCGGGCTCGTCATCTATGTCGCCGAGTTCATCATCTGGGTACGCATCCTGACGCTCGCCCCGCTCGGCATTGCCTTTCCCCTCGCCAGCCTCAACATCCTCGCCATCACGCTCGCCGGGCGGCTTTGGCTGGGTGAAGAGACCGGCCCCTCTCAATGGCTCGGCGCGCTGCTCATCACCGCAGGCGTCATTCTCGTCGCAGGTACGATCTGATGGTTGAAGCACCCACGAAACTGCAGTCCAAGGACCGCACCATTTTCTTCCCGCGCGGCGATGTCGGCGTGCTGCTTCTGCACGGGCTCGGCGGCACGCCGATCGAGATGAACAACGTCGCGCGCAATTTCGCCGAGCGTGGCCACACGGTGCTGTGCCCGACACTGGCCGGCCATTGCGGCACCGAGGCGGACCTCGTCGCCACCAACTGGAAGGACTGGTACGCCAGCGCCGAGGACGCGCTGACCACGCTGGAACAGCGGTGCCGTGTCGTGCTGGTCGGCGGCCTTTCGATGGGCGCGGTGCTGGCCGCAATGCTGGCGGCACGCCAGCCGCAGCGTGTGCATGGCCTCATCATGTTCGCGCCGACGCTCTGGTATGACGGCTGGTCGATCCCCTGGTACCGCTTCCTGCTCAAGCTGTTCATCAACACGCCGAGTGGCCGCAAATACCGCTTCGTCGAACAGGAGCCATACGGACTGAAGGACGAGCGTCTGCGCATGGTGCTGGCGCAGTCGATGTTCTCCGGTGATTCCACCACGGCCGGCCTCGAAGCGACGCCTGCGCTCGCGCTGCGCGAGCTGTGGCGGCTGGTCGATGCCTTGAAGCCGGAGCTGCCGGAGCTGCGCCAGCCGACGATGGTGGTGCATGCGCGCGAGGATGACATCGCCAGCCTGAGCAACCTGGAATATCTGCAGCGCAACCTCGGCGGCACGGTCGAGTCACTGGTGCTGGACGACAGCTATCACCTCGTCACGCTCGACCGGCAACGGCGGCTGGTCATCGCCAGAGCCGCCGCTTTCGTCGAGAGCGTCGCCCGATCCTACGAACGCGCAGGGGCGCATGAGCATGAGCGGCTTCAGGTTGTCGCCTGACGCGTTGCCTCTCCAACGGGGCGACATCGTCGGCGGGCAGGTCCAGGAAGGCGACGTCGTCGCCGGACCGGCAATGCGGGGCAACATCGTCGCAGGTCTGTCCTCGCTCGATGCGGCTTCCTGGCCGGCGACGAGCTGTAGGAACGCCGAAGGCATCCACTATCACGCTGCCTGCGAGGTTTCGGCTTCGGCGGACGGCACGGCACCGCTCGCCGTTGCCGTAACCGACAGCCGTGGCCTGGCGATGGCGGCACCACTGTTTTCGCTGACCTACCGGCTCGACACGCCGTTTCAGGGCTCGCTCGGCGCCTGGACCGGCCGGCTGGTCGACCAGTTCCCGGGGTTGCTGGCGCTCGGCCTGCTGGGCGTCGGCTCGCCGATGGCCGACCATTGCCATTTCGTGCGCCGCGACTGGCTGTCGGCCAGCGAAGGCACCACCGCGCATGCCCTGCTGATCGATGCCGTGGAACGCGAGGCACGCCGGCGCAAGGCTGCCGTCATCGTGTTCAAGGACGTCGCGCCCGAAGACGAGATGCTGGTCGGCAACCTGCTTGCCGCCAAGGGCTTCACGCGGCTGGCCAGCCTGCCGGTGGCGGTGGCCGATGTCGGCGACACTGAAGACGCCTATCTGGCGCGGCTTTCCAACGCGACGCGCAAGGACATAAGGCGCAAGCTGAAAAGCCGCGACGGCATCCGCATCGAAAGGCGCAACGACATCGCCGGGCTGGAGGAGCAGATCGCCGCGCTCTACCGCTCGACGCAGGAGAACAGCAAGCTGCGCTACGGCGATTTCGAGGAATTGCCGCGCGGCTATTTCACGGAGGTGGCGCAGCGCCTCGGCAAGGATGCGGTGTTCCAGCTCTATTGGGTCGGCGACAGGCTGGCCGCCTTCAACCTGCTGCTCGTCGGCGCCGACCGCGTGGTCGACAAGTTCCTCGGCATGGCCTATCCGCTGGCCCGCGAGCACAATCTCTATGTGGTGAGCTGGATGGAGAATCTGCGGTTCTGCAGGGAGATCGGCAGGCCGATGCTGCAGACCGGCCAGACCGCCTATGCTTCCAAGCTGCGCATGGGCAGCCGGCTGGTGCCTTCGGCCATCTACGCCAAGCACACCAACGGGCTCTTGAATCGCGGCCTCGCGGCCATCGCGCCCTGGCTGGCGCTCGATCGCTGGGATCCGGACCTGCGCGAGGCCCGTGCCAAGACCAGAGCGTTTCCGTTTTTCACGGAAACGCGGAAACGCTTTAACTCTTTGTTTTACGCAATTCCGGGACGGAAAACCGCTGCGCACTTTTCCTGGAATTGCTCGAGCAAGGCGGGTGAACAATGACCATGTCGGCCACAGGCACCTCAGGACTGCGCGGCATCATCGCGGGCTTCGTCATCGTCGACACGGCAACGCAGATCGCCTTCAAATGGGCGAGCGAGCGCATCGGTGCCGGCGCGCTCGACACGGCCTGGGTGGTGGCGGCGCTGACGACGCCGGCGCTGTGGCTCGCCGTGTTCTTCTATGCCCTTACTTTCGTGCTGTGGATGCTGATACTGGCACGCATGGACCTTGGCCGCGCCTTCCCGCTTTCCGCGCTCACCTACGTCACCGTGCCGGCGGCGGGCATGCTTTTGTTCGGCGAACATCTCTCCTGGCCGCAGACGGCGGGCATCGCGCTCATCATCTCCGGCGTCCTGCTGATCGGTCGAGGAAAACCGCAATGACGCCCTTCCATCGCGCCGTACAACGGACCATCGTTCAATGGCTGGCCGCCGGCGCAACCAGCGTCGTGCTTGTCACCGGTGCAGCTGCCGCATCGGCAGCAGACATCGCCACCACCTGGCTGACCCATGACGGCCAGGGCGTGGTCGAAATCGCCCCTTGCGGGGGCAAGCTGTGCGGCCGCATCGTCTGGCTGAAGACGCCGACCGACGACAAGGGTGCCGCGCTGACCGACCAGAACAACCCAAGCCAGAAACTGCGCAAGCGCCCGATCTGCGGACTCGCCGTGCTGAACGGGCTTGCCCCCGACAAATCCGGCGGCTGGGATGGCGGCAAGATCTACGATCCGCAAGAAGGCGACACCTATGACGCGGCGCTGAAGCTTGCCGGTCCAGACAAGCTGACCGTCACCGGCTATCTCGGCGTCAAGGCGCTTGGCCAGACCTTCACCTGGAAGCGCTACGAACTGCCGGCTGGCCAGCGCTGCTCCACGGCGGCGCAGCAATGATATCCCGACCGCAACAGGAGGCGTCGTGCTCAACGGGCTGACCCTGCGCTGGCGGCTGGTGCTTGCCTTCCTCGCGGTCTCCGTGCCGCCGGTGCTGATCGCGTCCTATGTCGCGGCGGTGCTGATCTCGTCCAGCTTCAAGCACAATGTCGAACGCTGGCTTGGGCGCGCCGCCGACTTCCTGGTCAGCGAAACGATGAGCAGCGAGGACGAGGCCGACCGCGCCGCCTCCATCCTCGGCGCCTCGCTGCCGACGCATGGCGGTGCGCTGACGGGTGAGGTCAACGAGAACTCCACGTCGCTGCGTGTCTATTCCGACCTGTTGTCGACCGTTGGCTACGATCTGGTGCTGATCTATGACGACAAGGGCAACACGCTCTACCGTTTCGGCAACGCCACGCTCGACATGCCGTTGCCGCGCACCTCGACACGGTCCGTGTTCACGGTGACCAAGGAGGATCGGCCGGGCCTCGTCGTTGGCGCGGCCCGCATGTTCGAGCGCGACGGGCAGGTGCTGCACGTGCTGGTCGCCAACCAGATCGACGATTCCTTCTTCGCAGCACCGCGCGCCAAGACGGCGATCATCATCCACGCCTACCGGCTGCAGGGGAACAGCATGATCCCGCTGGTGCGCGAGGGGCGTGGCGATCCGCTGACCATATCCGACGACGTGCTGGCCATCCTGAACCGCGGCGACAGCTACACCGTGGTGCCGGACAAAGGCAGTGGCGGACTGGCCACCGGCTACGGCGCTATCCGCGACGATTCCGGCCGCCTCGTCGGCATCGTCACTTTCGGCCTGGCGGCGCGGCGGCCGGTGTTCGAGCAGCTGATCGACTGGCGGCTGTTCACCATCCTGGCACTGATCGCCTCCAGCCTGTCCATCACCGTCGGCATCGTGCTGGCCAGCCGCTTGACCGGACCGCTGCAGAGCCTGAAACGCGGCCTGCGCGAAGTCGCCTCCGGCAACTACCGCCTGCAGTTGCCCGAGCGCGGCGGCCCGGAGATCGCCGAAGTGGCGAGCGGCTTCAACATCATGACCCGCCAACTCGAACGGCTGCGCCAGATGGAAGGCGAGATGCGCCGGCGCGAGCAGCTGGCAGCGCTCGGCGAGGCAGCCGCCGTCATCGCGCACGAGATCCGCAACCCGCTCGGCATCATCAAGACGTCGAGCCAGCTGGTGGCGCAGCGCAGCTATCTCGCCCAGCCTGACGAGCGGCTGCTCGGGTTCATCCTCGACGAGGTCAACCGCATCGACCGGCTGGTCACCGAGGTGCTCGATTATGTACGGCCGAACCGGCCGACCATGCGGGTGGTCGCCCTGGACGAAATCGTCAGCAAGGCGATCGACTTCATGGCGCCCGAACTCGACAAGCGCGGCATCACCCGCGATGTCGCGGTGACGAACGGCCTGATGGTGGAAGCCGACGCCGACCAGATCCACCAGGTCGTCATCAACCTCGTGCTCAATGCCATGGAGGCGATGGCCGACGGCGGCAAGCTGACGGTGAAGGCCGAAGCAGACGAAGAGGCCGCGGAAGCTGTGCTGACCATCGCCGACTGCGGCGCCGGCATGGAACCGGACGTGGTGCACCGCATGTTCGACCCGTTCTTCACCACCAAGACCAAGGGTACCGGCCTAGGGCTCGCCAAGGTGCTCTCCGTGGTCGAACATCACGGTGGCGCCATCACCTGCACCAGTGCCTTGGAGAGCGGCACCAGCATCGTTATACGTTTGCCGTTGAACCAGAAGAAAGGTCCAAATGGCGAGCTCGATCCTGGTCGTTGACGACGAGCCGCGCCTGGCGGAGACGCTGGCCCTGGCGCTCGAGGGCGGCGGCCTGACCAGCGATTTCGTGACCAGCGCGGACAGCGCGCTCGAGCGCATCGAAAATGGCGAGTTCGGTCTGGTCATCACCGATCTCAGGATGCCCGGCCGCAACGGTCGTGACCTGCTGCACGAGCTGCGCAGCAAGCGGCCCGAGCTGCCCGTCGTGGTGATGACGGCCTATGCCTCGCTGCGAGACGCGGTCGCCCTGGTGAAGGAAGGTGCCTTCGACTACATCTCGAAGCCGTTCGAGATCGACGACGTCATCGCCACCGCCCGACGGGCCTTGCGGCTGACGCAGGTCGTCAACGAAAACCGCCGCCTGCGCGCCGAGCTGGAGGACAGATACAGCTTCGGCAATCTGATCGGCTCCAGCCCGGCCTTTGGCGAGGTGCTGCGGCAGATCGCGGAAGTCTGCGAAAGCCGCGCCACCGTGCTGATCCAGGGCGAGAGCGGAACCGGCAAGGAACTGGTCGCCCGCGCCATCCATTTCAACAGCCCGCGGCGGGACAACCCCTTCATCGCAGTCAACTGTTCGGCGATCCCGGAAAACCTGCTGGAGAGCGAGCTTTTCGGCCACGCCAAGGGCGCCTTCACCGGCGCGGTGGCGGCGCGCGAAGGCCGTTTCGTCACCGCCAATGGCGGCACACTGTTCCTCGACGAGATCGGCGATCTTCCGGCCTCGCTGCAGCCCAAGCTGCTGCGCGCCTTGCAGGAGCAGAGTTTCGAACCGGTCGGTTCCGACCGCAGCGTGAAGGTGGACGTGCGCATCATCGCCGCCACCCATCGTGACCTCGAAGCGGCGATGGACGAGGGTGATTTCCGCGAGGACCTCTATTATCGCCTCGCGGTCTATCCGATGCGCGTGCCGGCACTGCGCGAACGTGCCGGCGACGTGCTGCCGATCGCCAGCCATTTCCTCAGCCATTTCGCCGCCGAAATGACGAAGAAGATCTCGGGTTTCGCACCGGAAGCCGAGGCGGCACTTTCAGCCTATCAGTGGCCCGGCAACATCCGCGAACTGCAGAATGCCATCGAGCGTGCAACCATCGTCGCGTCCCACCACGTCATCACGCCGCAGGACCTGCCGGGGTATGTCACCCGTGCCAGACGACAGGCCGCATCGACCCCCGCGGTGCCTTCCGACCTCGATGGCGAAATGGAACGCATCGAGCGCGATTTCATCCTCGCAGCCCTGCAGGAAAGCGACGGTGTCCAGGTCAAGGCCGCCGAACGGCTGGGTATTGCGGAACGAAGCCTTTGGCATCGGATCAAAAAACTTGGTATCAAGATCGCCAAGACAGCGAAGTGAGGTTGGTTTTGCGTTGGGTTCTGGCTGCTGGCGTTAGCGCGATTTTGCTCGGTTCGGCACAGGCTGCCGACAGCCTCGGCGAAAAGCCGATCGCGTCGAACGACCCCTGGATCATCAGCGTCGGCGGCATGATGACGGTGAGCCCGAAATGGGACGGCTCGTCGCGCTACAGCCTCGGCGGCATGCCTTCGATCTCGTTCCGCCGCGCTTCCGAACCGGAAACCTTCTCGGCGCCCGACGACAATTTCGACATCACCTTCTTCACTGGCAAGCGTTTCGCCATCGGTCCCGTCGCCAGCCTGCGTCCCGGCCGTTCCAGCGAAGGCGGCCGGCTGGAAGGGCTCGACAGCTACCCCTGGACGGTGGAGGCGGGTGTCTTCGCCGAATTCTGGCCGATCGAAGACCAGCTGCGGCTGCGTGGCGAACTGCGTCACGGCCTGCGCTCCAATGACGGCTTCAGCGCCGACCTCGGGGCGGACTATGTGCAGAATTATGGCCAGCTGACACTGTCGGGCGGCCCGCGCATGGTGCTGGCCGACGACCATGTCATGAACCTCAAATATGGCATCTCGCCGGAGGCGGCACTGCGCAACGGCACCGTCGCCGCGTTCGATCCGAAGGGCGGCATCGTCAGTGTCGGCCTGTCGGCAGCCCAGAGCTATGTCTGGTCGAAGGAATGGACGACCACGCTCTACCAGCGCTTCGACTACATGGTCGGCGATGCCGCTGACAGCCCGATCGTCAAGGATCTCGGCTCCCGCAACCAGTTCACCTTCGGTGTCGGCGCGACCTATTCGTTCACGGCCGAATAGACAGATTCAGCCCGCCCTGGTTTTCAAGGCGGGCTTTTCACGACAGAAACTCAACCGGCCAGATGATCTGTCTCAGATCAGCGCACTTGCCTCCTTCTGCGAGATGGTACGCCCGAGCTTTCCGAATTCGTGCAGGTCGCCACCAACCTCGATACGGATCGACTGGTCGATGCCACCGATACGGACGGGAACGAACCCGCCGGCCGTGATGAGCCTGGCAACGGTTTTGCCTGCACCCATGTCGTCACTTGCGTAGAACAACACCGCACGCTCCGGCATACGGTTTGCCGCCACTTCCAGCGACTGTGCGCCGAGGGTACCGAACGCCTTGACCAGTTTCGCCCCGGCAGGCAACAGGCCGGCGATCAGCTGACCGGAGGACTGGTCTGCAGGGATGATCTTCCTGAAGCCGCCATTTCCATCCGGGGCGATCGGGTTCGAGGGATCAACGACGACCTTGCCGATGAACATGGCGCCTTTGTCGGCGAGCAATGCCTTGATGGCATCGAAATAGACCGCAAGGATCACCACGTCCGCCGACTTGACCGCATCGTCGACTTCCATGGCGTCGACATTGCCGCCGAGCGCGCCGGCAAGCATCTGCGCTTTCTTGAATGTCCTGTCCGCGACGATGATGTTTTCTCCGCCGGTAGCCAGGTTCCTGGCAAGGCGGGAACCAATGTTGCCGACACCGATGATTGCTGTGGTCATGATCATTCTCCTGTTTTGAACCAATGAAAGAATGATAGTGCGCACCGGATTTTGCTATTAGACGGGAAAGAAGGGAAACCTTTTCCCAAAAATGGAAAAATCATGGTCGACCTCAACACGCTGCTGATGTTTGCCAAGGTGGTGGAAGCCAACAGCTTCTCAGAGGCGGCGCGGCGCCTGCGCATGCCGGTCTCCACACTCAGCCGGCGCATCGCCGAAATGGAGGACCAGCTCGGCGTCAGATTGCTGGAACGCTCCACACGGACCTTGCGCCTGACCGACATCGGTGCCGACGTCTTCGAACAGGCGCGACGCGGTGCCGAGCTGAACGACGCCGTCGAGAGCATCGTCTCCAGTTCCACATCGCAGGTGACGGGTGCACTGCGCCTGTCATGCCCGCCGAACCTGTCCGACACACTCGTGGTGCCGCTGGTACAGGCATTCCAGGCGCAGTTTCCTGCGGTGAAGGTGCAGATCTTCGTGACCCAGCGGGCTGTCGATCATGTCGTCGAAGGCATCGACCTGGCATTTCGTTATGGCCAGTTGAAGGATTCGGCGCTGGTCGGGCGCAAGATCCTGCGATACCGGCACCAACTGGTGGCGAGTCCCGACTATCTGGAACACGCCGGGCTGCCGCAGCATCCCCGCGACCTTGCCGGGCATCGGCTGCTGACATTCTCGTTCGGGTCACTGGAGCGCCGCTGGACCTTCGTGCGGCCGGCCGACAGCGAGCCGTTCATCCTGTCCTTTTCGCCGCATCTGGCCATGAACGACTATGCCGGCCTGGCATCGGCGCTGCTGCCGGCAGGCGGGATCGGCGACCTGCCTCCAATCGTCAGACCCGAACTGCTTCGAGACGGCCAACTGGTCGAAGTGATGCCGGAATGGCACCTTCCCTGCCATGACCTGACACTTGTCTACACCAGCAACCGCAACGCGTCGCATCCGGTGCGGCTGTTCAAGGAGTTTGTCATCGAGACGGCGCCGAAGATGTTTGCGGAACTGCCGGCCTGAGCGCTGCGGTTTGCAGCTCAGCCACTTTGGGCCAGACGCGCCAGCTTGCGCGACTTGCAGATGGCACCGTGGTTCTCGTCGGCCCATCGGGTCAAAATCTGCAGCGGGCCGAGGAATGATCGGCCAAGTGACGTCAGCGTATATTCCACACGCGGCGGCACCTCTGCGAAGATGGTGCGGCTGAGGTAGCCGTCCTCCTCGAGGCGCCGCAGCGTGCGCGCCAGCATCTGGCGCGAGATGTCGTCGATCTCGCGGCCGAGCTCGTTGAAACGCATGGTCTTGCGGCCGAGGGCTTCCAGCACAAGCAGGCTCCATTGATCGCCGATGCGGTCGAGCACATCGCGGATCGGACAAGGCTGGTCGAACTCGATTTCGTCGGTCTTCTGCTGATTCATCGCTCTGTTTCCCGGTCACCGCGCAGTGACCTGTTCGCTTGAAACTGACTTCTTGCGGGGTCTGCGCAGCTCCTGTAGCGCTCCATTGGTCTACAAGATAGACCAATCTTTAGCAGGAGTTGATATGACGGCATTCCCAAAAATCGCAGCACTTGCCCTGTTCATCGGCACGGCCTTGTCGTCGTCGGCCTTCGCACAGACGCGCGACCTCGCTGTAGAGGAAGCCAACCGCAAGCTGGTGGTCGAATTCTACGATCGCGTCTTCAACAAGCATGAGACGGCGGAAGCCGCCGAAGTCGTGGCGGATTCCTACATCCAGCACAATCCGAACGTGCCGGACGGCAAGGAGCCGTTCGTCTCCTTCTTCACCGGCTATTTCAAGACCAATCCGGAAGCGCGGGCAAAGATCGTGCGCAGCGCCACCGATGGCGACCTCGTCTACCTGCACGTCCATTCGACCGAAAACCCGAAGGATCGTGGCGTGGCCGTCGTCGACATCTTCCGCGTGAAGGACGGCAAGATCGTCGAGCACTGGGATGTCATCCAGCCCGTCCCTGAAAAGGCGGCCAACCAGAACACGATGTTCTAGGAGCCATTCCAGCAAAAGTGCGCAACGGTTTTGCGTCCGGCAGAGCGTTCCCGCTTAGCGGAAACGCTCCCGGCAGTTTGCGGCGGATAGGACGGCCGGGTTCTTTTCCGCTGCCGATGCAGGCGAAGATCAGAGTATATGCCGGTTGGCTGCCCGTGCCACGGCCTGGGCGCGGTTGACCGCGCCCAGTTTCCTGCGGGCATTGTCGATGTGGAAGCGCACCGTCGCTTCCGTGACGCCGGTGATCTCGGCAATCTCCCGGTCCTTGCGCCCATCCGCCATGTAGGTGAGGCAATCGCGTTCGCGCGGGGTCAACTCCGGCAGGTCATCCGGCACGCCGCCGGCGAATTCCATCAGCCGCTCGGTCAACAGCAAGCCTGCCAGTTGCATCGTTCTCGCGGCGTCCGTGTCCGGCTCGCGCTCGCCGAGCCCCAGATGCAGCGAGGCGATGACGCCCCTGCTGCCGTAGGATGTCGTGCATAAAGCTTCGGCGATTTCAGCCTCGCCCAGCGCATCCCAGTAGCTGCGATAGCGCGGGTCGCCGTGGCCCGCGAAATCGGAGAAACGATAGCGCGTGCGGTTCTCGCGGATCGCCGCAAGCAACGGGTTGCAGTCGAAACAGACGTAGTTGAAAGCGGCGCTGCCGGGCCAGCCCTGTGGCGAAATGCGCTTGATGAACCCACCGGCCGACCAATGGGCCTGCGAGGTCAGCCGCTCCACCGGCCGCCGGTAGAGCCGGGTCTGGAGATAGGTCGCACCGAGGGCAGAAGCCGCGGTGAAAAACCGGACACTGGCTTCCTCCGCCGAAGGCGCGGTCAACGCCCCTTCGGCAAGCGTCATGATCTGCCCGAGCATTGCCGTCGCGCCCCGATGTCGGTTCCCCGGGGCATTGTTGGCATGGCCACCGTGCGTTTTCAACGAAAGCGGCGTTTTCCACGCCGGAAAAGCGCAAAACCTATGACTTTCGAGAGTTGTGCAGTGCGGCAGATCAGCGATCTTCAGCTCATTGAATCGCATGGGGACATGAGTGGGCAGGCCAGGCCGCACCGTGCAGCCGGGTCGCCTGTTCGTGACGGAGCATCGACGCATGTGACCACCACGCCGGACGGGCGGGGATCACAGCGGGATTTGTGGGGCGGACCATCGGATGACGTTGGAAACAGGTGCATTGCGGGCGCCGGGCGGACCTGCCTGGGCTCGTGCGGGATTGCGCAGCGTGGGCTTGGCAGCGCTTGTCCTGTCGAGCTCGTCGCTGGCGCTCGGCGCCTCGCTGACCTGGAACGGTTCGACATCAGGCAACTGGTTCATCGGCGGCAACTGGACGCCGGCGGCGGTGCCGACCAGCGCCGATACGCTCGTCATCGACAATGCCGGCCCCAACACGGCGACCGTCGGTTCGGCCGGCGCGGTCGCCCGCACGCTGACGATCGGCAGCCTGGCCGGTTCGAGCGGTGCGCTCGTCGTCAACGGCGCCGGCACGCTGGGGGTAGGTTCGAACTATCTCATCGTCGGCGACAACGGCAGCGCCACGCTGACGATCTCCGGCGGCGGCAAGGTCACTGGCAGCGGCGTGGTCGCCAACAATCCATTCTCCAATGGCCAGGTGACCATCAGCGGCGCCGGCTCGCAATGGAGCAACAGCTTCCTGTCGATCTCGGCCGATAATGGCGCGATCGGACGCTTCCGCGTCGAAGCGGGAGGCAAATTGCTGTCCAGCGGCAGCGTCATGCTCGCCGAGACCTCCGCCAACGCCGATGGGCAATTGCTGGTGACGGGGGCCGGATCGGACTTCACCATGAGCAATGCCGGCGTCGTCCAGTTCCGGGTCGGCGCGGCCGGCAAGGGCGATTTCCAGCTGCTGGACGGTGCCACGGCCTCCACCCGGTACACCTATCTCGGCGGCAGCGTGGGAAGCCTCGGCAGCGCCACCGTTTCGGGCGGCGCCTCCTGGACGACAGGTCCGTTCACCGTCGGACCGCTGGGCCAAGGCGAGCTGACCGTCTCAGGTGGCGGCAAGGTCACCACCGTCGGCACCGGCAGCACTGCCCGCATCGTCAATGGCAAGGCAACCGTCACCGGTGCCGGTTCACAGTGGAAGATCGATGGCAGCAACTATCTGCCGCTTGGGATCGGTTCGACCAGCCAGACAGCGAGCCTCGATGTCCTCAACGGCGGGGCGGTGCTGATCGACGCCAATGCGCCGAACTTCCTCGCTGCCGACCTGCGGCTGGCTGACGGCGCCGGCCAGAAGGCGACCATCACCATTGACGGTGCCGGTTCCAGCTTCACCACGCCCTACCGGCTCTACAGCGGCAATGGCAGCAATTCGACCGCCACCGTCATCGTCTCCGGCGGCGGCAGGCTCAACACCGGCTATGCCAACATCGCCAGCGCCAGCGACGCCACCCTTGCGACGGCAGACACCGTGACCGTGACCGGCGCCGACTCGGTATGGGCCATCAGCAACACGCTGGGTTCGGGTCCGACCGACCTGCAGGGGCTCACCATCGGCGGCAACGGCAAGGGTGCGCTGACCATCTCCAACGGAGGAAAAGTCCAGGTCATCGGCGGCAGCGGCGGCGTCGGTCTCGGCGGCGTCACCGGTTCGGCAGGCACGCTCAACATCGGCGCGGCCGCGGGCTCTCCCGCCGCGGCACCCGGGACGCTGGAAGCCAACCAGGTGCTGTTCTCCAGCACCGCCACGGGGCCGCAGGCGATCAATTTCAACCATACCTCCGGCAACTACGTCTTCGCGCCCAACATCGGCGGCTTCGGCGCGCTCGCCGGCCCTGCCGCGGTGAACATCCTGGCCGGCACCACCATCTTCACCAGCGAGAACGCCTATTCGGCGGTCACCAACATCAGCCCCGGCGCAGTCCTGCAGCTCGGCAATGGAGGCACGACCGGCAGCATCCGCGACGGCGTCGTCAACAATGACGGCACGCTGATCATCGACCGTTCCGCCGACATCTTTCCCCGCTATGCCGGCGTCGTCTCGGGCACCGGTACTCTGGTCAAGAACGGCACGGGCCTGGTCACGCTCGTCGGCGTCAACACCTACAGCGGCGGCACCACGATCAACACCGGGGAACTGCGCATCGGCGACGGCTTCGCCGGCGACGGCGCCCTCACCGGCAACTATGCCAACCATTCCAGGCTGTCGGTCTATTTCAACGGCACGCCCAGCTATTCCGGTATCATTTCAGGGGCAGGCAGTTTCGAGAAAACGGGCAATGGCTCGCTGACGCTCAACGGCATCCAGACCTATACGGGCGGCACGAAAGTCACGTTCGGCACGCTTCTGCTGGGTGGAGCCAACCGGCTGGCGCCAACGGGTGCCCTCACCCTCAATGGCGGCATCTTCGACCTCAACGGCTACAGCCAGACCGTGAGCGACCTTGCCGGCTATGGCCGGCTCGTCATCGGCACCGGCGGCCTGACCGCCGGCGGGGCGGCGGACACCAGCTTCAACGGCGTCATCACCGGCAGCGGCACCTTGACCAAGGAAGGCAGCAGCACGCTGACACTGGCTCTCAGCGCCTTCTTTCCCACCACCTTCACCGGAACGACCAATGCCAATGCCGGCACGCTCAAGGTCGATGGCGCCATGGCGTCGAGCAATTTCCAGGTCAATGCCGGTGGCACGCTGACGGGCAGCGGCTCGGTCGGCGCCACCACCGTCGCCAGTGGCGGCACGCTGGCCGGCAGAGCGGGACAATCGCTGACGCTTGCCGCGCTGACGCTGAACGACGGCTCCAACATCAATGCTGCGCTGGGAGCCGCGAATACCATGCCGCTGTTCGACGTCACCGGCAATCTGACGCTGGACGGCAGGCTGACGGTGAGCGACGCCGGCGGCTTCGGCAACGGCACCTACCGGATCGCCAATTATGGCGGCACGCTGACCAACAACGGGCTGGTGATCGGCAGCGTTCCGCCCGGCTTCAATCCGGGTGACTGGTCGATCCTGGCCGGCAGCGGCACCATCAACCTGCTGGTGGCGACGGGCGCCGGGGAGCAATATTGGGACGGCGCCAACATGGCACCCGGCGGCGTCAGCGAAGGACGTGGTGGCAACGGTACCTGGGATGCTCCCTCGACCAACTGGACGAACAGCGCCGGTACCATCAACGCGGCGGCGGCCGGCCAGAAAGCAGTCTTTGCCGGCGTGCCGGGCACGGTGAGCGTCGTCGGCGCACAGACCTTCACCGGCCTGCGCTTCGCCTCGCACCCGAGCGACTGGACCTATACGCTTGCGGCCGGTGCGGGCGGCCTCCTGGTGACCAATTCGGCCGGCTCCGAGATCACCGTCGCGGCCGATCCCGGGGTTGCCGTGAACAATGCGGTGCTCAATGTCGGCATCTCCGGAACCGGCAGCATCGTCAAGCTCGGCCAGGGCAAGCTCACGCTCGGCGCCGCCGGCAGCTACCAGGGCGGCACCCTCGTCAGGGAGGGCGAACTGGTGGCAGCGGTGAACGGCGCCCTGGGCAGCGGCGCGGTCTCTGTCTCCGGCGCGCCGGCAGCGACGCAGAAACCCAGCCTGCGCTTTGCCGGTCCGGTCGATGCCAACGGCCTGGCGATATCGACACAGAACGGGTCGGTGGTGTTCGACGACCGGTCCAGCGCCGGCTCTGCCGTCATCACCAACCAGGGCAATGGCAGCACCGTGTTCCTGGCCGGTTCCAATGCGGGTACGGCCAGCATCACCAATCAGGGTGGCGGGACCACGGCATTCCGCGGCGATGTGACCTCGGCCGGTGCGAGGATCGTCAACCAGGACGGCGGCAAGGTCGATCTTTCGACCTTCGATGCGGCCGGCCTTTGCAACTGTGTTTCTCTCGGCTCCGTCTCCGGCGCCGGCGACGTCTTGCTCGGCGCGCATCAACTCGAGACCGGCGCACTCAATCTTGACGAGTCGATATCAGGTGTCATCTCCGATGGCGGCGCTGCGGCCAAGGGCAGCTTTGCCAAAACGGGCACGGGCACGCTGATCCTGTCCGGGGCCAACACCTATCTCGGCACCACTACCGTCAAGGGCGGCCTGCTCAGGATCGATGGCACGCTCGGTTCGGCCGATATGACGGTGGCGAGCGGCGCCACGCTCGGCGGCGTCGGCATGATCGGCACGCAGGCGGGCGGCACGCTGACGGTCCAGGCGGGCGGCCACCATGCGCCCGGCGCCTCGATCGGCACACAGACCATCAACGGCAACTACAGGCTCGCCGGCACGCTCGACATCGAGATCGACCCGGGCCGGGCCGACAAGGTGGTGGTGACCGGCAATGTCGACCTCAGCGGCGGCACGCTCGCCTTGCACGAACTGTCGGCGACCGGCTGGCAGCCGAGCCAGAGCTATACGATCATCGACAACCAGGGCGCCAACGCCGTGGTCGGCCGGTTCGCCTCGATCGCCCATCTCTACGCCTTCCTGACACCTGCCGTGAGCTACACCGGCGGCGACGGCAACAATGTGGTGCTGACGCTCGACCGCAACCAGGTCGACTTCGCCTCCGTCGCACGCACCCCCAACCAGAAGGCCGCGGCGGGCGGCATCGAGTCACTGGCCGCTGGCAACAGCGTCTACAACACCATCGCGCCGCTAGCCGAGGATGAAGCCCGCCACGCCTTTGATCAGCTTTCGGGCGAAGTGCACGCAGCAACAGCCGGCATGCTGCTCGACGAAAGCCAGTTGCTGCGCGAGGCGGCGCTGGCCCGTGCTGGCGCCGTGACAGGGGAAGGAGCCGGGCGCGGGTTCTGGATCCAGGGCACCGGGCTCGCCCGCTCGCTCGACAGCGACGGCAATGCCGCCGATGCCAGTGCCAAAACAGGTGCCATGTTCTCCGGCGTCGACAGCGGCGCGGGCGACTGGACGCTCGGTTTTCTCGGCGGCATCAGCATCAGCACGCTGAACGTCGGCGACCGCAATTCCTCCGCAGATGTCACCAGCGTGCATCTCGGCGCTTATGCCGGCGGCATGATCGACACCGTCAGGCTCAAGTTCGGCGCCGGTTACAGCCATCACGATATCGACACGTCGCGCACGCCGCAGTTCGCCGGTTTCAGCGAGCGGCTCAAGTCGGACTACGGCGCGAGCTCTCTGCAGGTTTTCGGTGAGGTGGCGCGACCGTTCGATGTCGGCACGCTCAAGGTCGAGCCTTTCGCCGGCCTTGCCTATGTGCGGCTGTCGACCGACGATTTCAGCGAGAGCGGCGGCGCGGCTGCGCTCGGCTCCGGCGGCTACGCCAACGACGCCGGCTTCACCACGCTGGGCGCGCGTCTGTCGCGACAGTTCACCACAAACGGCTCGGTGTTCGACCTCAGTGCCTCGCTCGGCTGGCGCCACGCCTTCGCCGACACGCCGGCCGCTCGCCTCTCCTTCACCGGCGGCACTGCCTTCACTGTCTATGGCCTGCCTGTGACGCGCGATGCGCTGGCGCTGCAGGCCGGCTTCGGCGTCAGGCTGGGCGCCACGAGCCAGCTGGGGCTCCGTTATGACGGCCAGTTCGGATCGGGCGGTATCGAGAACGCGTTCAAGGCGAGTTTCTCGACGCGTTTCTGATGCTGGGAGCCGTCCGTCAGCTTTCCCCGCCGAAGAAATCCCGCAGCAGGCCGACGGTCGCCTCCGGCTTTTCCTCGGGAAAGAAATGACCGCCAGCGACGGCGTGGCCACACACGTCCTTCGCCCAACGGCGCCAGATGCCAAGCGGCCCGCCAGCTTCTTCATACCAGCTGGCGAGGCCGCCATGTGCACTCCACAAAACCAGCAGCGCGCAATCGATCTGCCGTCCGGCCTCGAGATCGGCGCGGTCATGCTCGCGGTCGACGGTGGCGGCAGCGCGGTATTCCTCGCAGATCGCATGGATCTGCGCCGGATCTCGCAATGCTGCGGCATAGGCCTCCCGCACGGCACGCGGAAAGGTTTCGGGCGCCGATCCCCACTCGTCCAGCGCATTGTCGACGATCGCCTCGGGAGCGGCGGCGATCAGCCGTTCCGGCAATGGTGCCGGCTGTGCCAGCAATGAAAACGGCCAGAACGCCAGGGCAAGGCGTGCATCCGCCCGGTCCCACACCTCGAAAGTGGGGATGATGTCGAGCACTGCCAGCCTGGTCACGACATCGGCATGGTCGAGTGCCATACGATAGGCGACCCGGCCGCCACGGTCATGCCCCGCAACCGCGAAGCGGTCATGCCCCAGCGCTGCCATCGTCTCGATCAATGTCGTCGCCATGGCGCGTTTCGACATGGAACCATGTCCCTGGCCGACAGGCGGGCAATCGCTGGCGCCATAGCCCGGCAAATCGACGGCAACGACGGTGAAGTGCGACGCCAGCATCGGGCCAATGTCGCGCCACATCAGGCTTGTCTGCGGAAATCCATGCAGCAGGAGCAGCGGCGGTCCCGATCCGGCCTTGTGCACGAACACGCCGCCCTGCGCGGTCTCGACCCTGCGGCTTTCGAAGCCGATCATCGCCTGCTGTTCCATGGAAGGCAGAACGCATGGCGAGCGAATTTCGTTCATCCAATCTTGCCAGCTGCGAGGCGCCTTCAGCCGATGCCGTGTTTGCGCAGAAGCTCCTGCTCGTCGCCGGCGACCCAGCCGAACACCTTCGGCTCGCCGTCCAGCGTCTGCATCAGGTAATGCACCTCGAAGTCGATCGACAGGTCCGGCTGGTCCTTGCGGGCATAGGTTGCCGTCCAGGCGACATGGGCGACGCAATGATGCTCGTCGATGGGGGTGACGCGGATATCGGTTATCCGCATCGCCTTCGTGCCGATCTCCCGGTAGTGCGCATAGCCATGCGCCAGCGTGCGCTTGAGCTGCTCATCGTTGCGGCCTGTCATCACCCCACGCGGCGATGCCGCGATAAATTCCGGGGCGTAGAGCGCCGCCAGCTCATGCTCGTCGATGTTACCGGCCAGCGCCCGATTGAAGAAGCCTGCATACCGTTCGAAGAACGTCCTGACACTCTTTTCCATTGTCGGTCTCCGTTGGAAGCGAAAGGGCCGTGGCGCGAACTGGTTCCATTCTTCCGGCAACGCTGCTGAACCGAAAAGTCCGCGTGCCTGGCTTGCTGCCTGCGGAACACTACTCCCCTGCTCTCGCCATCGCATAGGCATTCTGCTTCGGCTGCGGGCGGTCAAGGGAGGATCCGGCGATGGCTGCGAACCAGGCGCCCTCGACCATGCGGGCTGCCGCGCGCGCCGACTTCTCGACACCGTTGAGGCTGCCGATATTGCGGCTGATCTCGGAACCATGCGCGTTCATCGCCCAGAACCACAGGCCCTGCTGGGGACCGGCATCGCGCAGATAGATGCGACCGACGCTGCCGTCATAACCGTCGGCATCGGCGACGTAGTCGGCCTCGCGATCGGCCTGCCGCCAGTTCAGACGCAGTGAAAAAGCTTCGCTCTCCGCGACCCTCGCAGGTTCGGCCATTGTCGTTCTCCATCGGTTTGATGGCGGCAGATTGCCATCGCGACGGAGAGGCCGTCAAGGATTTTGTTCCTATTTTGTTCTGATGCGAACAGTTGCTGACTCTGGACTGGCAGAGACGAATCGCGAGAGCGCCGTTGAACGATCGGCATCGCGACCTGTCTCAATCCTCTGTGATAAACCGCGCAATCCGCAGGCTTTCAGCAGGGCCGGACAAGACCGTGCAGTCTGGTTGCGCGGTGACAAGGCCATCTGTTGATTCTATTGGGGAGAATGGTGCTGCCAGAGAGGATTGAACTCTCGACCTCTCCCTTACCAAGGGAGTGCTCTACCACTGAGCTACGGCAGCATCGTGAATGCGGCGCCTTCTGCCACAATGAATCGCCAAGCGCAAGTTGCTATAAGAGGCCATTTTGAAATTGATCGGCTAAAGCGAAAAATCACCTTTTCGGGCCGGATCAATTTCAAAATAGCCTGCAACAGCATTTTCCAACAGCCTCCCAGACATGGCCGCGCCACAATGTCGGTTATGCATTGTTAAGGACTAAGCGAGACCATGACCGACAAGACGAAATCGAAATCGACCCAGCCGGAAACGCGGGCCGACCACCGCAAGGCCAGGCTGGCCGAGGCCCTGCGTGCCAACCTGCAGAAGCGCAAGGCGCAGCTCAGGTCGCGCCGCACCGGCGAGGCCGACACCAGGCCCGACGGGCTTGCCGCAGCGAAGGAACAGAAAAAAGAAGGGTAAGAGAATCAATACCCGGCCATTCTTGCGCCGACTTCTCGAAATCCTATTTCTTGAACCGGACCGACCAATGGTTTAGAGGGCGGCCCAAACACAACCGATTTAAGCCGGCTTCCGGCTGAGGGACACTTCTTCATGGATCGCATCAGGATCGTCGGCGGCCGCGAGCTCGCCGGCACCATCCCAATCTCTGGCGCCAAAAACGCCGCCCTGCCCCTGATGATCGCAGCGATGATGACCGGCGACACGCTGACGCTGGAAAACGTGCCGCATCTGGCCGATGTCGAGCAGCTCATCCGCATCCTCGGCAATCACGGCGTCGACTATTCGGTCAACGGCAAGCGCGATCATCAGAACGGCAATGGCGGCGGCTATTCGCGCACCATCAACTTCACCGCGCGCGACATCGTCGACACCACCGCTCCCTATGAGCTGGTCTCCAAGATGCGTGCCTCGTTCTGGGTGATCGGTCCGCTGCTCGCCCGCATGGGCGAAGCGCGCGTGTCGCTGCCCGGCGGCTGCGCCATCGGCACCCGTCCGGTCGACCTCTTCATCGACGGGCTGCAGGCGCTCGGCGCCGACATCGATGTCGACAACGGCTATGTCGTGGCCAAGGCCAAGAACCGGCTGAAGGGCAACCGCTACGTCTTCCCGAAGGTTTCCGTCGGCGCCACCCATGTGCTGATGATGGCGGCAGCACTTGCCCGTGGTGAAACCGTGCTGGAAAACGCCGCCCGCGAGCCGGAAGTCGTCAACCTCGCCGAATGCCTGAACGCCATGGGCGCCAAGATCCACGGCGCCGGCACCGCGACCATCACCATCGACGGTGTCGATCAGCTTCACGGCGCCAGCGTGCGCGTCATCCCCGACCGCATCGAAACCGGCACCTATGCCATGGCGGTCGCCATGGCCGGCGGCGACGTGCTCCTGAAGGACGCCCGGCCTGACCTGTTGCAGAAGGCGCTCGACGTCATCGCCCAGACCGGCGCCGAGATCACACCGACCAATGAAGGCATCCGCGTGAAGCGCAACGGCGCCGGCATCTCGCCGGTCGACGTCACCACCGAGCCTTTCCCCGGCTTCCCGACCGACCTGCAGGCCCAGTTCATGGGCCTGATGACCAAGGCCAAGGGCAAGTCGCGCATCACCGAGACGATCTTCGAGAACCGCTTCATGCATGTGCAGGAACTGGCCCGTCTCGGCGCCCACATCACGCTTTCAGGCCAGACGGCGATCGTCGAAGGCGTCTCGAAGCTCAAGGGTGCGCCCGTGATGGCAACCGACCTGCGCGCCTCAGTCTCGCTGGTCATCGCCGGCCTCGCCGCCGAAGGCGAAACCACCGTCAACCGCATCTACCATCTCGACCGCGGCTTCGAACGGCTGGAAGACAAGCTCTCCGGCTGCGGCGCGGTGATCGAGCGGATCAGCGGGTGAAGAATTAGGGGAATAGGGCAATAGTGGAGTAAGGCAGTATCCTCGTGACACATGCCACCCCTGCTGCCCTATTCCCCCACTCCCTTATTGCCTTACTGCCCTTCCCCGCCTAACAGAAGGTAAGACAACAAAACCTTCGCAGGTGCGGTATCCGCATGGACGCTTTGAAGTTATTGGCGCTGGACGAGCAGGACCTGGGCATCATTTCGGCCCATGTCCAGGATGCCGTCATGAAGGTGGGCGAGCTCGAATATCTGCCGACCTGGAAGCGCTTCGTCGTGCCGATGAACCGCTTTGCCTGGGAAGTGCGCTCCGGCTTCTTCCGCAAGCACAATGAACGCCGCCAGAGCGTGCTGCATTTCGAGCGCGTGCTGGCGGTGAAGACCAGTGGGATCCCCCGCGAGAAATCGGAAGAAGTGCTGTCGCTGCTGGCCATCAGCTTCGTCCCGATCGCGCCACCCGCCGGCATCATCGAGCTGATCTTCGCCGGCAACGGCACCATCATGCTGGAAGTCGAGTATGTCGAAGCCCGTCTCGCCGATCTCGGCGGCGCCTGGCAGGCCTCCTCACGCCCGGTTCACAGGGGCTGAGCGATGGCTGTCACGTTGAATGCTGCCGACGCCGATTTCGAAGCCCGCTTCACCGCCTTCCTTGCCACCAAGCGCGAAGTGTCTGCCGACGTGGATGCGGTGGTGCGCGACATCATCGCCCGCGTCCGCGCAGAAGGCGACAAGGCGCTGGTCGACTACACGCAACGCTTCGACAAGGCCGATCTCAGCACGCTCGGCATTGCCGTTTCCCGCGCCGACATCGAGGCGGCCTATGCAGCCGCCGACCCGGAGACGGTTGAAGCGCTGAAATTCGCCCGCGACCGCATCCGCTCGCACCACCAGCGGCAACTGCCGAAGGACGACCGCTACGCCGATCCGCTCGGCGTCGAGCTGGGCTCGCGCTGGACGGCAGTCGAAGCGGTCGGGCTTTATGTGCCGGGCGGTACGGCAAGCTATCCGAGCTCGGTGCTGATGAATGCGGTGCCGGCCAAGGTGGCGGGCGTCGAGCGCATCGTCATCGTCGTTCCTGCGTCCGGTGGCGTCATCAGCCCGCTGGTGCTGGTGGCGGCAGATCTCGCCGGCGTTTCGGAAATCTACCGCGTCGGCGGTGCGCAGGCGGTGGCCGCCCTTGCCTATGGCACCGAGACCATTCGCCCGGTGGCCAAGATCGTCGGCCCCGGCAATGCCTATGTGGCCGCAGCCAAGCGCCAGGTGTTCGGCACGGTCGGCATCGACATGATCGCAGGCCCGTCCGAAGTGCTGGTGATCGCCGACGGCAGCAACGACCCCGACTGGATCGCCGCGGACCTTCTGGCGCAGGCCGAGCATGACGCTTCGGCGCAGTCGATCCTGATCACCGACGATGCCGTCTTCGCGACGGCCGTGGAAGCGGCCGTGCAACGCCAGCTCGCCACCCTGCCGCGCGGCGCGATCGCCGCCGAAAGCTGGCGCGACTTCGGCGCCGTCATCCTGGTGGACGAGCTTGAAGACGCGCTGCCGCTGGCCAACCGCATCGCGGCCGAGCATGTCGAGCTGGCGCTCGACGAGCCGGAAGCGTTCCTGACCGGCCTGCGCAATGCCGGTTCGGTCTTCCTCGGCCGCCACACGCCGGAAGCGATCGGCGACTATGTCGCCGGTTCCAACCACGTGCTGCCGACGGCGCGTTCGGCGCGCTTCTCGTCCGGCCTTTCGGTGCTCGACTTCGTCAAGCGCATGTCGGTGCTGAAGCTCGGGCCCGAACAGCTGCGACAGCTGGCGCCGGCGGCGATTGCACTCGCCAGGGCCGAAGGGCTCGACGCGCATGGCCGCTCCGTCTCGATCCGGCTGAACATGTAGGCGGACATGTCGGGAGCCGGGCCAAACAACGCAAGGCTGATCGACGTCGAACTCGACGAAACGATCGGCCGCTCGACGCCCGACGTGGAACATGAGCGGGCGGTGGCTATCTTCGACCTGATCGAGGAAAACTCGTTCAGTCCGGTCAATGACGACGGCAGCGGCCCCTACAAGCTGAAGCTCTCGCTTGCCGAATCGCGGCTGGTCTTCGCCATCAGCCGCGAGGACGGCGCCGACGTCGTCACCCACATCCTGTCGCTGACGCCGTTCCGCCGCATCGTGAAGGACTATTACCTGATCTGCGAAAGCTATTACGACGCCATCCGCTCCTCGACGCCGAGCCATATCGAAGCAATCGACATGGGCCGCCGCGGCCTGCACAACGAAGGCTCGCAAACCCTCATGGACCGACTGGCCGGCAAGATCGAAATCGACTTCGACACGGCAAGGCGCCTGTTCACGCTGGTCTGCGTGCTGCACTGGCGCGGTTGAGAAAGAAAAATCCTGAATAAAACTGCTGTTGGCCGTTTCATTCTGACATTTGCCCGCAGGTGTTGTATCGGAGGGTGAAAATGTCGGAATCGGACCACAAAGTTCGAGCCGATTAAGCTTGTTCACAAAGCGGCGATAATCATATAGGTTCCGCGCCAAATTCCGGCCGGCCTGCCGGGAATCCATCCAAACCAAAGGTATCGAATGCCGAAGGAAGAAGTCCTCGAGTTTCCGGGTGTGGTGACAGAATTGTTGCCCAATGCGATGTTCCGCGTGAAGCTCGAAAACGAACACGAAATCATTGCCCATACGGCTGGGCGCATGCGCAAGAACCGCATCCGCGTTCTCACGGGTGACAAGGTTCTGGTCGAGATGACGCCCTACGACCTGACCAAGGGCCGCATCACCTATCGCTTCAAGTAAATTGTCGTAGCGGGCCAGATGCGATGAGCACCATGCACAAGCTCGTGCTTGCCTCGGGATCGCCCCGCCGGATCGAGTTGCTGCAGCAGGCCGGTATCGAGCCTGACCGCATCCTGCCCGCCGATATCGACGAGACGCCGCAGCGCGCCGAACATCCTCGTTCGCTCGCCAAGCGCCTGTGCCGCGAGAAGGCCGAGAAGGCCTTTGCCTCCATGCAAGGCGACGCCGAGGGCGAACGCGGCTATGTGCTGGCGGCCGACACGGTGGTCGCGGTCGGCCGGCGCATCCTGCCGAAAGCGGAGACCAGCGACGACGCCGCCTTCTGCCTGCAATTGCTGTCGGGCCGTTCGCACCGTGTCTACACCGGTGTGTGCCTGATCACGCCCGACGGCAAGCAGCGGCAGCGGCTGGTGGAAACGCGCGTGCGCTTCAAGCGCCTGCCCCGCACCGAGATCGACCGCTATGTCGCTTCCGGCGAATGGCGCGGCAAGGCGGGCGGCTATGGTGTGCAGGGGCTGGCCGGCGCCTTCGTCGTCAAGATGTCCGGCTCCTACTCCAACATCGTCGGCCTGCCGCTCTACGAGACCACCGCGCTTTTGGCCGGCGAAGGTTTCGACATCCATCGCGGTTGGCCGGAACGCGGACTGTCCTAGATCATTATCCCGAACCGGAGGTCTGCGAAGGCGCAGATGTCCTCGGATATGGTCGGGCGGAAACCGCGCCACAGCGAGAAAAACCATGGCAAGCCCCAATGGCAAACAATGACAGCACCGTGACGCCGCTGCGTCCAAAACGGCCCTGCCCCGAATGCGGGCGGCCCTCGGCGCGCGATACCTATCCGTTCTGCTCGACACGCTGCAAGGACATCGACCTCAACCGCTGGCTGAAGGGCGTCTATGTCATCCCCGGCGACGACGGCGAGGCGGAAGACGCGCTGCTAGGCAGTGCTCCAGGCAAGGCGCCGGACGACGCGCAGGACTGACAGCGCCGATTTGAAAGGCTGCCACAGCGACATGTAACGCCCGGATTTTTCAGACGTTTTGACGCCGTGTTTGTTTTCCCGGCGAAATCAACACAGCGGTGCTGGACAGGCCGGAATCTCATGCTATAACCCCGCTCGCTTTCGGGCTTTGGCCCGGCAAGCAGGCAAGGTCCCGATCGCGGATTTCGCCATGATGCCCAGGTAGCTCAGTTGGTAGAGCATGCGACTGAAAATCGCAGTGTCGGTGGTTCGATTCCGCCCCTGGGCACCATTGCCTTTTCCCACCCCATCCCACAGCGTCCACCAGATCAATAAAAATCAATGAGTTAGGTGGTTTTGGCGGCTCATGGCGCACCGCCACATACCATTGCAACGCATCAGTTTGTGGGTAACGATCCGGGTATTACCCATTACCCGGAGGCCCGTTACCCATGCCGCTTTCCGATTTCGCCTGCAAGAACGCCAAACCCAAGGACAAGCCATACCGTCTCGCCGACGGCGATGGGCTCTACCTCTTCGTCCAAAAAAGCGGCGCTAAGCTCTGGCAATTGCGCTATCGCTTCCTGGAAAAGGAAAATATCCTCTCCTTTGGAAAATACCCAGTGGTGTCGCTTCTCGATGCCAGAGAGAAGCGCGACCAAGCCAAGAGGCTGCTGGTTGCCAGCATCAACCCTTCCACGAAGCGCAAGGAAGAGAAGATTGCGGCCATCACGGAGGCGCGCACGACATTCGGGCTAATTGCCGAGGAGTATATTCGCAGGCTGGCGGAACGGAAGGCGGCGTCGACCACTATCACCAAAACCAAATGGCTTCTAGAGGACTTGGCTAGCCCACTGGCCAAGCGCCCAATCAAAGAAATCACTGCGGCTGAGATACTTCAATTCCTCCAAAGAATCGAGAAGAGCGGCCGAAGGGAGACAGCGCGGCGCTTGCGCGGCGTAATCAGCAGTGTTTTCCGACTTGCGATTGTCACACTCCGAGCCGAGAGTGATCCCACTCTGGCCCTGCGGGGCGCGCTACAGCCACCGAAGTCTAATGGCCGTGCTGCAATCATTGATGAAAGGAAGTTTGGTCGTTTACTGGTCGCCATAGATGAATATGATGGCTGGCCGACCCTGCGGGCCGCTTTGCAGTTCCTTGCCTTGACATGTGTACGTCCGGGCGAGGTGCGGGGGGCGACCCGCGATGAATTTGATAGAGAGAAGGCCGTGTGGCGCATCCCAGCCGAACGCATGAAGATGCGTGTCCCGCACGATGTGCCGCTGTCCAGACAGGCGTTACGCGTCTTGGACGAGGTTTGGCCCCATTCGGCATCCGAGGGGTTGGCCTTTCCCTCGATCCGTTCGATAAAGCGCCCCCTGTCCGAGAACGCTATGAACGCGGCGCTACGACGCATAGGCTACAGCAAGAGCGAAGTGACCGCCCACGGCTTCCGCGTGACTGCCAGCACGATCCTCAACGCCCGCAATTATGACCCTGATGTAATCGAGGCCGTATTAGCGCACCAAGACAAGAACACTATCCGCCGGACCTACAATCGCGCGACCTATTGGGAGCAACGGGTGACGCTGATGCAGAAGTGGGCAGATCTATTAGACACTCTGAAGGGCGAACTGTAGAGCAAGCCTGTTCGATGGTGAGGTTTTCGAGTGAGACCAGCACTCATCGGGGCCGGAAGCCGTCGGTCCGCTACTGGGACGAGCGTGCTGAATTGCCACCGGGAATCGACCTCAATCGGCCATTTGAAGTGCTATCATAAGATGAATGGATACTCCTGAACACAGGCCGAACAACCGTCGTTCAGCAGCCAATAGAACTCGCGTTTCATGAGGAGCGTTTATTCTCGGCAGTCTGTTGAGCGCCCCGGGGCGCTCGATCAGCATCAGCTTTCTTGCGCTGTTCGCCAACCGCCTTGCGAATGTTTTCGAAGCGGTTTTGTTCGTTCTCTTCCGTTGCGGGCTTTGGCTCAATTTTCTTGGTGTAGATGATCATCGAATGGGCTCCTGTTGCTGGTTAACGGTGAAAGAGATCGCCGGGGATGTTTCACCCCGATAGCCATGCGGCGAGAGCAGAAGCGTAGCCTTGAGGGGCCACCCTATCTGTCTGCCCAGTCACAATCGCCCTGCTCCTAGTTCGATGAATTGGCACTTCGTGGAGCTGTCAGACAGAGCTTTCAACTCGGCGAGTTTCGAGACCTCGTCGACAGCACATTGAATTTTTCGACACACATTGCGTGGCCATTTGCTTTGGCAGGCCGCTCCGGCCGAACGGCTGAGGCACTGTTGTCAGTATCCCATTGCGCCCATGCCGCCGTTGCCAGCCGCCGGCGCGGAGTCTTTCGCAGGGATATCGGCAATCATCGCCTCGGCGGTGATCAGCAGCGCGGCGATGGAGCCGGCGTCCTGCAGTGCAGTTATGACGACCTTTGCCGGATCGACGATGCCTGCCTTGATCATGTCGACATAGGTTTCGGTCTGCGCATCGAAGCCCTGGTTTTGATCTTTGCCGTCGGTCAACCTGCCGACCACGATCGAGCCTTCGACACCGGCATTTTCGGCGATCTGCCTGATCGGGGCTTCGAGCGCCCTGAGCACGATTGAGATGCCGGCGTTGACATCCGTATTGGCGCTGGCGAGAGATGCTAGCACGGCTCTTGCCCGCAGCAGCGCGACGCCACCACCGGGCACGATACCTTCCTCGACAGCCGCGCGGGTGGCGTTGAGCGCATCGTCGATGCGGTCCTTCTTCTCTTTGACCTCGGTCTCTGTCGCGCCACCGACGCGGATCACCGCGACGCCGCCGGCAAGCTTCGCCAGCCGCTCCTGCAGTTTCTCCTTGTCGTAGTCCGAGGAGGTCTCCTCGATCTGTGCCTTGATCTGGTTAATGCGCGCCGCAATTCCGGCCTTGTCGCCGGAGCCATCGACGATCGTGGTCGTTTCCTTCTCGATCAGCACGCGCTTGGCGCGGCCGAGCATGTCGAGCGTGACGTTTTCCAGCTTGATGCCGAGATCTTCGGAGATCATCTGACCGGCGGTCAGCACCGCGATGTCCTCCAGCATAGCCTTGCGGCGGTCGCCGAAGCCCGGAGCCTTGACGGCAGCCACCTTGAGCCCGCCGCGCAGCTTGTTGACGACCAGCGTCGCAAGCGCCTCACCCTCGACATCTTCCGAAATTATGAGCAGTGGCTTGCCGCTCTGCACCACGGCTTCGAGGATCGGCAGCATGGCCTGCAGGTTACCCAGCTTCTTCTCGTGAATGAGAATGTAGGGATCCTCCAGTTCCACGCGCATCTTTTCCGGATTGGTGACGAAGTAGGGAGAAAGATAGCCGCGGTCGAACTGCATGCCCTCGACCACGTCGAGCTCCGTCTCTGCGGTCTTGGCCTCCTCTACGGTGATCACACCCTCGTTGCCGACCTTGTCCATCGCCTTGGCAATCATATCGCCGACGACCGTGTCGCCATTGGCGGCGATGGTGCCGACTTGGGCCACTTCGGCCGAAGACTTCACCTTCTTGGCCCGCGTCCGGATCTCCTTGACCACAGCTGCCACGCCGAGGTCGATGCCCCGCTTCAGGTCCATTGGGTTCATGCCGGCGGCGACCAGCTTGGCGCCTTCGCGCAATATCGAAGCGGCAAGCACCGTTGCCGTGGTGGTACCGTCGCCGGCGAGGTCATTGGTCTTGGATGCCACCTCGCGCACCATCTGCGCGCCCATGTTCTCGAACTTGTCGGACAGCTCGATCTCCCTGGCGACGGTGACGCCGTCCTTGGTGATGCGCGGTGCGCCATAAGATTTGTCGATGACCACGTTGCGGCCCTTCGGGCCGAGCGTCACCTTGACGGCGTTGTTGAGCAGTTCGACGCCGCGCAGCATGCGATCGCGCGCATCAGTGGAAAATTTGATTTCCTTGGCAGACATGATCTTCGTCCAGTTCTGTCTTGAAAATGGGGCGAGGAATCCGGTCAGGCGGCTTTCTTGGCGGCCGATCCGACCATCTCGACGATGCCCATGATATCGCTCTCCCTCATGATTAGGAGGTCTTCGCCGTCGATCCTAACCTCTGTCCCGGACCATTTGCCGAACAGGATAAGATCGCCTGCCTTGACGTCGAGAGGAACCAGATTGCCGCTTTCGTCGCGGGACCCTGGGCCAACGGCGATCACCTCGCCTTCCTGCGGTTTCTCCTTCGCGGTGTCGGGAATGATGATCCCGCCTTTGGATTTGAGATCACCTTCCGCGCGTCGGATGACGACGCGGTCGTGAAGCGGACGGAAATTCATGAGGTTCTTTCTGGAGCCGGCGCATAGGGCGGCCGCATCATCAATTTAATGCACTAGACGCTTAATTGATAGTGCCACAAAATTAATTATTCACTTTTTTTATACACCCCCCTTCTTTTATAAATCATCCTACAAAATAAATCGCAATTTTCTCACTACACCATTGATACAGAACAGTTTATTTTAAATTCTCGAAACTCTCATAAGGATTTTATTTTCAAAACAAAAAATTAAATATCTTCTCACCTTGATAAAAAACTTAATGATACACATGTAAGCAAGTGGTTGATTTGAACAATTTGGCTTGATTGTGACCGGCTGACCACGGGTGTTCCGGCAACCTCGATATCAGAGGATCTAAAAGGGAATGACAGGCAAGAAGCGCCTGTGCTTACTCCTGCAGAATGGCCTCATGGTCGACCTCACAAAGGAACTGTCGGCCTTCCTTGCAAACGGCTCGCAGCTATCCGGCCCAATGTAACGAACAACCGATCGGCGCAGGCCGACAAATCCGGCAGCCTATCGCATCATCGATGCCGGCCCTGCCTCATTGGCGCAAGGGCGAAGAACGAAGGGATGACCATGACATGAATAGACATCTCCCAGAAACAACAGAACCGAAGCGAACTGCGGCCGCGATAAGCGACTGGGAGAATGAAGGCGGCGCACCCGGCTGCAACCTCATGCATCATCAGTATGGCCGCCATGTCGAATCTGATCGCTTCCGGACGAACTATCAAGTTTTTCCTGATACTCCAGCGTGCTTTGATGGCAAGACCATGACCCGCCTCAGCCGCTCGGAGGCAACCAAGGGCATGCGGCATCTCAACCTGCGAAATGCCGATCAGCGCAAGGAATTTATCGAACTACCGTTCGCCGCTACGAAACCGGTGGACACGGGCTCATGACGCTGGCTTTCCCCAACCCAAGCCGCAGCTTCGACGAAGTTCGCAGTGCTGTTCGTTTCACGGGTCATGATGGCATGTTCCAGATACGGTTTCTGGTCGAGGCGGCTGCGCTCACAAAGCCGAATGCCGCTAGCTGCGGGGCCGATGTACTGGAAGCCACGTGTCTATCGGCCTTCGATACACTGCGTACGTCCATTTATGATGTCGCCAGAAAAGCCTACTCGCGTCGCCGTCGCGATTCATACACGCTAACCGCTGCGGATTTCCGCTAGGCGGACTTCGATGCTGATCGCTTCGTTCCTGAGATTTCAGGCTGACCTGCAACTACGCCGCCGCGTCAGGCTGCCTGCTGTCAGGCGATAGAAAAGTGGCCGAGAGGAGAGTAAAATAGCTCAACTGCAACTCGAAGCCCTTTCGAATTTGGGAGTCTAAATGGCTTCCAAGGGCTCCAACATATGCCGCGGTTGCGCGGACATGATGCGCATTTCGACGCTTGTTGTGAGCACGTGGGTGCGTAAAGGACCTTCAGATGAAACCTGACCTATTTGTGGCCTCCCTGGCCACAACCATGGCAGTTGCCACGCCTGCGCTAGCCGCCGGTAGCCCCCAGGATTTTGTCAACAAGGCAGCCGCCGTCGACATGTTTGAAATGGGGTTAAGCAGGGTCGCTGAGGGCAAGGGGCTGACTGCGTGTGTCAAGGATTTCGCCAAGAGCATGATTTCTGATCATGGTTCCGCCAACGCCAAGCTCACGACAATCGCCAAGGCACAGAAACTGACCATCCCCAATGAACTCGATGCCAAGCACAAGACCGACATCGAAACGCTCCGGAACGGCAAAGAACTCGTTGATGAAACTTACGTCCATATGCAGCGCGACGCGCACGCAGAAGCGGTGGAACTGTACGAGAACTACATCAATGATGGTGACAATGCCGAGTTGAAGGCATTCGCAAAGCGGACGCTTCCGACGCTCAAGATGCACCGGGAGACGATCGAAAAGATCGCCGGTGCAACCAACAGGAAAGAGAGAAGCAGCAGAAAGTGACTGTCGGGGACGGCCCGGATCCACCCTCTCCACGTCCGGCGCCAACAGCTTTGCCGAAGATTAGGCGAAAGAGAGTCTATTCAAAGGGACGGGCATTGACGCTGAAAAATCACCGGTGGCTGCAAGAACGTGATAGAATGCCTTTGCTCGTGCGCAATCATGCGCACCCGTCTGACAAAGATCGGACACTACCATGCAACCCCCAGGATGGATTAAACCGGCCGTTTACGGCGCGGTCGCAGGAGCTTTGGCGCTCGCAATCATCGGCTTTACGGCAGGCGGATGGGTCACGGGGGGTACTGCGACAAAGATGGCGGAAAAAACCAGCACTGATGCTGTCGTCGCCGTCATGACCCCGTACTGTGTCGCGCAGTCGAAGAGCGCGCCGAATTCAGTCGAAGTTCTGGCCGCCCTTAAGGCCGCTAACAGCTATGATCGTCGATCGATTATAGAAAAAGCCGGCTGGGCCACGCCGCTTGGGGGCACTGCGCCCAACACGGCATTGGCGGTCTCCTGCAACTCCGCCCTCGCGCTCAACTAGTGAGGGTTACCAACGAGGCGCTAGCTGGCAACCGGCGCCTCCGTTCCTGGCAAACAAAGTTTATGCCCTGTCCGATCTCCCACTGAGACAACCATGACGCCCCAACAAGGGCCCATGAAACTGATGGTCGCTTCGGGCCAGCCTTCCGACTGGAAGCAGGCTTTTCACGATCCCCCGTGACCACGCCATCGCAGTGGAATGGCGCACATGCTATCGAGCGAGGTATTGCCGCAACTGCCTTAAGCCTCGCGCCCATTGCCGCCTGCGCACCACAAAACGGTATGTGTTCGGCATATGGCTCTAAAGGACGAATGTCGCGAACCGCTTTGGCGTGAGGTTCCCGAACGCGATGTCAGCAACGAGGCGCGGCTATGGAAACCATCACAATCGTTCTCATTCTCATGGTTGCGGTGGTCATAAGCGGCTTCATCTCGCGCCTGCTGCCGTTGCCTGCTCCCCGGCCTTTGGTGCAGATCTTGCTGGGTGGGACAATCGGGCTTGTCGCTGACCTGCGGGTGGAATTCGACCCCGAAATCTTCTTCCTCCTCTTCATCCCACCATTGCTGTTCCTGGATGGCTGGCGCATCCCGAACGAGCAGTTGCTCAAGGATCGGGCAGCGGTTCTCGAACTGGCGCTCGGTTTGGTCTTCCTGACGGTGGCTGGCATGGGCTTTTTCATACACTGGATGATCCCGGCAATGCCGCTGCCCGTCGCGTTCGCGCTCGCGGCAGTGGTGTCGCCTACCGATCCGATCGCCGTGTCCGCCATTACCGCGCGCGTGGCGGTGCCGGGACGACTGATGCATATCCTGGAAGGCGAGTCGCTGCTCAATGACGCCTCCGGCCTTGTCTGTCTGCGGTTTGCCATCGCCGCCGCGCTGACGGGAGCGTTCTCACTGTCCGATGCGGCGGTCAGCTTCGTTTGGGTCGCGCTCGGCGGCATTGGCGTTGGTTTCGGCGTTACGTGGTTGACGACGAAGGTTAAGGAATCGATCGCGCGCCGCATTGGCGAAGAAAGCGGATCGCAGATTCTCATCAGTCTGCTGCTTCCGTTCGGCTGCTACCTGCTCGCCGAGCGACTTCATTGTTCGGGAATTCTCGCGGCCGTGGCCGCCGGCCTCACCATGAGCTCCGTAGAAGCTTCGGGCCGCGCCCAGGCTGCGACCCGGATGCGGCGCAATGCCGTGTGGGACACGATCCAGTTCGTAGCCAACGGCGTCATTTTCGTACTGCTTGGCGAGCAGTTGCCCTCGATCCTGGGGTCGGCCGCCGAGACCGTTCGGCTGACCGGTCATCAGGAGCCATGGTGGCTGCTGATCTATGTTCTTGCCATCTATTCGGGCCTGATCGTGCTTCGCTTCATCTGGGTCTGGGTCTCGCTCAGCTTGACCATCTTCAGAGCCCGATTTCAGGGTACCAGAGCGGGAGGACCCGACTTGCGGCTGGTTGCGGCAACGTCGCTGGCGGGCGTCCGCGGCGCCATCACCTTGGCCGGCGTCCTGACGCTGCCGTTCGTTCTCCACGACGGCTCTCCCTTCCCGGCTCGAGAACTCGCCATCTTTCTCGCGATGGGCGTGATCATCGTGTCGATCATCGCCGCGAGCATCGGCCTGCCGATATTACTAAAGGGATTGGAAATGCCGGCCGATCCCACCTATCGGGCGGACGAGAATCGGGCGCGGATGGTCGCGGCCGAGGCAGCGATGGCCGAGATCGAGCGAGTCCAGCATAGGCTCGCCGCAGGCCGCAAGGATGCCGATGTCTATATAGCGGCGGCTGCACGCGTAATGGATTTTTACCGTAGCCGCATTGAGGTCCGCTCGCGCGAGGGAGAAGCTGGAATCCGTGTCAGAGAGAGCGAGGAAGCGGAGCGGAAGATGCGCATGGCAGCAGTCAATGCCGAGCGCAGAGCGATCTTCAAGATGCTACGATCAAAGGAGATCGGGAGTGAAATCGCTGACAAGCTTGTGCGTGAACTCGATCTCCTGGAAGCGCGCGACGAAGCCTGACCGAGGTCGAGGCGGCCAGCCGCCAATTCGCTCAATATTGGTCCCAAATGGCGCGCCGAAGCTGGTCAATGTTCGCCACACCCTGCCCAAGGATGAACATCGCCGGGCTTCTGGATCAAGCCGTTCCGGTCATTTATCTCTTTCGTTCGACGTCTCCGAACGAAAGAGCGCGCGACAACACCGTTTTGTGCCATCGGCACGAAAGACTGAATTCGGAATTCCAGCACGCGAGTTCAAATGGACAGCTTTTAAGTGTGGTCAGGAACAAACCGGGCTCAAACTGCTGACCGGACGGCAACCTCTTCCAACATCTATGGCATACCCCACTTACCGGGAAACCTAAGCTGCACGACGCATGCGTCGGTGAAGGTAGTTTTCATCGAAGCCGGCGACCTGGATCAGCGTGACTGGATTGGTGATGATGAGGCTGCCGCGTTGCAGGGTCATGGCGCCTGTCTTCCTCAGTTCCTTCAGGACCCGGTTGAGATGGACTGGGGTCATTCCCAGTGAATCCGCCAGCAGAAGCTGTGACAAGGGGAGTTCCAGCTGCGTGTTCGCCGTGATGCCGATGTTCTGGGCTCTCAGGTAAAGTTCGCACATCAGGTGTGCGACCCGCTCGATGCTGCTGCGGCGGCCCATGCTCGTGATCCAAGCTCGCATCGTGCCTTCGTCGACCAGTTGCGCGATGTACATCGCCTTGGCCACCCTGGGATGACGATCCATAATCGAATCCATCAGGTGGCGGTCGATGGTAGCAACGACCGCTTCAGTGACCGTCTGGATGCTGTGATCCATTTCCTTCAGGAGACCCACATGGAGGTCGCAGGAATCGCCCGGCATCAGATAGGCCAGAATCTGCCGGGTCCCGTTCGGCAGGATCTTGTAGCGGCATGCCCACCCGTCCAGGATAACAAAGACCGGGCCAGGCCTGTCGCCCTCCCGGATCAGATCCTTGCGGGGCGCAATGTTGCGGGGGCCAACGGTAGCCGCCAGAAGCGCAGTGACATCTTCCTCACCAAGACTTCCGTACCCCTGTAGTTTCTCGACAAACCGATTACCCATGGGCCTACATTCCCACGGCACGATAAAGTTTGATATTGTTCAAAGTTAATATCGAAAGTTGATCTAGTTAATGGCGCTCCACCTGTTTCTCCCCTATGTTTCGCCATCGCTGAACGTGATAGCGGGCCTGGCGACTGAGAGATGAAGTGCTCTCGCCAATGCGAGCGAAGGGCATGACCTCGGAAATCGTCAACGACAATCAAGTGACCTCGCGCACCGCAGGACAGGAAGGACCCGATGCTTATGGGCAGGCGGCATTGCTGCTTGTGGAGAGCCTGATCCACGCCTTGATCGCAGCGTCGGTGATCAGCCTCCAAGAAGCGGTCGAAGTCGTTGATATAGCCGCGGACGTGAAGGAAGACATCGCTGAATCACTTGGGGATTCTCCTGCCACGCTGAGCCAATCGCTCACCCTGCTGCAGACAATTTCGGACAGCCTCCGGCGAGATCTCCCGCATAGCTGAATGCTCTCCCTTCCGACGGCGCTGCCGGAAAGTGCCGACGTATCCGGTCCCCACCTTTGCCGCCCGCCGAGCGACGCGTACCCTGCCCCGCTCCAGAGCCAGCTACGTGGCCTCCAATCTTGGCAACCACGACGATCAGTTCGAATTCTTTCCGCCCCTCTGCAACGAACGTCCTCACGGTCCGCACTGCATCGGCGCTGTTTGCTGCAGCTGGGGTCTCGCAACTGTCCCAGATGGCCATGTCATGCTCTACGAGGATCGGATCGGAACCAGCGGAGGCAACTTCGATTGCAATTGCACCCAGCATGGATCCTGCTTTTCAGGCACAACCGTGCTCACCGGCGAGTGGAACGAGATCGGTTGCGACAAGGCTCGCGGCATCAATCGGGTCTGACCAAAAATAGATGGGCTTCGCTCCGCAGCAGCCGTTTGTCCGAGCGTTTCAGTTAACGCATCAGGCCGGCAGCACGAAGCGCATCTTCGATCGTTTTACCGATGTCCGCCTCAGGTCTGCGAGAACGATCTCGAGGCCGCTCTTCCTTATCCGTACGAACTGCTCTTGCGTTTTCCGACGCAGAATAGGTGCACAATGCCTTCGCTCCATCAGAGCGACCCGAGCCGGTTTCAAGCTTGCTATACTTCGTGGCGTGACCATTTGTGAGCCCCCAGAAGTCTGCAATACGCCGTGTCGATGATATTCCAACCTCACGCATGAACGGCGCGGTATTTCCAAGGCCATCAGTTCCTCCGGTCTTCAAGGGGGTGCCATGCCCCATCGAAGCGACCGTGTATTTTTCCAGAAGCTCATGGCCAGTGCTGTCACACCAGACCTGGCGAATATGGCCATCAACCGTTTCCCCTCGGGTCGGGTCGGCATTCACCCCATGCACACCCTGCCATTGCGCGATTATGGAATCGGTATTGGAGGGTGCCACCGTGTTGTCGGCAGCGCCATGCCAGACGGAAATCCTTGGCCAAGTTCCTTGATGACGCGAAGCTTCTACCAAGCGCTGCTGCAGCTCAGATGAAGAGGGGCCGCCATAGCCGCGCATGCGGTCAAAGGCTTCGGGGATCGTTGACGCGCTGCCATAAGGAAGTCCGGCAATGATTGCTCCACCAGCAAACAGCTCGGGATATGTCGCGAGCATGGCGTTTGCCATCGCGCCCCCAGCTGACAGCCCCGTAATGAAAATGCGGCTGCGGTCCAGGCCATGCTTCATCACGATAGCTTCAATCATCTGGCAGATGGAAAACACCTCGCCTCGGTCCCGGGTTACATCGCCCGGCACGAACCAGTTGAAGCAGAGATGGGGATTATTGGCGCGCTGCTGTTCAGGAAACAACACCGCAAATCCCTCCTCCGCCGCGAGGCGCGACCAACCCGAACCATGATCGTAGCCTGCTGCTGATTGGCTACAGCCATGCAAGACAACGACAAGCGGAGCGCCAATCGGCAGGTTCTCAGGAGCAAAGAAACGCGCCCGCAGGGCACCAGGATTGGCTCCAAAATCGGCCAGATCGGATAAACGATCGGGACCTTGTGAAAAAACCCGCTCCCCGCGCATGGCGGCAAACCGAGTGATCGTATCTGAAACTTTTCGCAAATCGAAATCCTGGGGCGCCGGGAGTGGCGGAAACCGGGCACCATGCCGTCGCTGCAACATCGTTGTTGCACTGCACAATAACAAGTTGACGCAGGGGAAGCATCCTACGCGAAACGCGGCGATCTCGATCGATACCGTTACGATTTCATGGGTCATTTGCGCTAGAGTCTGCGCTTCATGAGCTCTCAGCCCAGCGGTTGGACCAGTACGCTTCCCAGAAATACCGTGATCACAAATTCAATGACGAAAAAGCGCTCGGCGTCTGATCGAAGCGACCGGCACCGATCCTCAGGGTTCAATTCGAGATTAGCAGCAGCTTACGGAGTCCGGCGAAAGAGTTTGAAGACGGAACCGGAAATGGGACTCGTTGCGCCCATCGACAATTCGCACCAGAATTGCGGAACCCTATCGATATTCAACCATTGGTTTAATTAGACGCATATCCGTAATCCAGAGAACAAGGCCGTCAGTTTCGCAGGATTATTGCGAAGCTGCGTATGGCCACACTCATCAAAGGAACTGCGATGACCCTCATTACCAACTACGCTCCTGTCGTGGGAGAGACTATCTCTAAAATGGGCTGGCGACCTCAACGGCAATCCAATCATGAGGACGGTTTCCTTCCAAGGGCATATTACAGCGTTGTCCTGGATCCGACCGCAGATGAAGTATGGAGCCTGGTACGGGACTTCAACAACTACCCCCGCTACATCGAAGGCGTCACCGAGAGCATCATCGAGGACGACAAGCGCGGTGACGAAGTCGGTGCCGTGCGGCGTTTCCATTACGGTGACGTTTGGATCCGGCAGCGCCTGGTATCCCATTCCGATACCGAGCGATCTTTCACCTATGCCGGCCTTGAGGAATTTCCTTTCCCCGGCGCGGAAGCAGCCACCTCACCGGCTCCTGTAAATTATCAGGGCACCTTGCGGGTGACGCCGGTCGTCGAGAGCAAACAAGCATTCGTAGAGTGGTTCGTGGAATTTGACAGCGCACCGAGCGAAGCCGCCCAATGGAACAGCCTGCTTTTGAAGCTCATTGCGCAATGGACGGATTCGCTGCACCGCACCCTGGCAGGGCAGCGCTGAATAGCGGAAAACAGAAACAGGTCCGTAAAAGGATCGCGACGCTTATCATCGACGATGGTTTGAAGGGTGGCTGTCAGTACCCCACAGTGTTCGAAAGCCCGACGATACTGTCTTTGAGCCTATCGGGGCGATTGAGGGTGGCGAACTGTGGTCGAGCGTCATGCTGACGAGATCCACGTCGCTGTTCGTGTAAGCGCCGTATCCAAGGGTCTCGTTGTAGCCGCGGCCCTTGTCGGTCCCTTACTCTTCCCAGTGAGGTCGAGCATTGGGGAATACACATAATAGCGGTCGCCCGCCCCAATCGGTGCGTTCGTCATAATTAAACTCCATGTGATGTGGTGAAGTTCCTCCCTCACAGGGAGGCTGAGATGATCAAGACAAGTGAAGGTATCGAGCGAGCGATACAGAGGGTTGAAATAAGCCGTCTCGTGGAATTGCTGGTGACAGCGGGGGCCGTCAGTCAGACAGCTGCGATAGAATTTTTCTCAGGGCTCGCCGACACAGCGCGCGACGCCGCTGTTACACCTGACCTGCGCCGATATGCGGACCAGAAGGCCGTCCACTACGAGGAAATGGCGAAGCTGATGAGCGGAGGAACGCTTTTGCCTCGCGCCCTCCTCTGACGGCATGGCCTTCCGATGTCGACAGTGGCTGATCGGCGATATTCATAGATGCCCTTTCAACGATAGCAGTAGCCGCTCCCGGCATATGCAGACGTGACCTTGTGCGAGGGCGACACCGTTGTGGCTGGTGCGAGTACGAGAGCTACGTCCCCGACGAGGTTCGGCGGAAAAAACGCGATGAATCTCGTGACAAACTCTCGGAATTGATTGTTCCATGGCCAACGTGCGGCCTGCTTGCATGCCATCCAGGACATGCTGAGACATTCAGCGGGCAAGTCACATTCGAAGGCCGCACGTGGACATTTCGTCGATCGCCGAGGCTTGGCAATTTTAGGGGAATGGCCGTATCCAGCACTGGTTCGCCTAGCCGCTATTGCTTTAACGCGAGCTTAGACCGGCTTCATGTCGACAGAGGAAGCTCGCCAAGCGTCTGTCGATTTCTGTATCGACGCCGAAATTCTTGCGAGAAGCGACTGAAGCCAGACGTTGTGATCAGGCTTGAGACAAGAGCCGCAATGAGGTCCGATTGAGCTGGGGGCGCGAGGCTGCACACCGCTAACACATGTCTCAATAGTACAATTTCCTGTGGAAAAGGGAATCGAACCACCGGTATGATTTTGGATTGGGTAATTATGTGGGTATCGAACTTTTTTCGAACTGAATATTTTTAAATAAATTCAAATATATAATCTATTTGTTCGATTCCGCCCCTGGCACCATTCTTCTGACCTCACGCCAGTTCGCTTCGCTCACGGCTCCAAAGGGCCGGCCTGACGGCCGACGGACGGTCGTCCTTGCGAACCCATAACGTTCGATGCCAGCTCAGCTCTCGCTTCGCGACTTCCTGACGTTCAACAGTTGCTAACCACGCCTGTCGCCGCGCCGTCGATCTACGGCATTTGCCGTATGTCGTCGCCCGACGAGGCATGTCATCGAATCCGGCGATGTCGCGCTGGAGGCGTGGGGAGCGACGTGACGCCCGTGTTCTGCCACGCCAGGAACGGCCTCGAAGCCGATTGTTGAGAAGGGAGACGACCTATGAAGACGATTTTCGCAGCAGCCATTGCGTCGCTGACGCTGTCAAGCGCCGCCTTTGCGGCGGCACCCGTCATGACGAAGGATACCCCTAAAGCCACTGCCCAACAGGAGGGTACCATTCTGCTCGCCGCCGGCGGCAGGAAGTCAGGCACCGTCTCGGGCCTGGGCGGGGGTGGCATTGCCGGACAAATCCGGGGAGCCTGCCTCATCTGTGGCATCTGACCGGCACGACGCCGCCCTCGACCCGCTCCAGTTCGCTGGGGCGGGTTCTGCGTTGCGAGCGTGCCGGTCGTGCCGAACTTTAAGGTCAAAAAACGTCGCCCGGAGGAACCAGAGGCGGCGCGAGTCATCTCAGGTTGGGTGTCCCGTACAACGGTCGACGGCCGAACTGGTTCAAAAATCGGGAAAATGGCGGCCGGCGCAAAGGATGCAATTGCGGCTGCGCCGGCCTAACGCCGGTTAGGCTCCCAGCGCCATCGGCGACGCTAGCGAAGACAATTAGCCAAGCACATCTTCCATATGGGGTAGAGGATAATCCCGCTCGACCGGATTTGCCGCCAGATTCCCAATGCGCTCCGGTTCATTGACGCTTTCACCATCGCGGATAAACTGCCGCCATGTGGCGCAACCTGCCTCCGCTGCGGAAGGGTGACGCAAGGGCGATGCTCATCGCTTTTGCCCTTGGCACCGGCGTGGTCGGCGTCATGATCTATTTCGCGACAGACCTGCAATCGGTCCAGGCAAAGGTCAACCACGGCTTCGGAACGGGATGGGACTGCGTGCGCATGGATCACGGCGACCCACTCTGCACGAAATCGAGGCCCTGACGCGGCTACCTGTTCACTTGCCGAACCAGATGCCGGCACCCGGGCGATTGCGACAACCAGAACGCAGCGCGCAAACAATCGCTAGATGGAACCAGCCTCCTTCCGGATCAGGCCCGCGACGACCTGCTCAGCCTCCTGCAGGAATGAACGCAGCTGGCCGGGACTGGTGGTCTCGGATTGAGCCTGCATATCCAGGATGTCGAGATAAAGCTCGACGGTGCGCTCATAGAGATGCGGGACCGTATGCGACGGACGCGCCTTGCCCGACACGTTGGCGTATTTCTCCGAGCCGCGGAAATACCCCGGCCTTTTGTCCTCCTGCAATTCCGGAGGCAAGATCGCCGCGCGCTTCTGCTGCTCCGGCATGGTCAAATCAGACATTTCGATCACCCCAGCACGGCCGCTGGCCCTAACGATGCAGTTGTTCAGTCCGAGGCCAAAAACGGCGTTCGTATCCAAATCTGGATGAATCGGACCTGCACACAATAACCGGGGTACACTGACATCATTCTGTCAGGAGCGTGCCGCGTCTCGGCAATGCTCCGTGCTGAAGGCTCAGCCTTTGGCAGGCTATGATACTTCACGACCGGCGACTTGCTGCCTGCGGGCGTCAGGATGAAAAAGCCGCGCCTGGCCCGGGGTAATGCCAAAGAACGCACGAAACGCCGCGCCGAAGGCGGGGATGCTCTCGAAGCCGGCAATGGAGGCAGCCTTCGCAGGCTGCACCCCCATCGTCAACGCACTCAAGGCCTCGGTCAAACGAGCCTGCTGCCGCCATTGCCGGAAGCTCAACCCCGTCTCGGCCCGGAACATGCGGGCCAGTGTCCGGCTCGAGGCATTTGCCACTTCCGCCCACTCCTCCAGGCTCCTCCGGTCGCTGGGCCGCTGGCGGAGCAGCGCAACCACCCGGCACAGGCGGGGGTCCCGAGGCAGGGGCAGACCGAGTGGCAGCGGTGTCGATCTCGCGATTTCGTCGAGGGCGAGCTCCGCCAGGTGGTGCCCCCTGCCGTGCGGCTCCCATTCCACAGGTTCGGCGCAGGCTGCAACGATGACCTCCCGCAGCAGTCCGGAGACGGCAATGACCTTCGGCTCCACCCCGACCCGCGTGGCGGCATCTTCCCGCAGGAACAATTCCCGCATCGCCACGGGCCCGTCCATGCTCACCGCGTGTTGAACACTGGCCGGCAGGAACAACGCCGTGGTTGGCGGCACCAGATAATGCGCAACCTGGGTCTCCACGCGCATCACACCGGAGATGGCATAGAGCAGCTGAGCTCTCGGATGATCGTGGAACCCCGATGACAGGCCTGACGGATAATCGCAGGCAAAGCCCACGATGGGCCGCGGGGCGGTCTCGAACGGCAGGATCGCAGCTTGTCTTGTTGGCGACAGAAATTGGCCGGTCGTCTCCATCCGGCTAGCCTAAGCTAAGCGCGGTTTCTTTCAAGAAGTGCATTCCCAACAGGAGGGAACGACCATGAGCACGGGGCTCTTCCAGAGGATCGGATATGTCACGGCGGACCAGCTGGTCGATGGTCCGATCACGCCAGGCCAGAACAGGAAAAAGGCGCTCGAGGCCGGCAATCTCTGGGTCGGTCAATGCCATGTCACGGCACTCGATACACCCAGCCAGTGGCACCACCACGAAGAATTCGACAGCGTGATGTACATGCTGTCAGGTCGTATCCGGGTGGATTTCGGCACGAATGGCGAGGAGTCTTTCGAGATCGGCAAGGGCGATTACGCCTATTTCCCACGCCGGGCGATCCATCGCTGCCAGATCATCGAGGGCGGCAACGACGTCCACTACGTCTTCGTTCGCGTCGGTGCGGGCGAGACCGTGGTGAACGTCGATGGTCCGGGAACGTTCGCTCCTCGGCGGAAGCACTCCGCCTGATTACAATCACCGGGTACTCGGGGCGACGTCACCGCGAATGCGCCAGTTTCCCTGCCACGGTGTCGACGATGTGCGCTCCGATCGGCAGGGCGGCGGTTGCAGCCGGCGAAGGAGCGTTGCAGACGTGGGTTGTCCTCGCGGTCTGCACGATGAGGAAATCATGGATCAGGGTGCCGTCGGCCTTCACGGCCTGGGCGCGGATGCCACTCGGATGGGGTTCGAGATCCTCAAGTGTGAGCGAGGGGCAATATTTCTGGCAGAGCGCCAGATAGCGGCGGCGGGACAAGGCGCTGTGGATCTCGTCGACGGCGGATGCCCGGTTGCTCCAGATCGCGCGCCAGAAGCCGGGGAACGCAGCCAGGTCGAGCGAATCCGCAAAGTTCAGGCTCAGGCGGCCATAGCCCTCGCGCGCGAATGACAGGGCGGCATTCGGCCCGACGGTGACGAAACCTCCGATCATCCTGGTCAAGTGCACGCCGAGGAAGGGCAGCGCCGGATCGGGAACGGGATAGATGAGGTGGCGGATGATGGCATTGCGTTCGGACCGCAGCCGGAAGTAGTCGCCACGAAACGGCACGATCCGAAAATCGATGTCGAGGCCGGCCAGTCGGGCCATGCGGTCGGACTGGACGCCCGCGCAGGTGATCACGGAGCGTGCATGCAAGGTGCCGTCATCGGTGTGTATCTCGACCTCACCGGAATGTTCCTTGAAGCCTTTGCAGACAGCGCCGAAGCGGATCTCTGCCCCGGCGACGGTGATGCGTTCAACGATGCTGCGACAGACGGCTGCGTAGTCGACGATGCCGGTCTCGCGGACGAGCAGTCCCCCCAATCCGGTTATCTGGGGTTCCCGCTCGGCCAGTTGCTCGCCGTCCAGCCGGACGGGCTCGAGGCCATTGGCACGGGCGCGTGTCTCCAGATCGTCGAGCCGGGCGAGTTCTGCGCGGGACGTGGCGACGAGAAGCTTCCCGCACTGCTCGTAGGGAATGGAATTCTCTCGACAGAAGGCCATGGTGCGCTCGCTGCCTTCCCGACAGAACCTGGCCTTGAGCGACCCGGGAGCATAGTAGACCCCGGCATGGATCACACCGCTGTTGCGCCCAGTCTGATGAAGGGCGGGCGCGCGCTCCTTTTCAAGCACGACAATTGACGCATGCCGGAAGCGCTCCTGCAGTTGCATGGCCGTCGAAAGGCCGACGATGCCGGCGCCGATGATGCAGAAATCAAAGATCACGATCGTTCCGTTAACCTGGCCGCACGGATGTTCGCCACGACCATTACGCAGTGAGAGAACAATGGTAAGGTCCAGTTTAGCGACGCCTGGGAACCAGTGCGGAGAAGCTGGACAGGTGCGTGATGAAGACGAGGGCGAGAGGCCAGAGCGACGCGAACATGGTCTGGGAGCATCTCCTGGCCAGGCCCGATCCGTCGCGTGGCGCCATCACCATGCAGGTGATCGAGAGTTTCGTCGACGCGATCGTCGGCCGGCAGATTCCGGCGGGCGTGCGGGTGCCGTCGACGCGTGTCATGGCGGCAACGCTCGGCATCGGTCGCAACACGGCGATCGCCGCCATCAACTCCCTCGTCGAACAGGGCTACCTCGTCGTGAAGGACCGCTCCGGCGTCTTTGTCGCGCAGTTTGGCTTCGAGACGGGAGCAACGGAGCGGCGGGGCGCGCCCAAGGAAGCGGATTACGACTGGTACCGGCGCCTCGGCCTCGAACGGCCCGTGCCTCGCGCGCAGCCGCTTGCCTCGCCCTCCTACAATTTCCGGTACGGCCAGTTCGACCCCAGCACCTTCCCGACCAGCCACTGGCGGCAATGCGAGCGCAGCGCGCTCGGCCTGACCCAGATCGCCGACTGGGGTCGCGACATGGTCGACATGGACGATGCCGGCCTCATCGAAAGCCTGCGTCGCCATGTACTGCCCAACCACGGCATCTGGGCGGAAGCCAACGAGATCCTGATCACTCTCGGCGGACAGGAGGGGCGCTATCTCGTGGCGCGGCTGCTTGGCCAGGCTGGCACGACCGTCGGACTGGAGCGGCCCGGCCTGCCCGACATGGAACAGCTGATCCGCTCGACCGCGGCAAAGCGGGTGTACCTGCCGGTCGACCAGAATGGCGCGGCACTTTCGGTGGAACTGCGGCAATGCGACGTGATCTTCATTACGCCGGGCCACCAGTGCCCGACGACGGCGGTGATGCCGATGGACCGCCGGCTTGCCCTGCTCGACATTGCGCACCGCCGTGACACCATCGTGGTCGAGGACACCTACGACACCGAAGTGCTGAGCCACGGGCACACGACACCGTCGCTGAAGAGCCTGGATCGCCAAGGCCGGGTGATCCATATCGGCAGCCTGTCGAAGGCGGTGGCGCCCGGATTGCGTACCGGTTTCGTCGTCGCGTCGCCGCCGGTGATCGAGGCCTTGCGCGCGCTGCGTCGCCTGATCCACCGTCATCCGCCCGGCAACATCCAGCGCACGCTGGCCATGTTCATCGACCGTGGCTACTACCACTCCTATCTGCGCAAGGTTTCGGGCATCCTGCAGCGGCGACGCGAGGTGCTGAGCGCCGCGCTCGGCGAGCTGAAGACGCCGGCCCGCATCGTGGGCAGCGAAGGCGCATCCACCTTCTGGGTCGAGGTGCCCGCGTCCGTGAACACGACGGCGCTGAGTGTCGTGCTGGAAAACGAGGGCGTTCTCATCGATCCGGGCAGCCGTTTCTTCACCGGCGACGGCCCGCGCAACTACATGCGCATCGCCGTCTCGCAGATCCACGAGAGCCAGATCCGAAAAGGCGTCAACCGCATCGACAAGGCAATCCGGGCGGCTGCTTGAGGCTTGTTGCCTGCTGGAAATGCTTACCCGTAATTCCGGTAACGCTCCACCGCGATCGCGATCTGGTCGTCGTCCAGGAGCGTGACCGGTCCCGCCTGCCGCGCCTGAATGTATTGCCGGCAGAGGATCTCGAGGCGATAGGCGGCATTGAATGCCTTTCGCAGCGAGGTGCCATAGGCGATCATGCCGTGATTGCCGAGCAGGCATGCCGTGCGCCCGTCGAGCGCGGCAACCGCGGATTCGCCGAGCTCCACCGATCCATAGGTCTCATAGGTGGTGCAGCGCACGTCGCCGCCGCCGAAAGCCGCAAGCATATAATGGAACGGCGGCAGCGGCTGATTGGTGCAGGCCATGGCCACGCAATGGTCGGAATGGGTGTGGACCACGGCCTCTGCTCGCGCAAAGGCACGGTAGATCGCGGCATGCATCGACCATTCGCTCGATGGCCGCAACCCCTCTGCGCAACGCCCGTCCATGTCGGTGCGGACGAAGCTTTCCGGCCTGATCGTTTCCGCCGAAGCCCCCGCCGGCGAAATCAGCATGCCGTCCTCGTGGCGCACGCTGATGTTGCCTGCCGCCAGGAAGATCAGCCCGGCGCGGTCCAGCTCGCGATAGAGATGAGCCAGTTCAGCGCGTTTGTCTGCTTCGACGGACATGATGATCCTTCCAGGCGTTCGTATTGGTGGGCTGTCAGGCCAGGGTCAGTGATCGCGAGGAGAGCAGCAGGAGCAGGTCGCGCCCTGGAAGGCCGATCCCTGCCAGTCCGCATAGCCGGCCCGCAGCCCATCGATCGCAGCCCCGGTTTCCGCGGCAAGAGCCCGCAGATCGGCGGCAACGACTGAGGCCTTCTCGATCAGCATGGCCTCATCGAGCAGGGTGACGGTGCCGTTGCGCAGCAGCCAGTTGCCATCCACCATCAAGGAATGCACGCTGCGCGCATCGGCATGCGCGACAATGGATCCGGCACTCACCGGAGCAACCGCCAGTCCCGGCGCGCGCGGGTCGAGCATCAGCACATCGGCGACGGCACCTGTTTCGAGCCGGCCGCGGACCGCCTGGTTGCGGAAGACACCGGCGCCTGCCGTGGTGGCGGCGTAGAGCACCTGCCCGGGTTTCGGCCAGTGCCTGAAGTCGCTGCCGGGGTCCCGCCCGGAAACCAGCATATGCCGCATCACTTCGAACAGGTCGTGGCGGCCGCCGGCATTGGAACAATCCGTGCCGAGGGCGACTGCGAGACCGAGTTCGAGGTCATCGTGAATGGTCTTGCGCCCGGAGCCCAGCATGGCGTTGCTGACCGGGTTGAAGGAAAGGGTCACCCCGCGCCTGGCGAGCAATTCCTTCTCTTCGCGCGTCAGCCAGACGCCATGGGCGACCGACAGCCGGTCGTGCAGCAGGCCGGCGGCGTCCAGTGCCCTGACAAGGCCACCACGCCAGCGGGCGTCGGCGAGCTGTCTCTGTGGGAACGTCTCCAGGAGATGTGTGTGGCTGCCGAGGCCGAGGCTGTCCTGAAGTCGCTGCCACAGTTTCCAGAAATCGTCCGAGCAGCGCTGCGGTGCGTTGGGGCCGCACATCAGTTCGACACGGCCGTGCCCTTGCTGCCGCAGACGGACGGCGAGCCCCCGATACAGCGCTTCGATCTCTTCGGCGCGGCGTGGCGCCAGCGGCAACAGGCGCGCTGCCAGGTCGGTGTCGAGCGGAATGCCCAGCAGTTCCTCATCGCGCAGATCGGCGAAGAACGGGGCGAAAGCGACCCTGAGACCGGATTCGAGATGGGCATCGAGGCCGATCGCAGCCCGACCCACCTGCGGGAAATGATCGACATAGCTGCCGATGCCGTTGCGGATCAGCTCGACCGCCGTCAGCAGCACGCTGAGGCGCGCCGCCTCATCGGTGAAGCCCCGGCCGTAGTTGATGGCATGGAAGGACCACAGCTCGAGCGGCAGGGAATTCTCGGTTCCTCGAAACAGCGTCGAGGACGAGTGAACGTGGCAATCGGCCAAAGGCGGCATCAGGATCATGCCGGCCGCATCGATGACCTCGTCGGCGCCGAGTGCGGCCGCAGCCGCCTCGGCCGGGGAGAGGACGGATGCAATCCGTGTCCCCCTGACCAGCAGGCCACCCGGCCTGAACCCGGTATCGCCGCCGGGCCAGATGGTTGCGCCGATGAAGCAGGTCGACCTGTCGCCGCTCATGACAGCGGCTGCTTGGCGAAAGTCTGCAGGATCATGGCCGGAGCGAAGACACCGATCGAGGTCGCGACGGCCGAGACCAGACGCGGTGGTGTGACGTCGAAGGCCGGATACCATCCCCTGGCCAGGTAGGAAGCGGTTCGCATGCCGAGACAGTGGAGCGACTCGTCGCCGTCACGCTCCTCCATCCTGACGTCCTCCGGGCTTGGTGCCTTGGCGTCGGGAAAGCGGACCATGGCGATAAACGGTATGCCGAAGTGATGCGCGGCGACGGCCAGCTGCAGCGTGCCGACCTTGTTGATGACATGGCCGGACAAGGTGACCCGGTCGGCTGCGGTCATCAGCCGGCTGACCAGGCCGCGGTCCATGGCATGGGCAGCCATGCCGTCGGTGATAACCGTCGTCTCGATGCCCATCTCGGCCACGCTGTGTGCCGTCAGCCGAGCGCCTTGCAGATAGGGCCGGGTCTCGGTGCAGATCACTTTCACCGACTTCCCGGCCTTGATGGCGCTGCCGAGCGCATGGATCAACCCGGACTCCGCCCAGCAGTGAGTAAGGATGGTGTCGCCGTCCTCGATCAGGCTGGCGGCGTTGGCTCCGAGCTTCCGGCTGAACTCGTCCTGCCGGTCCCATGCCTGACGGGTGCAGATCTCGATGCGCTCGGCCATGTCGGCGCGGTCCAGCCAGGCCTCGGCCTCGGCCTGCAGCAGGCCGATGACATCGCGGATGTTGTTGTTGGTCGGCCGTGTCCGCAACAGGCGGGTGGCGGCATCGGCGAGCGCCTTCCGGCGCGCCGCGGGCTGCAGTGAACTTGCTTTCCTGGCGGCAAGCACGAAGCCGGCGCTGGCCGCGAAGAAAGGTCCGCTGCTCTGGGTCACCATCTGCTCGATGGCCATCGCGACCTCTTCCAGGGTCTCGCAGTCGACGAAGCGGGTCTGGAACGGGAAGACCCGCCGGTCGAGGATGCGCACACGGTCGGGCTCGAGCAGGACGCTCTTGGCAATAAGGGTCGGCATAGCGATAGACGTGTCCATCACCGTCTCCATGTCAGAAATGTTCTTGGCAAGTCCCTGCGTTGCAGAGACGCTGCTAGACGTCCGCAGCCGCGATCGTCGTTCGCCCGGCCTTCCGGGCCCTTTGATCCCACTCCGCCAGCCGCCTGATGGCTTCGGCGCCGACCAGGCAGGCACGCGCCACGCCGCCGCTCTCGTCCCAGACGCCGGTGATGCGGTTGGCGATGACCGAGCAGATCGCGCCGGCGCGCAGGCCGTAAATCCGCGCCAGCGTCAACAGCGCTGCGGTCTCCATCTCGAAATTGAGCACGCCGGCCCGCTTCATCTCCTCGAGGATACGCTCGCCTTCCGGCGCGACATAACCGTTGAAACCCGGCCGTCCCTGGCCGGCGATGAAGGAGCCGGTGGTGGCGCCGGTGCCGACGCGGTGGCTGAGGCCGCTGGCGCTGGCGGCATCGACCAGCGCGAAGGTGACTTCGTGCGAGGCGACCGCCGGGAATTCATTGCGCACGTAGAAATGGCTGGTGCCGTCGAGGCGCACCGATGCGTCGTTGATGATCAGCGAGCCGGGCTCGATGTCCTCCTTCAGCGTGCCGCATGTGCCAACGCGGATGAAGGTATCGATGCCGAGCTTCACCAGGTCGGCAAGCACGATGTCGAGCGACGGCGCGCCCATCATGGTCGAGACGGCGCCGATGCGCACGCCCTTGTAGGTACCCACGGCAGCCCGATAACCGCGAGGCAGCGCAATGACCTCGGACGTTTCCCATTGGCTTGCCATGAAGTCGACGCGCTCGGGATCGCCCGGCAGCAGCACGTAGCGCGGCAGGTTCAGCGCGGTGAGTGCATTGATGCGCCGGCGGTCGCCGGTGTTTGCTGTCGCGGTTTCGGTGGATTGACTGGTCATCTTGGTTTCCCTGGCCGCGCGATCAGGCGGTCCGCCATTTGACGAAGTATTTCTCGGCCAGCACCACGGCCCCGAACATTGCCAGCGCCAGTGCCGACGACATCATGATCGAGGCGTAGAGCAGCGGCGTGCGGTAATCGAAGGTCGACTGGATGATGAGCATGCCTATACCGGATTCAGCACCCACCCACTCGCTGACGATGGCGCCGATGACACTGCTGGTGGCGGCGATCTTCAGGGCCGTGAACACGAAGGGCAGCGAGCGCGGCAGGCGCAGGCGGAAGAACACCTCGGCCGGACTGGCTGACATGATCTTCATCAGCTCCATCTCCGAATGCGACACCGCCTCCAGGCCACGCAGCGTGTTCACCAGCGTCGGGAACATGCAGATGATGGCGGCGATCGCGATCTTCGACGACATCGACAGACCGAAGACGAGGATCAGCACCGGTGACAGTGCGATGATCGGTATGGTGTTGAACAGCACGACGACCGGGAAATAGATGGCGCGCAGGCGCCGGCTGTGCACGAAGATCGTCGCCAGCAGGAAGCCGATGCCATTGCCGACGAAGAAACCGGCAATGGCTTCCATCGCCGTCGGCTGGATGTTGTGCCAAAGCAGCTGCCGGTTGTCCCACAGCGCGTGAACCACGGTGAGCGGATCGGGCGCGATGAAGGGACGCACCTGGAAGCCGACGATGACTGCCTGCCACAGCACGACCAGGGAAAGCAGGCCGATGACCGGCCAGGCCCATGACAGCGAGGGTCTCATGCATGCCCCCCGTGCGCCGTCTCCATCACGCCGCGCAGGCGCGAGGTGATGTCGAAGAAGGCCGGCGAGGAGCGATCGATGCCATTGCCGGGCTTATGCTCGTCCAGTTCGATCGTCTCGACGATGCGCCCGGGATGCGCGCCCATCACCACGACCGTCTGGCCGAGGAAGGCCGCCTCCGACAGCCCGTGGGTGACGAAGACGATCGTGGTGCCGGTCTCGCGCCAGATGCGCAGAAGCTCGTCGTTCAGGCCGTCGCGGGTGATCTCGTCGAGCGCGCCGAACGGCTCGTCCATCAAAAGGATATCCGGCTTCGTCACCAGGGCCCGCGCGATCGCCACGCGCTGGCGCTGCCCGCCCGACAATTGCCAGGGCTGGGCATCCTCGCGTCCTTTCAGGCCGACGAGTTCAAGCAGGTCGCGCGGATCACGATGCGACCGCTTCTGCGCCGCCCAGCCACCGACCTGCAGAGGCATCTCGACATTCTCGAGCGCCGTGCGCCAGGGCAGCAGGGTTGCCTCCTGAAACACGAAGGAGATGCGGCGCTGGCGGCGCACCTCCTGCGGGCGGTCACCGAACACCCTGATCGTGCCGCCGGTGCTCTGCAGGAGGTCGGCGATGTTGCGCAGCAAGGTGGACTTGCCGCAGCCGGAAGGGCCGATCAGCACCACGAACCGACCTTTCGAAACCCTGAGATCAAGGCTCTGGTAGGCGGTAAGCTGGCCGAAGGACATTGTGAGGTCGCTGACCTCGATGGCGAGTTCTCCAGACATCGGTTATCCCAGCTTCGGACGGACGTCCGCGGTGGCGTCGAGCACCTGCCAGGATACACATTTCTCGACCACCGGCGCCGCTCCGGCGAAACGACCCGCCTGCTGGAACAGCGAAATCTGTGTCGCCAGCTTCGCGGCGTCGTGCCAGCCCCAGCCATGTTCCCGGGTCTCCTGATCGAAGGAGAGCGCCATGATCGTGTCTACGGTCTTGTATTCGATCTCGCGGTCGAGCGCCGGATAGGCATCGCACATGATGTCCACCGCGGCGCGCCGGTTCTCATACGCCCAGCCCCAGCCGCGCGAAACGGCGCGGATGAATCTGGTGAGGTTCTGCTTCTGGCTGTCGAAGGTTTCAGCGCTGGTGAAATAGGAATTGGCATAGTTCGGGATGATCTCGGACGGCACCAGGGTGACGATGTCCGGGCCAAGCACGGAAAGTGCCTTGGTGTTGGTGAGGAAGCCGGTGACGGCATCGACCTGTCCGGTCAGCAGCGGCGTCATGTCGGCGCCCATGGTGACGACCTTGACCGACGAGGCGTCGAGGCCGCTCTTGGCCATGATCAGGTCGAGCAGGTAGCGCCCGTTCGGATTGATCGCGATCGTCTTGCCGAGGAGATCCTGCGGCGTGCGGATCGGCTTGCCGGGCAGCGAGATGTAGGCATAGGGCGAGCGGCGCAGACCGCTGGCGAACAGAAGCAGCGGCCGGCCGGCCTCATACGCGGTCAGGAACTGGGCCGTGGAGGAGAACTGGCCGGCAGCCGCCTGCCCTGCCAGCACCGGCGGCACGGTCTGTGCGTTCGGCCCGCCGGGGCCGAACACGACAGTCAGTCCTTCTTCCTTGAAGAAACCCTTCTGCTGGGCGACGATATCGCCGAGCTGGCCGTTGCCGAGCAGCCAGTCGAACTGGATCCGCACCTCGACGCCGTCATCGGCGAAGGCTGGCCCGAACGACACCATCGCCCCGCCCAGACCCGCGGCAATGCCGCCTTTCAGCAAGGTACGCCTGCTTATTCCCCCCATCATCCCGTTCCCTTTTTAAGATGATTGTTTGTTGTTGTCTGTCAGTCGTAACCGCACTTCCTGTCACCGATAAGAACCAGTTATGCGATTAGAAGGAACCACTTTTACGACCGAACGGCACGCACTGTTGCGGATGGGCTGGAGCGCCAATGGAAAGTAAGTTCTGCGCTGCTCGTCGACTTTGCCGCAACACGCAGCTGGTTGCGTGAAGATCAGATGTCTCCGGATTGCATCGGTCTGGGAAAGCCGGCATTGATCGCACCGAAAAGTCCGAGGTGGCCATGGAAGAAAAAGCTGAATCGAAGAAATCGGTCCGTAAACGCGCCGATGAAATCAAACCGTTTCGCTGCAAGAATTTGATCGCGGTGCTTGAGCATCCCACCGACATAAAAAACATCGGAACGGTGATCCGGAATGTAAACGCCTTGGGTGTCGAGAAGGTCTATGTCGTGGACCCTCGGCGATCCCTTCCTGACGACTGGCAGGATTTGCGCGATCGGAAATCGGTTTCGAAAACGTCCGTTTCCGCAGTGAAATGGACGTTCGTAAGACGTTTCGACAGCACCGACGAATGTTTCGACCATCTCGAAAAAAAGGGGTTCACCTCGATCGTTACCTCGCCACATGTGAAGGGCAAGGCCAGCATCTTCCTTCACGAGGGCAACTACACCACCCACACCAAACTCGCGGTCTGGTTCGGCAGCGAAGCGACGGGTATCAGCGACCTTGCCGTCCAGAGAAGCGCGATGTGCGTCAGCATTCCCATGTTCGGCATGATCGAAAGCCTCAACCTCGGCACGAGCTCAGGCATCGTCCTGTACGAAGTCGCAAAGCAAAGACGCGAATATCAAAGCAAGTACAGGTGGCGTAACAAGAAGGGCGCTCGGTCAACCCCCTTGCCGACCGTGATCCCTCCCGAGGCCGAGGCCGCGAGCTAAAACCCCCGGAAACCAGAGGTCTCCGGGGTGTCGGGAAGACAGAAATCCAACCAGCTCTAGCCGGCTGCGTCTGCGATGAGGCGGCAGATGGAGTCGCGGGTGACGCCTTCGGGAGCGATCTGGCCAGCCTGCACCATGAACACCACGTCGATCTTGCTGCCCTTGCCGGACTTGCGCACGACCACGCGCAGCGTCTGCTCACGGCCGGAGCCGGAGGTTTCCTGCTTGGCGGTCAGCGAGCCCATCGCCTTGTCGACCTTGATGTTCTCGAAACCCTCGGCCAGCATGGCGCGATGGGCATTGTCCAGCGCTTTTTTGGCATCGGTCTTCGGCAGAACGCCGGAGCTCTTGTAGCTGACGGCCGTTACCGACGGCACGCCCACGACCTTGAAGTTCTTCTGGCAGGACTGCGCGTTGGCCGCGGAGACCGCCAGCAGGGACGCCGCCGCGGCGACAAAAATCTTGCTGATCATGAAAAACCTGTGCCTGAAAATTGTTCTGTTTCAACCGGGCCTCGCTTCCCGGTCAGCTCAGCAATAGTCGGCTAGCCGGCAACATGCCAGCGCGAGGATGTACTAGTCTGGCCAGATGAACGGGCAAGGACACCTGCGGACGGTACATCGTCCAGTATCGCAACGTGTCTCACAATGGTGCGGTTGCGGCCGTGAAAGGCTGGACGTCAGCAAGGAAAGACGCAACGGCGGACGGCAGGCTGGCGGAGGTCGGCGCATAGACGCCACAGGCGGAAAGCAGGCTGCGTTTGTTGGCGGCAAGGCCGAGATGGCGCCAGATGGTGCGGGTTGCGTAAGGCATGTTGTTGTTGCGCCAGGAGATGCCCATCGTCAGGCCGCGAAGATAGCGGCGCTGGTGCAGTTCGAACGGCATCAGGATCGTCTGTCCGAAGGTCGGCGCTTCGCCACGGGTCAATTCGGTCAGGAAGATGCGCTGGCGCTGGTAGGCGGCGAGGCCGACATAACGCGAGCGCTGGGAAATGCCGCGCTCGGGATCGATGATGCGCTCCAACGTCGTGACGACGACCTGGCCGTCCTTCTCGCGCATGTGAGCGCAGGAACAGACGACCTGGCCCGGCCAGGAAAGCGATACGTGCCAGGTCTGGTAGAAGCCGAGATGGGGCCGCAGCGCACGCAGGTCGCCGGGAAAGGCGTCGTCCAATGGCCCGGCATCCATGGCCGGGCGGCTCCTTTCGCTCAGCTTTCGCTGGAAGGCATGCAAAGGCAGGCTGAAATCGGCCGGATCGAGACCGAAGGCGGCGGCAATCCGCAGGCGGTTGTGCGCCGAAGGCAAGGTTCCGGCGTTGAGATAGCGGTTGAACTGTTGCCTGTTGACGCCGACGACGCGGCACAGATCGGAAATCGACCGTCGGGTGCTGCATGCGAATTTGAGGTTGGCTGGAAAATTGCCCGGGGCGTCGTGCATCGGCGTGTCTTGCAGAAATGGAAAACGGCTGGGGATAGAAGGAACTGCCTCAGTGTAAACTCGCTTAAAGCAGCGTCAACGCGCGAAATTGCGCAGGCGTGGGCCCGGATCATTATCGCTCCCGAGCGCCATTTCCGGCAGCTCCAATAATGGGGACACAATGATCAGCAACACGTTGAACCTCTCGCGCCGCACGTTCCTTCACGGGAGCGCACTTCTTGGCCTGTCGGCCGCGGCAGGAACCTTTGCCTTGCCGGCCGTGGCCGAGGAACCGGTGCGCGGCGGCACCTTGCGGATGGGACTGGAGGGCGGCGCCTCCGCCGACGCGCTCGACCCGGCGCTGGCATCGGCAAGCGTGCTGTTCGTGATCGCGCATTGCTGGGGCGACACGCTGGTCGAGTCCGACCCCAAGACCGGTGCTGCCGTGCCTTCGCTGGCGGAGTCCTGGTCGCCGTCGCCGGATGCCAGGGTGTGGACCTTCAAGATCCGCAAGGACGTGCGTTTCCACGACGGCAAGCCGATGACCGTCGCCGATGCGGTCGCCACGCTGCAGCGTCACGCCGGCGCCAAGTCGCAGTCGGGCGCGCTCGGCCTTCTGACAGGCATCGACAGGATCGAGGACAAGGCCGGCGACCTTGTCATCACGCTGAAGGAAGGCAATGCCGACCTGCCACTGGTGCTGACGGACTATCACCTGCAGATCCAGCCCAACGGCGGCAACGACAACCCCAGTGCCGCCATCGGCACCGGCCCCTACAGACTGGTCAAATTCGAGCCGGGCGTGCGCACCGCCTTCGAACGCAACAAGGATGACTGGCGCCAGGACCGCGGCTATGTCGATGCCGTCGAGATCACGGTGATGAACGACCTGACGGCGCGCATCAATGCGTTGCGCTCAGGTCAGGTCGACTTCATCAATGTCGTGCAGCCAAAGGTCGTGCCGCTGCTGAAGCGGCTGCCGGAGGTCGAGATCCTGCGCACGCCGAGCAAAGGTTTCTACGCCTTCCTGATGCACTGCGACACCGCCCCCTTCGACAACAACGACCTGCGCATGGCGCTGAAGCTGGCGATCGACCGCGAGGCGATCCTCAAGCAGGTGGTGGGCGGCTTCGGCACCATCGGCAATGACTATCCGATCAATGGCAGCTATGCGCTGGCGCCGACCGACATCGAACAGCGCCAATACGATCCGGACAAGGCTGCGTTCCACTACAAGAAATCCGGGCATGACGGGCCGATCCTGCTGCGCACCTCCGATGCCGCGTTCCCCGGCGCAGTCGATGCGGCGCAGCTTTTCCAGATCAGCGCGGCAAAGGCCGGCATCAAGCTCGACGTGCAGCGCGAGCCGAGCGACGGCTACTGGACGGAGGTGTGGAACAAGAAGCCGTTCTGTGCCTCCTACTGGGGCGGCCGTCCGACACAGGATGCCCGCTATTCCACCTCCTATGTGTCGAATGCGGAATGGAACGACACGCGTTTCAAGCGTCCGGATTTCGACAAACTGGTCGCAGAGGCGCGTGGCGAACTCGACGAGACCAAACGCCGCGCCCTCTACCGCCAGATGGCGGTGACGGTGCACGACGAAGGCGGCCTGATCCTGCCGGTGTTCAACGACTATCTCAACGCCTCGTCGAAGAAGCTGAAGGGTTTCGTCGACGATATCGGCAACGACCTCTCCAACGGCCGTATCGCCAGCCGGGTCTGGCTCCAGGGCTGAGCCGGACTGATCTTCCCACGTAATAATAGTGGCGGTACGCGGCGCGTACCGCCGGCACTTTCATGGTTGGTTTCATGTCGAACACAAACTTTCATGTCATCGAGAACGAGTGGATCGTGCTCAAGGATGGCACACGGCTGGCAGCGCGCATCTGGATGCCGGACGCTGCGGAACAGGCGCCGGTGCCCACGGTCCTGGAGTTTCTCCCTTACCGCAAGCGCAACGGCACCGCGCCGCGTGACGAATCCAACTATCCGGCGTTCGCCGCCGCAGGCATTGCCGGCGTCCGCGTCGACATCCGCGGCAGCGGCGAATCCGACGGCGTCATCGATGGCGAATACACGCCGCGCGAGCTGTCCGACGCCATCGAGGTGATCGAGTGGATCACCGCGCAGCCCTGGTCGAACGGCAGCGTCGGCATGATGGGCATCTCCTGGGGCGGCTTCAACTGCCTGCAGGTGGCGGCGCTGAAGCCGCCGGCGCTGAAGGCGGTGATCTCCATCGCCTCCACGGTCGATCGCTACAATGACGACATCCACTACAAGAACGGCACGCACCTGTCGGCGCAGCTTTCCTGGGCGGCGACGATGAGCGCCTATCAGTCACGCTCGCCGGATCCGGCGATCGTCGGCGAGCGCTGGCGCGCCATGTGGCTGGAACGGCTGGAACAGGAGCCCTTCTTCATGGAGGAATGGCTGTCGCACCAGCGCCGCGACGATTTCTGGAAGCATGGTTCGATCGGCGAGGATTTCGACGGTTTCCCGGTTCCGGCGCTGGTGATCTCAGGCTGGGCCGACGGCTACCGCAACACGCCGCTGAAGGCAGTGGCCGGCATGCCCGGCAAGGCCAAGGCGCTGGTCGGCCCGTGGGTGCACAAATATCCGCATTTCGCCTATCCGAAGCCGCGCGCAGATTTCCACACCGAAGCGATCGCCTGGTGGCGGCGCTGGCTGTGCGACGAGAACAACGGCGCCGAGGGCGTGCCGCAGGTGCGTGCCTATATCCTTGACGGCCCGCGTCCGGCGCGCTGGCGCGAGGCGGATCCCGGCTACTGGATTGCCAAGGATGCGTGGCGCGAACCCGAAACCATGACGCTGGCAATCGGCTCCGGCGGGCGGCTGGAGCACGATGCGGCAGAACGTGCCGGCGGCAACGCCCTGCTCAACTCGCCGCTGGATACCGGAACGGCGGCCGGCGAGTTCTTCACGCTCAAGCCGGACACGGAAATGGCCGGCGACCAGCGCCTCGACGACGCCGGTTCGCTGACGTTCGAAACCGGGATATTGAGCGACGAATGCCTCATCCTCGGCCAGCCCGTGCTGAAGCTCAGGCTTTCCAGCGATGTGCCGCTTGCCAATCTGGCCGCGCGGCTGGTGGATGTGCATGCCGACGGCACCGCCACCCGCGTCTCATTCGGCGTGCTCAACCTCGCGCATCGCGCAGGCAACGCCGAACCGAGAGCGCTGGAACCCGGCAGGACGGTCGAGGTGGAACTGATGCTCGACGCCTGCGGCTATCGCTTCGGACCGGGACACCGCATCCGGCTGTCGCTGTCGAGCGCCTATTGGCCGATGATCCTGCCGCCACCGTATGACGCCACGCTGGACGTCGACCTTTCATCCATCGAATTCGGCCTGCCGCTGCTTGGCGAACACCGCCGCATCGATGTGCCGGAACCGACCAATCCCGACCCGCTGCCGCGCTACGAGACGCTCTCGCAGGGCTCGGCCGGGCGCGTCGTCGAACGCGACATGCTGAACGGCGTCACCCGCTACAGGGTCAGCGAGGATACAGGCCTCAACCGCCATCCCGGCAATGGCCTGAGTGCCCGCGACACCACCGAACAGGTGTGGTCGATCGTGCCGGGAGACCCGCTGTCGATGGCGGCCGAAATCACCTCGCACAGCCTTGTCGCCCGCGAGGGGTGGGAAACCCGGACCCGCAGCGTCATCAGGCTCTCCTGCACCGAAACGGAGTGGATCACCTCCGAGCACATGCAGGCCATGCACGATGGGACCATCGTGTTCGAACGCGAACGCAGCGTACGCATCCCGCGCGATCACATGTGAAGAATGCCCGGCTTTCCGTGCTGTCTCCGGTCGGTACGGAAATCCGTCGTTCAGAGAGATCCATCCATTCGAAATCCATAATATAAACTACTGAATTTGTTACATAATTGTAATGTTTCTGTTCAGTTTTGGTTCATGTTTCGAGACCTAATCCTCCTTGTGTGAACACATCAGGAGCCACACAGATGAAACGTCTCATTCTCTCCGGCCTGGCGATTTCGATGCTCGCCGCATCGAGCCTGCAGGGTTTTGCCGCGCCGATCGCCGTTCCTGGCGTTCCTGACTCGAACCTGATCTCGGCGCAGTACCGGGACCCGGTTCGAAAGGACCGCCGCGTCGTCGACGAACGCGTCATCGTCAAGAAAAAGGTCGTCACCAAGCAGGTGGTGGTCAAGAAGCGCTGGAAGAATGGCCAGCGTTACGACAGCTGGCGCAGTGCCAAGGGCATGAAGGACTACAGCCGCTATGGTCTGCGTCGCCCTGGCGCCGGCCAGCATTGGGTGCGCGCCGGCAACGACTATCTGCTGGTCGGCATTGCCACCGGCGTGATCGCCAGTGTGATTGCCGCGCGATAGGCGCAACACGGCCTCCCAGCAAAAAAGGCGACCTCGAGGGTCGCCTTTTTCTGTATCAGTCAGCCCACGCCAGCTTCGAGGCGGAGCCATCATCGTTATTCGACGGCGGCAAAGTCTGCCGGATCGAAGTCGTAGCGCGTCGAGCAGAACTCGCATTCGACGCTGATCTGACCTTCTTCCGTGCTGTCCTTGATCTCCTGGGCGGTGAAGCCTTCAAGGATGCCGCGGATCTTGTCGGACGAACAGGAGCACTGGTCGGCGACATGGATCTCGTCGAATACGCGCACGCCGTGCTCATGAAAGAGGCGATAGAGCAGCCGTTCGGTGCCGACGGTCGGGTCGATCAGTTCAGCCGGTTCGACCGTAGCCAGCAGCGCCAGCAATTCCTGCCACGAATTGTCGATCGGATCGAGCACCGCCTCCGCGGTATCGCCGTCACCGCCCGGAAGATCGGCCAAGCGCATGCGCTCCGGCGCTTCGGGCAGGAACTGCGCGAGCAGACCACCGGCGCGCCATTGCTTGCGCCCGCCAGGCAGCACCATCTGCGCCACGGCCAGTCGCAGGTCGGTCGGGATCTGCTCCGACTGCCTGAAATAGGTCCGCGCGGCCTCCTCCAGCGAAATGTTGTCGAGCTGCACGATACCCTGGTAGCGCTGCGTATAGGCGCCCTGGTCGATGGTGAGCGCGAGCACGCCTGAGCCCAGCAGTGCCTCGGCCGACACGTCGCCGGCAGCCGTCGCCGCCGCCAGCTTGTCGGCGTCGAAACGGGCATAGGCGCGCAACGCGTTCGGCGTCGAGAAGTCGGCGACCAGCATATCCACCGGCCCGTCGGTGCGGGTCTGCAGGATGAACTTGCCTTCGAACTTCAGCGAGGTGCCGAGCAGCACGGTGACGACGCAGGCTTCCGCCAGCAGGCGGGCGACCGGCTCCGGATAATCATGGCGCGACAGGATGGCATCGAGCATCGGCCCGAGCTGCACCGCGCGGCCGCGCACGTCGAGTGGGCCGACCTCGAACGGCACGACATGATCGTCGCCGGCATGGCCGAATTCGCCGAGTTTGAGCCCCGTTTCAGTCATTCCGTGTTCAGTCAATTTGGTCGTTTCCAACATGACAAAGTCTCCCGGCGCGGCACAACCGCCCTTTTTTGGGAGCATGCCTTCAAACGCCAATGATTTGCGTGATGCCCGGGAGATAGGCATCACATCGCGTCGTATCAAGTCGCAGGCCCTGATCGCAAAACCGTGGACACTTTTGCGGGGCCTGCTGGGTATCAAGTCGCAGGCCCCCGCAAAACCGTGGGACACTTTTGCGGGGGCCTGCCGGTATCAAGCAGCCGGCATCAGGCGCCGAGGCACCAGGCCAACACCGCCTTCTGCGCATGCAGGCGGTTCTCGGCTTCGTCGAACACCACCGAGTGCGGGCCGTCGATCACCTCGTCGGTCACCTCCTCGCCGCGATGCGCCGGGAGACAATGCATGAACAGGGCGTCCGGCTTGGCCTTGGCCATCAGCGCAGCGTTGACCTGATAAGGCACGAACACGTTGTGGCCACGCGCGCGGTGCTCCTGGCCCATCGAGACCCAGGTGTCGGTGACGACGCAGTCGACCTGGTCGACCGCATCCTCGGCCGAGCGGGTGAAGCGGATCTTGCCGCCATTGCCCTTGGCCCAGTCGACGAATTTCTGCTCCGGTTCGCTGCCTTCCGGCACGGCGACGTTCAGGTTGAACGAGAAACGCGCGGAAGCCTCGACGAGCGAGTGCAGCACGTTGTTGCCGTCGCCGGTCCAGGCGAAGGTCTTGCCGGCCACCGGCCCACGATGTTCCTCGTAGGTCATGATGTCGGCCATCAGCTGGCACGGATGGGTATCGTCGGTCAGGCCGTTGATGACCGGAACCGTGGCGTTCTCGGTCAGTTCGAGCAGCCGGTTGTGCGCGGTGGTGCGGATCATGATCGCGTCGACATAGCGCGACAGCACCTTGGCGGTATCGGCGATGGATTCCGAGCGGCCGAGCTGCATCTCGGTGCCGGTCAGCATGATCGTCTCGCCGCCGAGCTGGCGCATGCCGACATCGAAGGAGATGCGGGTGCGCGTCGACGGCTTGTCGAAAATCATCGCCAGCACCTTGCCGTCGAGCGGCTTCGAGCGCTCGCCAGCCTTCAGGCGGGCCTTGCGCGCGGCCGCGTCATCCAGCATGGCGCGCAGATCGGTTGCGGAAACGGTGGACAGATCGGTGAAGTGACGAACGCTCATCATGTCGTCCGGTTACTTCGCCGCAGCCGCAACGGCTTCCGACAGGCCCTTGGCGGCACCACGGATACGCTTCAGGCCTTCGCGGATGTCGTCTTCGGTGACGGTGAGCGGCGGCAGCAGGCGGATGACGTTGTCGCCGGCCGGAACCGCCAGCAGGTGCTGGTCACGCAAGGCCCCGTTCACGGTGCCGTTCGGCATGACGCATTTGATGCCGAGCATCAGCCCGTCGCCGCGAATGCTTTCGATGACATCCGGGAATTCATCGGCAACAGCTGCAAGTCCCTGCTTGAACAGCAGTGCCTTGCGGTTGATGTCTTCGAGGAAGCCGTCTTCCAGCACCACGTCGAGCACGGCATTGCCGACCGCCATGGCGAGCGGGTTGCCGCCGAAGGTGGTGCCATGCACGCCGGCCGTCATGCCGCGCGCGGCCTCGTCGGTGGCCAGGCAAGCGCCCATCGGAAAGCCGCCGCCGATGCCCTTGGCGATCGCCATCAGGTCCGGCGTCACGCCGGCCCATTCATGCGCAAACAATTTGCCGGTGCGGCCGATGCCACACTGGACCTCATCGAAGATCAAAAGCAGGCCATGCTTGTCGCACAGCTGCCGCAACCGCTTCAGCGACTGCAGCGGGAAGGAACGAATGCCACCCTCGCCCTGCAGCGGCTCGAGCAGGATCGCCGCGGTCTCCGGCGTGATCGCCTTTTCGGCGGCGTCAATGTCGTCGAACGGCACCTGGTCGAAACCGTCGACCTTGGGGCCGAAGCCTTCCAGATATTTGTACTGGCCGCCGGCCGCGATCGTCGCCAGCGTGCGGCCGTGGAAGGCGCCCTCGAAGGTGATGACGCGGAAGCGCTCGGCGTGGCCAGTGACGAACTGGTAGCGGCGCGCCGTCTTGATAGCGCATTCCAGCGCCTCGGCGCCCGAGTTGGTGAAGAACACCTTGTCGGCGAAGGTCGCCTCGACCAGCCGCTCACCCAGGCGGCGCTGTCCCGGGATCTCATAAAGATTGGAGACGTGCCAGAGCTTGTCGGCCTGATCCTTCAGCGCCGCAACCAGGTGCGGATGGCCGTGACCCAGCGAGTTGACCGCGATGCCGGCAGCAAAATCGAGGTATCGGTCGCCCTTTTCCGTCACCAGCCAGGAACCCTCTCCTCGCTCGAAAGCCAGGGGTGCACGGGCAAAGGTCTCGTAAAGCGCCGAACCGCTCATTATATGCTGCTCCGGTACTGAAAAAATAAAAGCCGCCCAAGCGGCGGCTATTGGCAGCTTATCGTGTTTTTCAGCCATGAAGTCAACGAAAAGCTCTTTTACAGCACCGCCTGGACCAACCTGTTTCAGCTGGCGGAATTTGAATGTCGAAAACCGCTGGTGCAGCCAAGTTGGGGAAAACTGCGAAATCCGATTCGTGTTGCAGTTGGGACTCTTGTCACCGAGTCAGCGCATCGGTAATTGTGAATGAGAAATAGCTAGATTTCGTACGGCGGATCCAATCACCCCAGATATGTGGTGCCCGCCCGGCGCGAGCCGGAACGATTTTGGATTCTGAAAACACCGGACGGTTCAAAGGAGCGCGGTCTTATGAACTGGACTGACGAGCGAGTAGAACTCTTGAGGAAACTGTGGTCGGAGGGTCTGAGCGCAAGCCAGATCGCGGCCCAGCTTGGCGGGGTGAGCCGCAATGCGGTCATTGGCAAGGTACACCGGCTGAAGCTGTCGGGCCGTGGCCGCACGACGGCGGCACCGGCACGGCAGAAGAAGGCCCCGGCCGCCAGCGGCGCTTCGTCGACCAAGTCGACGACACGTGCTGCGGCCAGCACCTCCCATCGCCATGTCACCGCCTCGATCGGCGCGACCGCACTGCAGGTGCAGTTCGACGCCGAGCCGGTGGCTCGCCAATATCTGCGCCCGGTCGAAAACGTGGTGGTGCCGATCTCGCGACGCCTGCAGCTCACCGAGCTGACCGAGCGCACCTGCAAGTGGCCGAACGGCGACCCGCTGACGGAAGAATTCCACTTCTGCGGCAACGACGCCGGCGAAAGTGGGCCTTATTGTACCTATCACTCGCGCATCGCCTTCCAGCCGGCCTCGGAACGCCGCCGGGTGCGGTAAAGGCAAGGTAGTAAGGACTACGGCTTCAGGGCAGCAGGCGATTTCGCCGCTGCCCTTTTTCATTGCTCTGTTGTCGCCTTGCTCCTGTAGTGCACGGGTGGGACAGCCCTATCCAATATCACCCCCGCAACGAAAACCGAGGTGGCTGGACGTGGCGCTGAAATGGTTGCATGTCCGGGCGGCAACCCGATAGCGGTCGCAATAGCTCGCATGACAAAGGTAGGACCCGCCGCGCATCACCATCATATGCTTTCTTTCGTCCGTCCACGGTGAAGCGGTCCATTCCCATACATTTCCCAGCATGTTGTAGAGCCCGAAACCGTTCGGGGGAAAGCTGCGTGCCGGGGCGGTGCTGAGATATCCATCGTCTGCCGAGTTGCGCAGCGGAAACCGCCCTTGCCAGATATTGCACATGTGGCGCCCGCCCGGATGCAGGTCATCGCCCCAGGCATAGATCGCCCGCTGAAGACCGCCTCTCGCGGCCACCTCCCACTCAACCTCCGTGGGCAGCCGCTTGCCAACGAATGCAGCAAAGGCAGCGGCATCGTTCCACGAAACGTGGACGACAGGATGGTCGCGCAATCCGTGCAGAGAGGAACCTGCTCCGTCCGGAGCATGCCAGCAAGCTCCACGAATCGGCAGCCACCACTCCGGCGTGCTGCTGGCGTCCGTATCCGTGGCGATTGCCGCCTGCGGGTGCGCCTGCGCCATGAAAACGAACGACCAGCCAAGACGCTCGGCGTCCGTGATGTAACCTGTGGCGCCGACAAATGATGCGAAGGCATGATTTGTCACGGCAGTCTTGTCCATGAGGAAGGCAGGCAGACCGACCTGCCTCACCGGCCCTTCGCCATCATCAGGATTGGCGAACGCCCGATCCTCGCCGAGCAGCCAGCGTCCAGCCGGAATCCGCGCCATTTCGGGATGACTGTCCAGCACAAGCGGAGCGGGCGCGACGACTTCTTCGCGGAGACGATCAGCCGCGGGCAGACCCGGGGTGCAACAAGCCATGGCATCTGAATCCGACACAGGAGCCCAGGGAGTTTGACTCTTTCCCGAGAACACGTAAAGGTAGGACGTCCTACCTCTTGGAGGAGAGAGCGATGTCGGGCACCGCGACTGAGCGTGTCATGCAGTACATCCGCAGGCAAAAACTGGCGGTGGGGGACCGTCTGCCAGCGGAAGTGGACATATCCCGGATGCTCGGCCTCAGCCGCAACTCATTGCGCGAGGCCTATGCCGACCTGATGGCCAAGGGCCTGCTCAAGAACAAGCACGGCGTCGGCACATTCATAGCCAATCCCCCCATTCTCAACGCCCTGACCGGCGCTCCCGGCTTCTGGAAGCTGATCGAGAACGCGGGAATGAAGCCATCCTTCCGCGAGATCGTTCGCGGCGAGGTCATCGCTCCCGAAGAGATCGCCGCAATCCTTGGCCTGGCCGCCGAGAAACCGAGCCAGCGCTTGCGCTGGCTGTTCCTGGCCAACGACCAGCCCTGCATCCTGGTCGACCACTATCTCGCGCATGGCGTGCCGCTGAATGCCTTCAACGCGTTGACCGAGCACAATGCGCTCGCCGCCATCGCCCCTTTCACCATCGTCGATGGCGCATCACTCTCGACACGCACGTCCGCCATCAACGCAACCGACGAAATCGCCAACCTGCTCCAGGTAAACGAGGGAGACGCGCTCCTCTGGAGCACTGCCCTCGTGCATTCGGGCGATGGAAGCGTCCCCCTCGCCTCGCGCTCCTGGATGGTCCCGCATCTTCTGAACAGCCATCAGGTGATGGCTCTCGCACCCGCTCATTTCCAGGGGAATGCCACCCCTGCGCCGGAGGACGAAACGAAATGACCCCCCTTGCAAAGATTGTCCTTGGCCTCGTGTCAGCCTTCTGGCTCTTCCCGGCGCAAATGTCCGTGGCACAAACCCTTGCGCCAGTGCGCTTCGGTGTGGACGCCTACACCACCGGCTCCCAGATATGGATCGCCAAGGAAAAGGGCTTCTTCGAGAAGGAAGGGATCGACGCGCAAATCACCACCTTCGCCACCGGCGTCGAGGCGATCGATGCGCTTCTGATCGGCCGCGCCGACATGGCGGTCGGGCTCGACTTCCCCATCGTGTCGCGCATGCAGGGCGGCAAGCTCACCGTGCTTGCCGGCATCTTTCACAGCATGCCGGGCTTCCACAAGCTGGTTGTCGCCAACGACATCAAGCAAGCCAAGGATCTGGCCGGCAAGAAGATCGGCATCGCCACCGGCACCGCGCAGCATCTGATCACGATCAAATATCTCGAGGAAAATGGAATCCCCGAGGACAAGGTCGAGATCGTCGGCTTCACCAGCCTTATGGAGATCGTCGCTTCGCTCCGTTCCGGCCGCATCGACGCCGCCTTCGTCTGGGCTGACGGCACGCAAAGAACGATCGACGGCGGCAAGCACTACGTGCTGACCGATGACGCCGCCGCCAAGCGCAGCAGCAGCGCCTATATCGTCGCCCAGACCGATTTCACGCAGAAGCATCCAGAGCTGACGGTGGCGACGCTGCGCGCGCTTGACGCGGCAAGCCAGTTCATCGCGCAGAACAAGGATGAGGCAGCAGGCCTCATCGCCAAGAACACGCGTGCGCCGCGCGAAACCATGCGCGATCTGCTCAACTACAACGAATTCGCACTGGCGCTCACGGACTATGAGCGCAGCGGCTTCAACGAGGTGGCCGACTTCCTCGCCAGGACCAAGTCGCGATCGGTCAGCTTCGACAAGGGCGTAAACCCGGAATTTCTCGAAAAGGCGGCACCCGGCCTGGTCAAGCTGGGCAATTGAGCGGCACGATCATGACAGGCATTTCAGCAAACGAGCCGGTCCAGCCGGGCGCCACGCCGGCGGTCGTCTTCGACAAGGTCGGCATGGCCTATCCCGGCCAGAAGGCCGGCAGCGAACTGATCCTCGCCGACCTCTCGGTGACCGTTGCGAAGGGAGAGTTCTTCGTGCTCGTCGGGCCGAGCGGTTCGGGCAAGTCGACCCTGCTCAAGATCGTGGCCGGAACCGAAAGACAAACCGAAGGGCGGGTCCTGGCCAATGGCCAGCCCATTTCAGGGCCGGACCGACGTCGTGGCATGGTGTTCCAGTCCATTGAAGAGCCACTGTTCCAGTGGCTCAACGTAGCGGAAAATGTCGGCTTTGGTCCGAGCGTCGCCGGCAAGCCCGGCGTCGAATGCCGCGCCATCGCACAACATCACGTCGACCTGGTCGGCCTGCGCGGACACGAACAGAAATTTCCGCATGAGCTTTCCGGTGGCATGAAGCAGCGTGTGCAGATCGCCCGCACCTTGGCCGCCGAACCGGAATTGATCCTGTTCGACGAACCCTTCGCCGCGCTCGATGCGCTGACGCGCCGCGTCCTGCAGAAGGAGCTGACACGGATATGGCGCGAGACCGGCTGCACCATGGTCTACGTCACGCACGATATTCGCGAGGCGGTGTTGCTGGGCCAACGCGTCGCCGTGATGAGCCGGGGACCCCGCGCCAACATCACCCGCATCTACGACATCGACCTCCCTTATCCGCGCGACGATCTCGACAGCCGTTTCGCCGATGCCGTCAAGGCCATCGAAGGCGACATCGAACGGGAAGCGGCTTCGCAATGGGAACCAAACTGATGCCATCCTATGCCTGGTCGGCCCTGAGTGTCGCCGTCTTCATAATCCTGTGGCAGGCGGCTTCGACCTGGCTGGTCGATCCCATGTTCCTGCCCACGCCTGTCGCGGTGTTCAACGGCGCGACACAAATGCTGTCCGAAGGCGTGCTGACCCAGTCGGTATTGGTATCGATGACACGCATTCTCTCGGGTTGGCTCATCGGCAGCGCCCTCGCCATTCCAATCGGGCTCGCGGTCGGCGTCTCGCCTGTGGCACGACACCTCGTCGACCCGTTCATCCACTTCTTCCGCTTCGTCCCGGCCATCGCCCTGGTGACGTTGTTCATCATCTGGTTCGGTGTCGGAGAGATGTCGAAGATCATCCTGATCGCCTATGCAACGGCCTTTATCGTGATGGTCAATACGGCAAGTGGGGTGTCCGCGATCGCGCAGGACAAGCTGAATGCCGCGCGCTGCCTTGGCGCAAACAGAAGCCAAGTGTTCTTCCGGGTGATGATGCCGGCCTCGCTGCCCTCGATCTATGTCGGCATGCGGCTGGCGCTCGCCTCGTCATTCCTGGTGATCGCAGCGGCCGAAATGCTCGCCGCCGAAGCGGGGCTCGGCTACGTCATCTGGACATCGCGCCTCTACTTCCAGGTCGACTGGATGTTCGCTGCCATTATCGCGCTCGGTCTCCTGGGCTTCGCCACGGACAGGCTTTGGCGGCTGCTCGGGCGCACGCTGTTCAAGCGATATCTCCGAGGCGTCACCGGATACTGATCCAATCCGGCTGGCCCCGCGCTCACCCGCGTCCAGCCGTCATTCCTGATAGTGGGCCTCAGACGTGGGACAGGTTTTCATGATTTCCGAATTTCGGGGCCGCATCGGCCGCACGCACCACGAATCCGAGCGCGACTACGCGGACATCCCGACAGGCCCGGCGGGCAAACCGAACGTGATCTATGTGGTGCTAGACGACGTGGGTTATTCCGACCTCAGTTGCTTCGGCTCATCGATCGATACCCCGAATTTCGATGCGCTCGCCGACAATGGCCTGCGCTACAGCAACTTCCACACGACAACGCTGTGCTCGCCCACGCGCGCCTGCCTGCTTACCGGGCGCAACCACCACTCCGTCGGCATGCGCTATCTGGCCAATACCGACATGGGCTGGCCATCAGGACGTGGCGCGATCAGCCACCGCGCAGGAACACTGGCCGAAATGCTGAAGGCGCAAGGCTATGCCACCTATGCGGTCGGCAAGTGGCACCTTGCGCCGACCGAGAATGCCAATGCCGCCGGCCCCTTCGACCAGTGGCCGCTCGGGCGCGGCTTTGAACGCTTCTACGGCTTCATGAACGGCAGCACAGACCAGTTCCACCCGGAACTCTGCCAGGATAACCAGCAGGTTCTCCCGCCCGCGATACCTGAGCAGGGTTATCATCTGTCCGACGACCTTTCCGACCGTGCGGTCCGCTATATCGCCGACAAGATGGCGATATGGCCGGACAAACCCTTCTTCCTCTATCTCTGCTACGGCGCAGGGCATTTTCCACACCAGGCCCCCGAGCCGGCGCTGGCGAAGTATCGCGGCCGCTTCGCCCATGGTTGGGATGAGGAGCGCGTGCGCAGGCTGGCCAAGCAAAAGGCGATGGGCCTCGTGCCCGAAGCCACCGAATTGCCTGCACCGAATCCCGGCGTTCGCGCCTGGGCCGAGCTTGACGGCGACGAGCGCGACGTTTCGGAACGCATGCAGGAGGCCTATGCCGCACTGCTCGACCACACCGATGCAGCCTTCGGCAAGCTGCTCGATTTCCTCGACCGCACCGGCATACGCGACAACACGATCATCGTGCTGATTTCCGACAACGGCGCGTCCACCGATTGCGACCCCGACGGCACGACGAACGTCTTGCGCTGGTTCAATCGCCTGCCGGAAGACTATTCCGTTTCGCGTGAAAGCATTGCCGACATCGGATCGGCACGCACTTCCGGCAACTATCCCTGGGGTTGGGCGCAGGCCTCCAACACACCGCTGAAGCTCTACAAGAGTTTCACCCATGGCGGCGGCGTCCGCGATCCGATGATCTTCTCCTGGCCGGCCGGCATTGCCGACAAAGGTGGGGTGCGCACGCAATTCGCACACGTCACCGACATCACACCGACAATCATGCAGATCTGCGGCGTCGCCGCCCCCGACACCATCAACGGCGTGGCACAGATGCCCATTCACGGCGAAAGCTTCGCCTATACGCTGGACGCGCCCGACGCACCGACCGTCAAGCAGTCGCAATATTTTGAGATGTATGGGCATCGCAGCATCTGGCATCGTGGCTGGAAGGCGGTAACGCAGCACAAAGCCGGAAGCGACTTCGACAGCGAGCGCTGGGAACTCTACCACCTCGACGAGGATTTCTCGGAAATCCACGACCTCTCCCGCCAAGAGCCGCAAAAACTGGCCGAGATGAAGGAACGCTGGTGGGCCGAAGCCGGCCGCTACGGCGTGATGCCACTCGACGACAGCGACATGCTGTTCAAACCACCTTTCCGGCCCGGCGCACCGCGCTGGCGTACCGAATGCAGCTTCTTCCCGCCGATCTCCGCCATTCCCGCGGAGGCAGCCCCGATGACACAGGATGTCTCGCATCGCATCACGATCTCAATCGAGCGCGAGAGCACAGACCAAGGAGGGACACTCGTCTGCTTCGGCAGTTGCCATGGCGGCTATGCCATCGACATCATCGATAACCGGCTGGTCTACACCTACAACTATGCCGGTTTCGAAATCAGCCGGATCGTTTCGAGCCGCGAGGTTCCGCCCGGCGCAACAGACATTGCCTTTGAGTTCGAGAAGACCGACACCCTCAAGGGACGCGGCCGTCTGATCGTCGATGGCAAGGCTGATGGCGAACATCTTTTCGAACGGACGCTGCTCAGGCTGTCGTTGTCACAATTGACATTCGGACGCAGCAATCCGGAACCGGTGGACCCAAAGCGACAGGCAAGCCCGGATTTCGCCGGGCGGATCATGCGTATCGACTACGCCATTGGGGCAGATCGCGATGTCGTGCCGACGAGCCTCGATGTCGATTAGCCAGCCATGGGCACAATGCGCGCGAGTTCCCCGACAAAACTGTTCTCGATGGAGGAAGAGGCGATTTAGCTCATTTCCTTTATTCTCCTGCCACCCTGCTTTCCCGCACCCTGTGGTGGCGGAAGTTCAACGCCACGACGATCATCAGCACAATGCCGAGGCATACGAGCAGGATCACGCCGCGCAGTCCGTCGGCAGTTGCTGCGAGACGCAGCGCGCCGGTCAGCTCGCCGACGGGTGCATTGGCGATCGGCACGAGCATGGCAAGGCCGAGCGCGTAGCCGATCTGCTGGGCGGTGGAGGCCAGCCCCGAGGCGATGCCCTGTTCGCGCTGCAGCACATCCGTCGCCACGGCAGCGAACATGATGGTGAAGGTCGCGCCCATGCCGAGACTGAGGATCACCAGCGACGGCAGCAGGGCAAGGAACGTGCTGTGCGATGACAGCACGGCGCTGTACATCAGCGTTCCGGCCAGCCCGACGACGAGGCTGCCGATCAGCGATGTCCGCACACCGAGACGGGAAGCCAGCGTACCGCCGATCGACGAGCCGACGAAGATCCCGGCATAGGGGACGAGATAGGCCAGCCCGGTCTGCAGGGCGCTGTATTGCAGCACGACCTGGAAATGGATGGTCAGGAAATACAGCACCGAGCCAAAGGTGATCGTGTAAAGCAGGATGGTGGCAATCCCCGTCGTCAGGTTGCGGTTCCTGAGCAGATGTAGCGGCAGCAGTGGATCGCGGCTGCGATACTCGACCGCCACGAAGATGGCGAGCAGGATGGCTGCAGCAGCCAGGCTGGCCAAGATCCCGGCCGAGGTCCAGCCGGCTTCCGGTCCCTGGACCAGCCCGAACACGAGCAGTGTTATCGCGGCCGTCGCAGTGGTTGCGCCCGGCAGGTCGAAATGCCGTGCCTGCGCCGAATGCCTGTCCGGATGGATCAGCATCAGGGCCAGGACGATGCCGATCAGCGAAAGCGGGACAACGACGAAGAACACCGCCCGCCAGCCCCAGGTTTCGGTGAGCACGCCGCCGAGCAGGGCGCCGAGCGCCATGCCGCTGCCGCCGACGCCGGCCCATATGGCGATGGCGCGATTGCGTTGTGGCCCCTCATGGAACAGCGTGTTGATCAGCGACAGGGTGGCCGGGAACAGGAAGGCGCCGCCGATGCCCTGGACCGCACGGGCGACAATCAGCACGGTGGAGTTGCCGGCGAGGCCGCCGGCGAGCGACGCCACCGCGAACAGCAGCAGGCCGAGGATGAACATGCGCCGTCGCCCGAGCAGGTCGCTCGCGCGCCCGCCGAGCATGAGCAGCCCGCCATAGGGAACGACGAAGGCGCTGACGATCCATTGCTGGGACTGCGCCGAGAAGCCGAGGCTGCCGCCGATTTCGGGAAGCGCCACGAACACGATCGTATAGTCGATCGAGATGATCAGATGGGCGAAGGCGAGCAGTGCCATGACCGCAGCCAGGTTGCGCTTTTCCGGCATGGCCGTCTCTTTGTGGGTATCGGTCGACATTGCGTGCTCCATGAAAATGAGCCGCGCTGCGTGAAGAGGAGCGCGTTTTGCCGACAGTTACCCCTCGTATCCGGAGCTTCACACCTAACAATTTCGCAGCGCCTCCCTACAATTCTGTATGCCGCCTTCGCAGCCTCACGGAGATCACATGGATTGGGATGACCTGAAACTGGCGCTTGCCATCGCCCGGCATGGCTCGCTGACCGCGGCGGCGCGCGCACTTGGTGTCAGCCAGCCCACCGTCGGCCGCAGGCTGGAAAGTTTCGAGCGCAAGATCGGCGTCAATCTGTTCGACCGCAGCCTGGAAGGCCTGAAGCCGACGACGCTGGGCACGGCACTTTTCGACAGCCTGTCGATGATGGAGGAAGGCGCGCTCTCCATCGAGCGGCGCATCGCGTCGCGCAACACCGGTCTGGAAGGTCCGATCGTGGTGACCAGCCTCGACTGGCTTGCCGATTTCCTGACCGCGCCGATCGTCGCCCGGTTCGCTGCCCTGCACCCGCTGGTGTCGATCGAGCTGCTCAACGACACAAGGGTCTTCAACCTGTCGCGCCACGAAGCCGACATCGCCTTCCGCTTCGGCAAGTTCGAGCAGGAGGACCTGGTGGTGCGCAAGGTGGCGGATGTCGCCTACGGGCTCTACGCATCCCGCGCCTATCTCGACGGCATGGGGCTGCCTGACATCGAGGCGGGCTGTCCAGACCACACGATCGTCATGCTGCACCAGGCGGCCGGGCATGTCTGCTACCGGGACTGGCTGGCGGCACTGGCGCCCAACGCCCATGTGCTGATGCGGACGAATTCCGTGCAGTCGCATATCGCGACGGTGGAAGCCGGCATCGCCATGGGCGTGCTGCCGCGTTATGTGGCCGACCAGAGGGACGACCTGATCCGCATCGAGACCGGCCGGCACGAACCGGTGCAAAGCGTGCAGATGGGGGTGCATGCCGACATGCGCGACAATCCCCGCGTCCGCGCGCTGCTGGACTTCGCCGCGCGGGAGTTCAGGCAGCTTTCCTCGCTGCTGGCCCCGGGGTGAACAGCGCCGGCGCCTCTATCTCTCCCCTTGCGGAGGAGATAGGGCGTCGTCGCTTCGGCCCCCCATACGCTTTCGCATGCCCCCTCTGCGATGCTGGCGGATAGACGGCTGCTGGCTGTCATCTGCACGATGATCCTGTTTGTCCCTTTCGCAGGATCCTGAAATGCGCCAGCCGAACCCGTCGCTGCTTGCCCGCAGCGCCATCATTGCCGCCGCCCTGACAACCACGCCGGCGTGGTCGGCCGCATGCGACGTCAAGGTCGACCGCGACGTGCCAGCCAAAATGCGCGATGGCACCACCCTGCTGGCCGATGTCTATCGCCCGAGCGAAGCCGGCACCTATCCGGTGCTGCTGATGCGGCTGCCCTACAACAAGAGCGACGCGCAGGCCTTCGTCTATGCGCGGCCGGAAGTCTATGCTTCGCACTGCTACATCGTCGCCATCCAGGACGTGCGCGGCCAGTTCAAATCCGAGGGCACGTTCTATCCGTTCCGCAACGAAGGTGCCGACGGCTATGACAGCGTCGAATGGGCGGCAGCCCTGCCCGGCTCAAGCGGCAAGGTCGGCATGTACGGCTTCTCCTATGTCGGCGCCACGCAATGGCTCGCCGCCGCCGAGCGGCCGCCGCACCTGGTAGCGATCGCACCGGCGCAGACGGGGTCGGATTATTTCGACGGCTGGACCTATGAAGGCGGGGCGCTGTCGCGGGCTTTCGTGCAGTCGTGGCCGCTCTCTTCCGTGGCGCTGTCGGCGTCGCGGCGGCTCGGCAACCAGCAGGCGCTGAACGACATCCAGGCTGCCGCCGGCAAGCTTTCGTCGGTCTATGGCCAGTCGCCGCTGTCACGGCTGCTGCCCGCATCGCAATACGAAGACGCGGCTGCGCCCTATTACGGCGACTGGATCGCCCACAACACGTGGGACGCCTACTGGAAACCCTGGAGCATCCGCGCGCGCTATGACCAGATCGGCGTGCCCGCACTCAACCTCGCCGGCTGGTACGACGTCTTCCTGCGCGGCGGCGTGGAGAACTATTCCGGCATGCGGGAAAAAGGCGGCTCGGATGCAGCCCGTTCGGGACAACGCCTGATGATTGGACCATGGAGCCACATGCCATGGCTGCAGAAGGTCGGCGAACTGGATTTCGGCGCCGAGGCGAGCAATCCGATCGACGCGCTGCTGCTGCGCTGGTTCGACTACTGGCTGAAGGGCGAGGCCAACGGGCTCGGCGACGACAAGCCGGTCCGCATCTTTGTCATGGGCGCCAATCGCTGGCGCGAGGCGGACAGCTGGCCGCCAGCGGAAGCCGAGACCGTATCGTTCTATCTGCAGAGCAGGGGCCAGGCCAACACACGCTTCGGCAATGGCAGCCTGACGCCAGAGAAGCCCGAGGGCGAACAGGCCGCCGACCGGTATCGCTACGATCCCGCCGATCCGGTGCCGAGCGTCGGCGGGCACTCATGCTGTTCGCCCGACAGTTCGCCGATCGGTCCGATGGATCAGGCGAGCGTCGAGGACCGTGCCGACGTGCTTTATTACGCGACGCCGCCGCTGGAGCAGGACATGGAGGTGACGGGGCCGATCACAGTCGAACTCTATGCAAGCTCTTCTGCCGTCGACACGGATTTCACCGCCAAGCTCGTCGACGTCCATCCCGACGGCAAGGCCTACAATCTCGCCAATGGCATCATCCGCGCCAGCATGCGCGAAACCCTCGAGCGCCGCACGCCGATCGAACCGGGCAAGGTCACCAAATACACCATCGACCTCGGACCGACATCATCGCTGTTCCAGCGCGGCCATCGCATCGCGCTCGAAATCTCCAGCTCCAATTTCCCGCATTACGACCGCAATCCGAACAACGGTAACCTCGACGGTACCGGAGCTCCGGTGGTGGCTGAGCAGCGCATCCTGCACGATGCCGCAAATCCCTCGCGGCTGCTGCTTTCCGTCATGCCGAAACCGATCAGCGCTGCGCGGTGAGGCGTGGCGATTTCGAGAAACCCCTCAAGACAACCGGACCACGACACCATGAGAATAGATGTACACGCCCACGCCTGGAGCAGCGACTATCTGGACCTGCTCGAAGGTTCCGGCAGAAGCGAAGTCGCCGCCTACCGGCAGTTGGGCGCCGGCGTGACCAACAATGAACTAGCCACCCGCTTCGCCATGCTCGATGCCGTCGGCATCGACCTGCAGGTGCTGACGGCCACGCCGCTGTCGCCGCATTTCGAGGATGAGGCAACCGCAGTCGCGGCGGCGCGTCAGGTCAATGACGACTATGCGGCGCTCGTCAGGCGGCACCCCGACCGGTTCCGGGCGATCGCTTCGCTGCCCCTGCCCCATATCGACGCTTCGCTCGCCGAGCTCGACCGGGCAATCTCTGAGCTCGGCATGCTGGGTGCCTGCATCACCACCTCGGTGCTTGGCCGTTCGATCGCCGACGCGCAGTTCGAGCCGCTCTACCGCGAGCTCAACCGCCGGCAGAGCGTGCTGTCGGTCCACCCTGCCGGCCACGGCGCGCATTCGCCACTGATCAGCGAACATCAGCTGACCTGGTCGATCGGCGCGCCGGTCGAAGACACGGTCGCGGCGATGCAGCTGATCCTCGAGGGTATCCCCAGCCGCTTCCCCGATATCAAGATCATCATCCCGCATTTCGGCGGGCTGCTGCCGATGACGCTGGAAAGAATCGACCAGCACGTCGCCTGGGAGGCGCCGGGAACCCCGGAAAAGCCGAGCCTTGCCGCCTTGCGCCTGTGGTACGACACGGTGGGACACGACCACGTGCCTGCCCTGCGCGCCGCGGTCGATACGTTCGGCGCAGACCGGCTGCTGTTCGGCACCGACTTTCCTTTCCAGCCCGGAGAATTCTTCGCAACGAGCGTCAGCTACATCAAGCGGGCCGGACTGTCCGAACGAGACGTGGAAGCGATCCTCGACCGGAATGCGGGACAGCTTTTTGGGATAAGGCAATAGGGGAGTAAGGGAGTATTTCCTCCCCCATTCCCTATTCCCTATCCCTCCGCCACAAACTCCACCTTGATCCGGTCCGGATCCTCGACGAACAGCGCGTAATAATCCTTGCCGCCATTGGCGAAGGGATATTTCTCGTCATAGAGGCAATGGATGTCGTGATCGATGCAGTATTGCCGGAGCGCATCGACGGCCTCCCTGCCTTTGACCTTGAAGGCGAGATGGTTCAGCCCAACGCCGCAGCGATGATACCGGTGCTCTCGATATTTTTTGGCGACCTGCACGAAGGTCAGATAAGTGTCCTCTTCGCGCCCAAGCGTAAATCCGCCGTCCCAATGGCCCGTTTCCTCATAGCCGATCCTGACCAGGATATTGGCCCAGAACGCGTGCGAAGCCTCGAGGTCGGAAACGTAGATTTCGACGTGGTGAAGCATTGGGATCTCAAGGGATTAGGGGAATAAGGGAGTGGGGGAGTACGGGAGTATTATCCTCCCCTATTCGCCCCTCTCTCACAGCCACCCGTTCTTCCTGAAGCGCCAGTAGAGGAAGATGCAGATGCCGGCGATGGCCGCAAGCACCGTCGGGTAGCCATATTCCATCTTCAGTTCCGGCATGTCGCTGAAGTTCATGCCGTAGATGCCGGCGAAAGCGGTCGGCACCGCCAGGATGGCAGCCCAGGAGGCAAGCTTCTTCGAGATCGCCGTCTCCTGGCTCTGGCCGACGAGCAGGCTCGCTTCGAAGGCGAAGGCAAGCACCTCGCGCAGGGAATCGATCTTTTCCTGCACGGTGCGGATATGGTCGGTGACATCGCGAAACAGCGGATGCATGTCGGCGTCGATCTGGGGCAGTTCGGAACTGGTCAGCCGGCGGCAGACCTCCACCAGGGGCAGTGCCGCGTTGCGCAGGCGCAGGAGGTCGCGGCGCAGCATGTAGAGGCGCTCGATCGCCCTGGCGTCCATCGGCTTGACCAGCACGCCGTCCTCGATCTCCTCGACCTCGTCCTCGATCTGCTCCAGCACCGGGAAGTAGTTGTCGACGATGAAATCGAGGATGGCATAGAGGACGAAATCCTCGCCCTTGGCCAACGACGTCGGGCAACTCTCCCAATGCTGTCGCACCGTGGCGTAGGAGGTGGACGGGCCGTGGCGGACGCTGACCAGATAACCCTTGCCAATGAACAGGTGTGTCTCGCCGAAGCTGACGCGTTTCTCCACCAGCTGCGCCGTGCGGGCGACGATGAACAGGGCATCGCCATATTGCTCGAGCTTCGGCCGCTGATGCGCGTGCTCGGCATCCTCGATGGCCAGATCATGCAGGTTGAACTGCGCCTGCACGCGCCGCAACAGGTCGCGGTCGGGTTCGAGCAGGCCTATCCAGACGACATGGTCCTGCTTGCGGGACCATTCGCCAGCCTCCTCGATCGGGATATCGGCCACGCGCCGCCCGCCGACATAGACGCTCGAAGCGACGATGCGCTGGTCCTGCGGCCCTGGCGTGAAATCGCGAACATGGTCCATCGTCGCCTCCCGAGGAACCTCACTCTTCGGCGTAGAGTGAACCCGGCTGCGCGGCAGCGCAAGGGGAAGTAGGGGAATAGGGCAATGGTGCCTGACGCCCGATGCGGAAACGGAGTGGCGGAGAAGCAGTCAGGGGGAAGACAACGGCAAACTGCCCTACTGCCTTAGTCCCCTACCGCCTTACTCCCCTACTTCACCGCCTCCGGCTGCTGCACCACCACCCGATCGGTCTTGTCTTCCTTCGGGCGGTCGGCCGGCATCTGGTCGCCGGTGACGATGTAATAGATGGTCTCGGCGATGTTGGTGGCGTGGTCGCCGATGCGCTCGATGTTCTTGGCGCAGAACAGCAGATGCGTGCAGGAGGTGATGTTGCGCGGATCTTCCATCATGTAGGTGAGCAGCTCGCGAAACAGCGAGGTGTACATGGCGTCGATCTGCTCGTCGCGGTCGCGCACCAGGCCGATCTTCTCGACCGAGCGTGAAGCATAGACGTCGAGCACTTCCTTGAGCTGGATCAAAGCGAGATTGGCCAGCGCTTCCAGCCCGCGATAGAGGCTGGTGGCGTCACGGCCGTCGGTCACCGACATCACCCGCTTGGCGACGTTCTTGCCGAGGTCGCCGACACGTTCGAGATCGGCGGAGATGCGGATGGCGCCGACGATCTCGCGCAGGTCGGTCGCCATCGGCTGGCGGCGCGCGATGATCAGGATTGCCTTGTCGTCGATCTCGCGCTGGCCCTCATCGAGCACGATGTCGTCGCGGATCACCTTCTGGGCGAGATCCTGGTCGGCATTGACGAGGGCAGCCACCGCCTGTTCGACCATGCGCTCTGCGTGACCGCCCATGGCCGCAATGCGCTTGGCCAGGAACTTCAGTTCCTCGTCATAAGCGCTGACAATATGCACGGACTGCATGGGCATTGCCTTCTGGAATGTGCGGTGATTCGCCTGTCAATTGACTGCTGATACGCCAGCCATGTGACAGTAAGACGAAACGTATTCCCCAGAGATAGTCTGCATTTGCGCCAAAATCTAGTTTGCTGGCAAATGGACCGTGAAAGCAGCTCCTTTGCCGAGTTCCGAGCGGATCGACATGCGCGCGTGATGGCGGGTGAGGATGTGCTTGACGATGGACAGGCCGAGGCCGGTTCCCTTCTGGGCACGGCTGGTTTCGACATCGACGCGGTAGAAGCGTTCGGTGATGCGGGGAATGTGTTCTTCGGCAATGCCGGGGCCGAAATCGCGAATGGTGACGTCGATGGTCGGCTCGGCGGCATTTCCGCCGGGCGCCACGCTGACCGCGACGCGACCGCCGGACTGGCCGTATTTGCAGGCGTTCTCGAGCAGATTCTCGAACACCTGGAACAGTTCGTCGCGATCGCCCGGCACGGCAAGCTCACCTTCGGCGAAGTCACGCTCGACGACGAGGTTGCTGTCCCTGGCCAGGGGGCTGAGGGAATCGATGACGCTTTCCAGCGTCTGGCGCAGGTCCACCCGCGCGCCGGGCTTGAGATAGGGTTTCATCTCCAGCCGCGACAGCGACAGCAGATCGTCGATCAGACGCGCCATGCGGCTGGTCTGGTTCTGCATGATCTGCAGGAACTGCTCGCGGGCTGCGGGATCGTTGCGGGCCGGCCCGCGCAAGGTTTCGATGAAACCCGAGATCGAGGCGAGCGGGGTGCGCAGCTCGTGGCTGGCATTGGCGATGAAGTCGGCGCGCATGCGGTCGATGCGGCGCGCCTCGCTCTGGTCCTTGAACACCAGAACGAACAGGTCGGTGCCGTGGCCGACGGAGGAGGCGCTGACCCGGTAGACACGCTCGACCGGCAATTTTTCGAGATAATCGAGTTCTTCGGAAGCGACCTTGCCGGAAACCACGCTGTCGAGCAGCGCCTGCATTTCCGGCGCCCGGAACTTCAGCGGTAGCGACAGGCCGGGCGACATGCCGCCGAAAGCGACAAAGGCTGCGGCATTGGCATGCACCACCGTGGTGTTGCGGTCGAAGATGATCAGTGGATCGGCGACGGCGGCGGCAAGATATTCGCCGGAAAGGCGCTGCAGGCCTTCGGTTTCCACCTCCCTCGCCTTCTCGGCGGTGCGCGCGCGAGGCTTGGCGCTGAAAAGCGCTGCAAACAGAAGCAGGACAGCCAACGGCAGGGCCCAGGCCCGGCCCGGCCCGAAGCCGTAGGCGACCATCACGGCCGCAAGGCCCGCCAGGAGATACCAGCGCGCCTCCCACAGCCTGACCGTCAAGCTCGTCCTGGAATCGCGATCCTCACCCGTAACGTCGCTCATATGCACTCCAATCCATCCGGGCGGCCTACCGCAATTCCAGTAAAAGTGTGTGACGGTTTTCCGTCCGGAATTGCATAACAAGGAATAGAGCGGTTCCGCGGTTCCGTGAAAAACGAAACCGCTCTGGTCCGGAATTTCGTAACAAAGAACCAGAGCGGTTCCGCGTTCCGTAAAACCGGAAACGCTTTCGTGCCAACTTCCCGCTGGACCCCATTACTGGCTCCCCATAGCATGAGTTTGAAAGTTGGAGAGGTTCGTATCGATGAAAAAAGAAAAGCCCGCCGCCCCGGTTGCCAGCATCCCGATTCCGGAACCGCTGAGGATCCAGATCGACGGCAAGGAGCGTCTGTTCGACATCGATGCGCCGGAACTGCCGGAATGGATCGAGGAGAACAAGCTGTCGGCGGGCGGGTATCCTTACGACAAGAAGATGAAGAGCGAGGATTATGCGCAGACGCTGGAACAGCTGCAGATCGAGCTGGTGAAGGCACAGGCCTGGCTGCAGGCTACCGGCAAGCGGGTGATGGCGCTGTTCGAGGGCCGCGACGCCGCCGGCAAGGGCGGCACCATCTTCGCGCTGCACCAGTTCCTCAATCCGCGCAGTGCGCAGAACGTGGCGCTGACCAAGCCGACCGAGACCGAAAAGGGGCAATGGTATTTCCAGCGCTACGTCAACCATTTCCCGACGGCGGGCGTGCTCGTATCGTTCGATCGCTCCTGGTACAACCGCGCCGGGGTCGAGCCGGTGATGGGCTTCTGCACGCCGCAGCAGCATGAGGACTTCCTCGACGAGGTGCCGCATTTCGAGAAGATGATCGTCAATGACGGCATCCATTTCTTCAAGATCTGGCTCGACATCGGCCGCGAAACGCAGCTGGCGCGGTTCCACGACCGCCGCCACAGTCCCCTGAAGAACTGGAAGTTCTCGCCCATCGACATCGCCGGCGTGAACAAATGGGATGACTACACCAAGGCGCGTGACGAGATGTTCAAGCGCACGCATGCCAAGCACGCGCCCTGGATCATCGTGCGCGCCAACGACAAGCGCCGCGCCCGCCTCGCCGTCATCCGCCGCATCCTGCTCAGCCTGCCCTATGAAGGCCGCGACCTCGAAGTCATCGGCAAGGAGGACAAGAAGATCATCGGCGAAGGGGCAGGATTTGTGAAGAAATAGGGATTAGGGCAATACGGGATCAGGGCAACAAGGCACCCGTTCCTTTGCCTTGTTGCCCTGTTGTCTTACTGCCATACTGGGAGTTCCGATGTGACATTGCGCTGGCTGACCCTCGCCGTTCTGGCGGCAACGTTAGCTTGCGGTCCGGCTGCGCGCGCGGCGGAGCCGCAGCCGCCGATGCTGTGGGACGCCAATGAGCGGCTGCCGAAACCGGACCTCACGAAACTGGCGCGCCTGCGTTTCCTGACGACCACCGATTTCCCGCCGTTCAACTTCCTGGATACCGCCGGCAAGCTGTCCGGCTTCCATGTCGATCTTGCCCGCGCCATCTGCGCCGAACTTGCCGTCGCCGACAAATGCCAGATCCAGGCACTGCCCTGGACCGAGCTCGACGGCGCGCTGGCCAAGGGCGACGGCGAGGCGATCATGGCCGGCGTCGCGGTAACGCAGGAGAACCGCGAGAAGTACGCTTTCTCGCGCTCCTATCTGCAGTTTCCGGCGCGCTTCGTCATGCCCAAGGCCAAGGCCGTGACCGAACCGCTTTACGAAAAGCTCAAGGGCAAGCGCGTCGGCGTGGTGGCAGGCTCCGCACATGAGCGCATGCTGCGAGACGATTTCCCGGAGGTGACGGCGGCGCCCTTCCCGACCGAAGCAGCGCTGTTTGCCGACATCAAGGCCGGCAAGATCGACGCAGCTTTCGGCGACGGCATGCGCTTCGGCTTCTGGCTGGCAGGCTCGGATGCCGCCGACTGCTGCCGCTTCGCCGGCGGCCCTTATCTGGCGCCGGAATATCTCGGCACTGGCCTAGCCATCGCGGTCAAACCCGACGACAAGGACCTTGCTGCGGCCCTCGACTACGCGCTGCAGCAGATCGCGCTGAAGGGCACCTTCGCCGAACTCTACCTGCGCTATTTCCCGGTGAGCTTCTACTGAACCCCTGGAACGCCAGGCCATTCATCCGGCAAGCGCCAGGCCGCCATAACGGCTGATTTCGCCTTCGATCTCCTTCACCAGCGTATCGAGGGCGGGATTGCGTACCTTGCGACCGCGGCGCACGACGTAGACGAGCGGAGGCGGTGGAGGCAGTCTGCCTGCAATGATCTGCATTTCCGGGCGCAGGTGCCGCTCGCTCAGCAGTGCAATCCCCATCGCCGCGTTGACCGCCGCGATGATACCGGCAGCGCTGGAGCACTCGAACACGGTCTCGAGCACGATACCTCCGTCCTGTCCGATATCGAGCGCCCAGCGGCGATAGAAACATTCATCATCGAAGGACAGGAAGGGCATCGGCCCGCCTTCCGGCAGATCGAGATCGGGGTGCTTCACCCAATGGAGCTTCTCTTTCATGAGAACGAGGTCGGTAGGGCGCACTTCATGTGCGAACACCTGGATGATCGCCGCGTCGATTTCGCCCCGCTCCAGCATCGATCTCAGCACCAGGCTCATGCGAACCCTGGTGCGGACGCTGACCTGCGGGTGAAGCCGGCCGAACCTGCCCAGGATACGGGAAAGCGCTGTGCAGGTCGTGTCTTCGGTCAGGCCGAGGGCAATGCGTCCCGCAAGCGTCGTCCTCGACAGGCTGAGCAACGCCTCGTCATGCAGCCCGAGGATGCGCCCGGCATAGTCGAGCAAATCGTTGCCTGCTGCGGTGAATGCCGTCGATCCCGGCAAGCGGTTCAGAAGTTCGCAGCCAAGGCTCGTCTCCAGCCTTTTGATCTTGTGGCTGACGGCGGATTGGGAAAGGCCAAGCGCTTCGGCGGCACGTGTGACGCCGCCATGGTGCCGAATGGCAAGCAGCGCCCGCAGCGCATCGATTTCCAAACGCCGGCTGTTGAGGTCGGTCATCTTGCTGGCTCGCAATGCATCGCGATCATCTACGCACGGCAGGCATGGGAAGGCAATTTGCAATGACTTGTTCGCCACTTCTGTCATGCGCTGATCGAAATTTGTCATGAGCTTCCGTTCACCCGTTGCTGATAGCTGCCGGCGAACAACCCGAATGACGGACGATGATCGACCAGCCGCAGACCCTGCCCGTCCAGAACCGAAACCGCTTTGTCTGGCCTTTGATGGCCTCGGCTCTCATCCTGGCATGGAGTTCCGGTTTCGTCGGCATCCGCTATGCCAACGAAGAGGCCAGCGTCGTGACCATCCTGTTCTGGCGCACGCTCCTCTCCGGCTTGATCCTGCTGCCGTTCGCCCTCGCCATCGGTCCGAGGATGACGCCTCGCGCGGTGCTCGACCAGATGTGGTTCGGGGTGATGTCCGTCTTCCTCTATCTCGGCGGTTTTGCCCTGGCGATCGAGCAAAGGGTTCCGACGGGTCTTGTCGCGCTGACGTCCGACCTGCTGCCGCTGGCAATCGCGGTGCTGTCGCAGCCGGTGCTGGGCGAGCGGCTCGGCGCGCGGCAATGGCTGGGTACGGCAATCGCAGTCGCGGGTGTGCTGATCGTATCGTTCGACAGCCTGAGTTTCGGCACCGCGCCGGTCTGGGCATATGGGCTGACGATCGGCTCGATGCTGGTCTTCGCGCTGGCATCCGTGCTGCACAAACGGCGGCGGACCGGGCACATGCCGGTTCACCAGAGCCTCTGCATCCATACGCTGACGGGCGCGGCGCTGTTTGGCGCCTGCGCGCTGCTGGCGGGCAACATCGCACCGCCGATGACCACGACCTTCGCCATCGGGATGGCATGGCTGGTGCTGATCGCGACCTTCGCAGCCTACTCCGTCTACTATACCGCGCTGCGGCTGTTTCCGGCGGCGAAAGTCAGCGCAGCGATCTACCTAAGTCCGCCGGTGACGATGCTGTGGTCATGGGCCCTGTTTTCAGAGCCGTTGACGCTGGCAATGTTCACAGGCCTGGGGGTTACGCTTGTCGGCGTCTGGATGACATCACGCGGCTGACATACGGGAGAGGCTCTAGAGCGTTTCCGTTTTTACGGAAACGCGGAAACGCTCTAAGTTTTTCGCAGCATTTTTGTAACGCCAAGTGATTCCACTTGGCTACAAAATGCTCTAGGTCAGCATGCGATGACGTGCCTTGGCCGAGCGCTCGATGGCGGCGACCGTCAGCGTGTCGAGATCGAGCGCACGGCGGATGAGCTGCAGCACACGCACCTCTTCCATGCGCATTTCAAGGTCGACGGCAGCAACCTCGAAGGCTGCGGCATAGGCGGTGTCATGCAGCCGTTCCGGCAGGGCCTTGGCCGCCTTGGCGAGCACGCCGTCGAGCCCATCCTTCTCATGCAGCAGTTTCTGGCACTTCTGTGCGATCGCGATCAGCTTGTTGTGGCTGAAGTCCTCGAAGACCGGCCATGAGCTGACCACGCTGCCGATCCGCGCCAGTTCCACATCGGTCATGTCGCGGTCCGAAGCCGAGGTGATCACCATCAGGTGGATCAGGGCTTCATGCGGATTGAGGCCGGGCATCATGTCTCCGTTCGGTTTGCCATTGGCTGGCTTGATACGAGCAATAGTGACTGAGCTAGGAATGAAGAAAGGCAGCAACAAGGAAAAATACCCTAAATCGTCGGCGTCGTTTGATAGCATGGCAAGAAGCATGGCTTTCAGGAGATTGCGCGAATGATGCGAGCTTTCGATCCCGACAGGGTGCTTTCCCTGCCGCTGATGGCGAACCTGGCGACGGTTGCCGATGACGGCGCACCCCGCAATGCGCCGGTCTGGTTCATCTGGGAGGAGGGCGTGCTGTGGATGCTCGGCGACGAGGGCGGCAGCTCGGTCAGCCGCCTGCAACGAGAACCCAGATGTGCGGTGGAGGTCGTGCATTTCGACAATGCCGCCGGTGTGCTGCTGCATTGCGGCCTGCGCGGATCGGCCACGATCGAGGCCTCGTCGCCGGCCCGGTTTCGTCGCCTGCTCCTGAAATATCTCGGCCCGCAGGAACACTGGAACACGTGGTTCCTCGACACCATCGCCAAGACCGAGGACCCGACAAACCGCATGATCCGGCTGGCCCCCGCCAGCGTTTTCACCAACAATGTATCGTTTTTCAGGACCGGCCCGGATTACGCCTGGTCATGACAGGCGTTCAGGTCGAAAGTGATCCCAGCCCGACAGGAGGAAAATTGGCCGTACAGCATGATCTCGACCTCATCCGCGGATTGGAGGAGGAACTGTTCAAGCAGGCTGTTCGCGCCTCCCCGGCAGCGGTCGGCGCGCTCCTGGCGGACGACTTCGTGGAGTTCGGCCGATCCGGGCGGGTCTATGACAAGAGAGAGATCGTGCTCAGCCTTGCCGCGGAAGGAAGCGACCCTCCCCTGGAGCTGGCGGCGAGCGGCTTCGAACTGAAGTCCCTTGCCGACGATGTCGTCCTGCTGACCTACCGGACCCGCAGACTCGACGGTGATCGCGCCCTGCACACGCTGCGAAGCTCGATCTGGAAATTTTCCGATGGTGCCTGGCGAATGATGTTCCATCAAGGCACACCCACAGACGAGACCTGAATGAAACGGGCCCTGGCGATTGGATCTTCCGTTGCAGCCTCTGGATAGAGCAAGAGCCCTGATATTCGAGGCGGAGCACTGGCTGGTCACACACAGGCTCAACGCGGCACTGCCGGGTTATCTGATGGTAGGGGCCAGGACCGCGACCCCGGATCTGTCGGGGTTGCCGACGGAAGCCCTGCGCGATCTCGGTCCGCTGCTTGCGAAGGCGCAGACCGCCCTGCAGGGATTGGCCGCCAGGCGCGTCTACATCGGCAGATACGGCCATGATTGCGGCTGGCCGATCCATTTCCATCTCATCCCCATCTATCCCTGGGTCGAAGAACTGTTCTGGAGTGATGCCAGATATCGCCTCCTGGAGGCCTTCGCCGACCCTTCCATCGAGCCTGGCACCGACGGTGCGGAACTCACCCTCTTCGTCTGGCGAGAGTTCTGCGAAAGAAAAGACCCGCCGCCGATCCCCGGCCCCTCGGTCGCCGAGACGATTTCACAGCTTCGCAAGCTGAAATGGTGACAGGCCTGCGAGCCACACCCCTGGCGTCACGGATGCCAGCTGTCCTCTCCCTCACCGTTGTAATAGAGGGTGCCTTCGGGAGTGCTGACAGTGCCCGGGCGCTTCGTGTTGGCAAGGCCGTCTTTCGGCGGCTTGTTGCCCGCCGCATCCATGGAGAACTTCAGATTGGGGTCGTCCGGTGCACGGCCGACGGCCGTCATTGCAGGGTCGGACCAATGATACGTCTCACGCATGACATCCTCCTCTCGGGTCGCTCGTGACGTTTGGCGGAAAGCCAGGCTCTCGCCGGTTTCGATGAAACCGGCGAGGTCATTGGCGGCGGGCCTCACCCGGGAACCGACTTCCCACAACCCCTTCCTTTTCGACGACGAGGTCGGCGTCGCGGCCAATCTCCGCCGCGCGGATGCGGACGGGGATCGACTTGTAGGCCGGCGTGCGGCTTTCCGGATCGTGGTGCTCGAGCGCCACGAGCGGCTGTGCTTCGGGATAGTAGGCGGCGCAGCATCCGTCGGGCAGGTTGTATTCGACAAGCGTCAGCCCGCGCACGATGCGATGGTCGCCGGCATGGTCGAGCGCGGTCAGGATGTCGACGACATCGCCCTCCTCGAAGCCGAGACGCTCCAGTTCGCGCGTGTTGATGAACAGCACGTCACGACGTCCGAACACGCCACGGTAGCGGTCGTCGAGCGCATAGACCGTTGTGTTGAACTGATCGTGGGAGCGCAGCGTGGTCAGGTTCAACACCGTCGGATCGGCGCTCGAACCATCTTCCTGCAGGCCGGGCGCGACCAGGAAATTGGCCTTGCCGGTTTCGGTCTTCCATACACGCTGTGCGGCGGCATTGGGCAGGTTGAAGCCGCCCGGAACCGCCACCCTGGCATTGTAGTCGCGAAAATCCGGGAAGACGGCCTCGATCTTGTCCCTGATCAGATCATAGTCGGCGGCCATCGCGTCCCAGTCCACCGCGCCCTTTCCCTTCAGGGTCGCCTTGGCGATCTGCGCAACGATCCAGGGCTCAGATCTGACATTGTCGCTCGGCGGCTTGATGAAACCGCGCGAGGCATGAACCATCGACATGGAATCCTCGACCGTCACGAACTGCTGGCCGCCCGCCTGTTCATCGATGTCGGTGCGGCCGAGGCAAGGCAGGATGAAGCTCTCGCGGCCGACCAGCAGATGCGTGCGGTTGAGCTTGGTGGTGATGTGGGCGGAAAGGTCGAGCTTGCGGAACGCCTCGGCACAGGCCTGCGGGTCCGAAGAAGCGATGGCGAGGTTGCCGCCCAGGCAGATCACCGCCCTGGAGGAACCATCGCGCATCGCCGCGATGGCATCGATGACGGAATGGCCGTGCGCTCGCGGCGGCTCGAAATCGAACACTTGCCCGAGCCGGTCGAGGAAGGCTTCGCCCGGGCGCTCCCAGATGCCGACTGTGCGATCGCCCTGGACATTGCTGTGTCCGCGCAGCGGGCAGAGCCCGGCGCCGGGCCGGCCGATATTGCCTTTCAGCAGCAGCAGGTTGACGAGCTGCTGGACATTGCTCGTGCCGGTCCTGTGCTGGGTAATGCCCATGCCGTAGCAGATGATGGTGGCCTTCGACCGTGCATAGGCCTCCGCCACGCTCTCCAGGTCCGCCCTGGAGAGACCGCTGGCCTTCTCGATGTCCGCCCAGCCTGTAGCCGCCACGTCGTCGGCAAAGCCGTCGAAGCCGAATGTGTGTTCGTTCAGGAAGCCATGGTCGAGGATCGGCCCAAGCCCGGCGGGCTGCGTCGCCTGGTCCATCGCCAGCAGTGCCTTGCAGATGCCCTTGATCGCCGCGGCGTCGCCGCCGACCTTGACCTGGAAATAGGTGTTAGCGATGGGGGTCGAGGTCAGCGTCACCATCTCGACGACCGACTGCGGCGACTCGAACCGTTCCAGCGCCCTCTCCTTCAGCGGATTGAGGACGATGATCTTGGCGCCCCGCTTCTTCACCTGCCGCAAGGTGGCCATCATGCGTGGATGATTGGTACCCGGATTGTGACCGATCGACAGGATCAGGTCGGCATGATCGAAATCCTCCAGGCTGACCGTGCCCTTGCCGACACCGATCGACTTCGGCAGACCGACCGACGTGGCTTCGTGGCACATGTTGGAGCAGTCGGGGAAATTGTTGGTGCCGTAGAGCCGGACAAACAGTTGATAGAGAAACGCGACCTCGTTGGAGGCGCGACCGGACGTGTAGAACTCCGCCTGATCCGGGTGGTCGAGTGCGTTCAGGCCAGCGGCGATCCCGGCAATCGCCTCGTCCCAGGCGACCGGCTCGTAGTGATCCGTATCGGGATTGTAGCGCAGCGGGTCGGTGATGCGACCCTGGTCTTCCAGCCAGTAGTCGGATTTCTTCCAGAGTTCCCGAACGCTGTACTGCTTGAAGAAATCCGGGCCGATGGTCTTGGTGGTCGCCTCCCAGGCGACCGCCTTGGCACCGTTCTCGCAGAATTCGAAGGACGCGGTGTGTTTGGGATCAGGCCAGGCACAGCTTGGGCAATCGAAGCCATCCGGCTTGTTCTGGCTCATCAGCGCGCGTGCCCCGCGCGCAACCACCTGCTGGTCCTTGAGGGCGAGAGCCACGGCTTTCAGTGCCCCCCAGCCGCCGGCTGGCCCCTTGTAGTCGGCAATGCCTTCAGGACGTTTCTTCGTCATTGACGGGTCTCCTGCGATTTCACCCATCGCGGATCGCGGCGTGCTGCAATTCCGCGTACGAAACTTTTGCCTTTGGCGATGCCTCTGCGGCTGCCTGCTCGATTCAAGCCGCCGCTAAATTAATTCTCCCTTGGATATCAATTCCTTATCCGGAAACATCCGCCTGATCCGATCATTCTGCTTACCCTGACGCGGTGATGCAACGTCAAAATGAAACCGATGCGGAAATGTCCAATCAGGTCATGCCTATGTAAAATCGGGTTCCCGCAACATCGCCCAAATTGAGCCTCAGACGTACCCCACACCCTGACGAGATCCGGTTCGCGGCCGTCACCGCGCAGTGCTGTCAGGGGGATGCCCATGGTCGATGTATCGGGAAGATTGCGCATTGCCGTGCTGTTCGGCGGCCGCTCGGCCGAGCATGATGTTTCGCTGCTTTCCGCTGCCAATGTCATGAAAGCCCTGGCCCCGGAAAAATACGATCCGGTTCCGATCTTTGTCACCCGCGACGGCCAATGGCTGCTGAGCGCCTACGAAAACGGCGCACTGGCAACGCCATCCAGCGGCACCGAGCTTTGCCTGCTGGCGGGCAGACATGGACGGGCCATCGCCTTGCCCAAGGACGACGTGCCCTACGAAGCTCCGAAGATCGACATCCTGTTTCCCGTCCTGCACGGCCTTCCCGGCGAGGACGGTGCGGTGCAGGGACTGGCCGAGGTGGCCGGCGTGCCGCTGGCCGGTTGCGGCATAGCTGGCTCCGCCAACGCGCTCGACAAGGACATCGCCAAGCGACTGTTCAACGCGGCGGGCGTGCCTGCCGCGCGCTCGGTCACCATCCGTCGCGGCGCCGCACCGGCCTTCGATGGATTGGAGAAGGCGCTCGGGCTGCCGATCTTCATCAAGCCCGCCCGCCAGGGTTCGTCGGTCGGCATCAACAAAGTCTCGACGCAGGCGGACTATGAGAGCGCCCTGTCCGAAGGTTTCCGCCACGACGACAAACTTTTGGCCGAGGAGTTCATTCGCGGCCGCGAGATCGAATGCGCGGTGCTGGAGAACCCCGACGGCACGCTGTTCGTGTCACGAACCGGCGAGATCACCCCGGCTGAAAGCCATGGCTTCTATACCTATGATGCCAAATACATCGACGCCGACGGGGCGGCATTGAAGGTGCCGGCAGACATCCCCGGGAGCATCGAGGATGAAATCCGCGCCCATGCGGCGACGGCGTTTCGTGCGCTCGGCTGCGACGGCATGGCGCGTGCCGACTTCTTTGTCACGGCGGACAGTCGCATCTTCATCAACGAGCTGAACACCATCCCCGGCTTCACCGACATCAGCATGTATTCCAAGGTGATGGCGGCGAGCGGGGTCAGCTACCCCGAAATCATCGACCGGCTGGTGGCGCATGGCATGGCGCGTGCCGGCCGTGTTCTCTGAGTGCCGGTCGGTCGCGCGCTCAGCGGACGCGACCCTGATCCTACATGCGCACCACGACCTTGCCCTTGGCGCGGCCAGCCTCCAGATAGGCGAACGCTTCACCGATCTGGGCAAAAGGGAATACCCGGTCGATGACCGGCTCCAGCTTCTTCCGTTCGATCAAGTCGCCAAGCTCGGCAAGCTCGCTGCCGCTTGGATGCATGAACAGGTAGCGATAGGAGACGCCATACTTTCTGGCCTCGGCACGCAGGCTGAAGGATGCGAGCCAGAACAGCGCGGCCAGCCCCATGCCCCGGCCAAGGTCTTTCAGCGCGGTCTGGGGCTCCGGCATGCCGGCGATCGAAACCACCTTGCCACCCGGCTTCACCACCGAAAATGTCTTCTTGAGCGTCTCGCCACCAAGCAGATCGAAGGCGCCGTCCCTATCGCGCACTTGGTCCTCGAATTTCTGCGTGGTGTAGTCGATGACGACATCGGCCCCCAGCCGCTCGACGAGCGCCCTGCCGCGCGGCGACGCCGTGGTGGTGACTTCGGCTCCCAGATATTTGGCCAATTGAATGGCGAAAGTGCCTACGCCGCCCGCCCCGCCGGGAATGAAGATGCGGCTGCCCTTCTTCACGCCGAGCTCATCGCGCAGCACCTGCAGCGCCGTCAGCCCGGCCAGCGGAACGCCGGCGGCGCTTTCGAAATCCAGCGCTGCCGGCATGAGGGCAATCAGGTTCGCGGGAACAACCGCATAGTCCGCAAAGGCGCCCATGGCAGCCTTCGGCATGCGGGCGAAGATGCGGTCCCCTTTCGCAAACGCAGTCACGCCCTCGCCGAGCTCCTCGACCACACCGGCCAGCTCATTGCCCATGACGGCCGGCAGCGGATACCGCTGGATGACCTTCAGCTTGCCTTCGCGCGTCTTGAAATCGACCGGGTTGAGCCCCGCAGCATGGACGCGCACCAGCACCTCGCCGCGGGCGGGGCGCGGTCGCGGCATCTCGCGCAGCTCCGTGGCTTCGGGGCCACCATATCCCGTCAGAACAAAGGCCTGCATTGTGCGCACCATCGATCGTTGGCTCCTGCGCAGTTCTAGCATGCGGCGGGCCGGGCAAGAATGTCGGCAACAACCAATGGTCAAGTGCCGACCGGGGACTGATCAGCCCCGCCGGATCATCAGGAAGGCCAGCACCGCGATTGCACCGGCGGCGATGGCCACCGCAAGCGATGGGATGATCCCGATCCGGATCATGCCGAACGCCAGCGCGAAGGGAGCGGTTGCCGAGACGACGAGGCGCACGGAATTCACCCTGCCCTGCAGCCTGCCATAACCTTCGCTGCCGAACAGATGAAGCGGCAGCGTGCCCGAGACGATGCTGAGCAGCCCGTTGCCCAGGCCGAACAGGATGGCGAACGTCATGGCCCCGGCAACCGACGGCGCGGTCGCGGCGAGGACAAGCACGCCTAGAGGCATGAGGGTCGCGGCGATGACGGCCAGCACCACCGGCGACAGATTGCGCCCGAAACCCATGTTGATCAGGCGGCTCACCACCTGCGACGGACCGAACAGCGTTCCGATGAACGCTGCCGACGCGCCGAGGCCGAGGCCCGAAAGCAACGGCACCATGTGCACCAGTATGGCCGCGCCGACCAGTGACTGCAGCGCGAAGCCGGCCACCATCAGGACGAAGCCCGACCGCCTGCCGCCTTCAGGCAATCGCCCCAGGACAGGAACAGGCGCCATCGACGTGGCGGCCCGGCTGCGCGCCAGTCCCGCCGACAACCATCCGTGCAGCGGCAGGCAGACGACCAGGTTGAGCGCGGCAAAGACCAGGTAGACTTCCTGCCAGCTCAGCTGCCGGTGCAGCGCGCTGGTGATCGGCCAGAAGACGGTCGAAGCAAAGCCGCCGATCAAAGTGAGATAGGTGATGCTGCGGGCGGCGACATGCGGCTGCAGCTGCACCAGGAGCGCAAAGGCCGCGCCGTACTGGACGAGGTTCGAGGCGAGTTCGAGAGCGATCAAGGCCGCGATGAAAACGGCACCGTTCGGAGCCACGGCGCAGGCGGCAAGCGCTGCCGCGGCGAGCAGCGAGCCGGCCGACATTATGCGCCCGGCGCCATGGCGATCGATCAGCCGCCCGAACCAGGGCGCCGCGAACCCGCCAGCCAGCAGCGCTGCCGACAATGCGCCGAACACCCACTCCGTCGACCAGCCGAGATCGCGGGCCATATCGGGCGCGAGGATCGAGAAGCTGTAATAAAGCGTGCCGTAGGCGATGATCTGGGTGACGCCGAGGGCGAGCACGGCCGCGACCGGAATCCGCTCCCCGACTGTATTCACGGCTGGCCCTTGGCTGGATGGTGCACAACCTCGCCGTCTTCCTTCGTGAAGGCGGCAACGGGATTATCGAGCAGATCGAGGACGGCTTCGGACGGTCGGCAGAGCGCCGTGCCTTTCGGCGTCTCCACGATCGGCCGGTTGATCAGGATCGGGTGCGCCAGCATGAAGTCGATCAGTTCGTCGTCCGACCATTTGCCGTCGGCCAGGCCGAGTTCGCCATAGGGCGTGCCCTTCTCGCGCAACAGCTGCCTCGGCGTGATCCGCATGGCCGCCAGCAATTCCACCAGCCGCTGTCGCGATGGCGGCTCTACCAGATATTCGATGACCGTGGGATCTTCGCCAATGGCCCTGATCATGGCCAGAGTGTTGCGGGACGTGCCACAGCCCGGATTGTGATAGATGGTGACGGTCATCGCGTCTTTCCGGTTTCTACGGCAGGAGCAGGCTTCAGGCCTCGCTCATACCAGCCTTTGCTGCGGTTCACGATCCAGACGACCGAGAGCATCACCGGCACCTCGACCAGCACGCCGACGACGGTGGCGAGTGCGGCACCCGAGTTGAAGCCGAACAGGCTGATGGCCGCGGCAACCGCCAGCTCGAAGAAATTGGAGGCGCCGATCAACGCCGATGGACCGGCGACGCAATGCTGCTCGCCGCTGATGCGGTTGAGCAAATAGGCGAGCCCGGAGTTGAAATAGACCTGGATCAGGATCGGCACGGCCAGCAGTGCGATGACCAGCGGCTGTGCGATGATCTGTTCGCCCTGAAAGCCGAACAGCAGAACCAGCGTTGCCAGCAATGCGACGAGCGAGACCGGCTGCAGGGTCGCGAGCAACCGGTCGAGCGCGAGCTGCCCGCCTTTGGCCAGCAGGCGCCGACGCACGAACTGGGCGGCCACGACCGGGATGACGATGTAGAGCACGACGGAAAGCACCAGCGTTCCCCATGGCACCGTGATCGCCGAAAGGCCGAGCAGCAGGCCGACAACCGGGGCGAAGGCGACCACCATGATGGCATCGTTCAGCGCCACCTGCGACAGCGTGAAATGCGGTTCGCCTTTGGTCAGGTTCGACCAGACAAAGACCATGGCCGTGCAAGGGGCGGCGGCCAGGATGATCAGCCCGGCAATGTAGGAATCGATCTGGCCAGCTGGCAGATAGGGCCGGAACAGCCAGCCGATGAACAACCAGCCGAGCAGCGCCATCGAGAACGGCTTGACCGCCCAGTTGATGAACAGCGTCACGCCGATGCCGCGCCAGTGGCGGCCGACTTCGCCGAGCGCTGCGAAATCGATCCTGAGCAGCATCGGCACGACCATCAGCCAGATCAGCACTGCCACCGGCAGGTTGACGCTGGCGATCTCGGCCGAGCCGACAAGCTGGAACAGGCCCGGGAAGAGGTGACCGAGCAGCACGCCCGCAACGATGCACAGGCCAACCCACAGGGTCAGGTAGCGTTCGAACGTGGTCATTGTTCAGGCCGCCGGCGCGTTCTGCTGCAGGCCTGCCGGTGTCGCGCCCTCGGTCGCACCGATCCGTTTCAAATGATGCTGAAGGGCGAGGTGATCGATCGAGGCATGCGGCAGGTTGAGGAAGGCGTCGATGCGGTTCTTCATGTAGCGCGCGGCGGTGGAGAAGGCGCGTTCCCTGTCGATGTCTGAGCCTTCGACGGCAGCCGGATCCTCGATGCCCCAATGCGCGGTCATCGGATTGCCCGGCCAGACCGGGCAGGCTTCGCCGGCGGCACTGTCACAGACGGTGAAGACGAAATCCATCTCCGGTGCGCCGGGCACGGCGAACTCGTCCCAGCTCTTGGAGCGGAACCCTTCGGTGGGGTAATCGAGCGCCGCGAGCACCCTGAGCGCGAAAGGGTTGACGGCGCCCTTCGGCTGACTGCCCGCCGAATAGGCCCTGAACCGGCCGGCCCCTTCCTTGTTGAGGATGCTTTCCGCCAGGATGGAGCGGGCGGAATTGCCGGTGCACAGGAACAGTACGTTGTAGATGCGGTCGCTCATTGAACAATGTCCTTGGACGGAGTGCAGCAGGCAGCTGCGGTGACGACAGGGGCGCAGACTTCCGGATGACCGCCGCAGCAATCCTCCATCAGGAACCGGATCAGGCCCGCCAGCGCCGTATATTCGGCGCTGTAGATGATCGAGCGCGCATCGCGCCTTGCCGTGGCAAGGCCTGCCCGCTCCAGTTCCTTCAGATGAAACGATACGTTGGAGGCCGACACTTCGGCCTTCTCGGCAAGGACGCCGGCAGCGATGCCGTCGGGGCCGGCCACGACCAGCATGCGCAGGATGCGCAGCCGGGTTTCCTGCGACAAGGCACCGAAAGCTGCGAGGGCTTGACGTTCATCCATATTTCAATAATCCTAAAAATATCGAAATGAGGATTAGCGCAGATGAATGCTCCTGGCAACGTCAATGTTTCGGCGGCAGCCGACGACATCACGATCGGTGAATTGCTGGAGACGCTCGGCCAGCATCCGTCGAGCCCGCTCACCTTCCGCTATGAGGGGCGCCGGCTGCGCAAGGGCTACCATGTGACGGAGGTAAAGGCCGGGAATTTCGCCGGTCTCGACTGCGGCGCCAATCCAGAAGCGTGGACGGAAATCTTCGTGCAGCTCTGGGATGTCGATGACGCACCCGAACAGATGACGGCCAGCAAGTTCGCCGCCATCATCGGCAAGGTCGCCGACCACCTTTCACTTGACCGTAGCGCCCGACTGACCTTCGAGGTGAGTGATGGTATCCAGCCGATGCAATTGCACCGCGCCGCCGCCCCGGCGATAGGCGGCAATGAGATCGTCGTGGAGCTGTCGCCGCGGCCGGCAAGCTGCAAGCCGCGCGACCGCTGGCTGGCAGAGCAGCAGGCCGCCAGTTCCTGCTGCGGGCCAACCAGCTCGCAATGCTGCCGGTAGCGGGATCGGACAGCTGTCTGACAACCCATCACGTGCAACGTGGCCCCTTCTCCCCTGTGGAAGAAGGAAGTCGTACCGATCACCGCTGTTGTCAGCTCAATCGAACGTAACCTGCCCTGGAACGCCATCTACCCAAGGAAAAATGCCCGAAATCGTTGACGCTCCGGTGCTGCGCGCCTAGAGCATGCCGTCCGGCAGCGTGGCCGGGCTTGTTTTCAGGGCATCCATAATGGCCATATCCAATTCGATCGATCTCAATCCCGAACTCCTTGCCGCTGCCGTCGAGAGCAAAGCATGGCCGTTCGAGGAGGCCAAAAAGATCGTCGAACGCTACAAGGGCCGTGAATTCCCGGAGACCGTGCTGTTCGAGACCGGCTACGGCCCGTCCGGCCTGCCGCATATCGGCACCTTCGGCGAAGTGGCGCGCACGACCATGGTGCGCCATGCCTTCCACGTGCTGACCAGAGGCGAGGTCAAGACCAAGCTGCTGTGCTTCTCCGACGACATGGACGGCATGCGCAAGATCCCGGAAAACGTGCCGGACCGCGCAGCGCTCGAACCTTACCTGCAGATGCCGCTCACCGTCGTGCCGAACCCGTTCGGCGGCGACTACAAGAGCTTCGGCGACCACAACAACACGATGCTGCGGCGCTTCCTCGATACGTTCGGCTTCGACTACGAATTCGCCAGCGCGACGGAGTATTACAAGTCGGGCCGCTTCGACGACATGCTGCTGCGCGCGGTCGAGAAGTACGATGCCATCATGAAGGTGATGCTGCCGACGCTGGGCGAAGAGCGCCAGGCGACCTACAGCCCCTTCCTGCCGATCTCGCCGCAGAGCGGGCGCGTGCTGTACGTGCCGATGAAGCATGTCGACACCAAGGCCGGCACCATCACCTTCAACGACGAGGACGGCACCGAGACGACGCTGCCGGTGACCGGCGGCGCGGTGAAGATGCAGTGGAAGCCGGATTTCGGCATGCGCTGGGCCGCACTTGGCGTCGATTTCGAGATGTTCGGCAAGGACCACCAGACCAACGCCGCCGTCTACGACAAGATCTGTAACATCCTCGGCGGCCGCGCGCCGGAACATTTCGTCTACGAGCTGTTCCTCGACGAGAACGGCCAGAAGATCTCGAAGTCGAAGGGCAACGGCCTGACCATCGACGAGTGGCTGACCTACGCACCGACCGAGAGCCTCGGCCTCTACATGTACCAGCGGCCAAGGCAGGCGAAGAAACTCTACTTCGACGTCATCCCGAAGGCGGTGGACGAGTATTATTCCTTCCTCTCCGCCTATCCGCGCCAGGAGTGGAAGGAGCGGCTCGGCAACCCGGTCTGGCACATGCATGACGGCCAGCCGCCGGTCGTCGACATGCCGGTCTCGTTCGCGCTGCTGCTCAACCTGGTCAGCGCCTCGAACGCCCAGAACAAGGACGTCTTGTGGGGCTTCATCTCGCGCCACGCGGCGGGTGTGACGCCGGCCACGCATCCCGAGCTCGACAAGCTGACGGGCTACGCGATCCGCTATTTCGACGATTTCGTGAAGCCGACCAAGATCTACCGCGCCGCCGACGATGTCGAGCGTGAGGCACTGGCCAAGCTGTCGGACATGCTCGCCGCGTTGCCGGCGGGTGCCAATGGCGAGGCGATCCAGAACGGTGCGCTCAATGTCGCGCGCAAGATCGAACGCTATCAGGATCACAGCAAACAGAGCCCGGAAGGCGGACCCGGCGTTTCGGTCGCCTTCTTCCAGATGATCTACCAGGTGCTGATCGGCCAGGAACGCGGCCCGCGCTTCGGCTCGTTCGCCGAGCTCTACGGCATAACAGAGACACGCGCGCTCATTGCCCAGGCGCTGGAGGGAAAACTCGCAGCGTAGGATCGCCGCCGGGTGCCCGGCCTGCGGGAGCCTGCCAGATCGACGGCGAATTGTTCGGCGACTGATCGTTCGGCGACGCGGGGGCGTCGAGGCCCGAACTGTCGATGATCGAGCTCGGCACCGCTTCCGGCGCCGAGACAGGCGGCGGGGCCGGCGGCAAGCCGGTTCCTTCGGGCGCCTTGCCGAAGATGCCCCGCTTCTCCGCCTTCGCCTTTTCACCGGCTTCGGCGTAAGGACCGCTGGCGGCAGGCCGGGCCCAGCCATTGCTCACCAGCCACTCGCCGACGTCGACCTTGCCGATATGGCAAGGGGCGGAGATCAGGTCGCGCCCGCCTTCCGGCGGCACCACGCAGTTGACGGCGCGCTGGCGGATGAGGGCGCGGAAGGCCCCGCGCGCCCGTACGCCGCAGGGCCAGGTTTTGCCGGCCTCATCGGTGCAGGTCTCGTCTTCCGGCGTGATGTCGACGCCCGTGACAGCGACCGAATAGCCCTTCGCTTCGATACGGCCCGCCGCCGGCGCCACCGCCTGGTAGAGCGGCGTGCCTTTCCATTTGTCCGGCATCGGCGGCTTCTTCGGCTGCGCCAGCGACAGCTTGCTCAGCGGCGCGCGCGGCTCGATGCGCTGCAAGGCGCCCGGATCGCCTGGCGGCGCCGCCATCATCGGGTCGATAGCGCGTGATGCCGCCTGCGCCTGCTGCTGGATGGTCTCCGCCGACGGCGTGGCCTGCTGGGGCACCGGTGGCGAGGGCTCTGACTGTGACGACCCCGATGGTTCGGGGCTTTGCGCCTGACCGGACTGCTGCGGCGCAGCCGGTGGCTGCCCGGGCTCCGGCGGCGCGGCCGCCTCGCTGTCCGCTCCGGCCGGCTGGTCGGCAGGAGGATCGCCCAGCATGTCGAGCGTCGGCACGTCTTCGTTCGATATCTCGACCTTGGCGCCTTCCCCGGTGATGCGCCCACCGGCGACGATGGCCGCGGCGGAAGCGCCAAGCATCAGGATGGCAGCGACGGCTGGAAGCGGTCTCATGCCGCCATCCTACTGGCTTGCCCAGACGATGCGGGCCACCCACTCCACCTCGACCATTTGCAGATCACGGTTGGGGTGGTCCGGGTTCAGCGAAAGCAGCGAGATGGTACGCGTCGTCTGGCGCTCCAGCACCTTGGCCATGACCTCGCCGGAGCCGGTCTTGACGACGACGCGGTCGCCCCGGCGCACGGTGGCACCCGGCTCCACGATCAAAACGTCGCCATTGCGGTAAAGCGGCAGCATCGAATCGCCCTGGACCTTCAAGGCATAAGCCGTATCGGTGGATTGCGCCGGCAATTCGACCAGATCCCAGCCCTGACCGACCGGGAAGCCGGCATCGTCGAAATAGCCGCCGGCGCCGGCCTGCGCGAAACCGACCAGAGGCACCGCAGCGCCGGAACCGTGCGGCCGGGCAGGAGATTGCCTGTCCTGGATCAGCCCCATGAATTCGTCGAGCGTCGCGCCCGTCGCTTCCATGATCTTGGCGAGCGACTCGGTCGATGGCCAGCGCGGGCGCCCGTCCGACGACTGCCGCTTCGATTTGTTGAAAGCCGTCGAGTCGAGGCCGGCGCGCCTGGCAAGGCCGGAGGCCGACAGCGAATAACGCTCCGCCAGGGCATCTATCGCGGCCCAGACACGATCATGCGAGAGCACGGCAGCTTCCTTCGAAGAGGAAAAAATACCTTTTCTTGATAAGGGGCGAGGCTCGCGATGTCCAGCCTCGGCAGGCTGTTGCAGGGCCGGATTCCACTATTCGGCGTCGACCTTCACCATATCCGGCCCCGGCAAGGTCGCATCGCGCCCTAACGTGCTGCCGATCCGTCCGCGCAATGTGCCGATCTGCTGCTTCGCCAGGCGCGTCCATTCCAGTGCCGGCCATAGCGTCAGGCGCACGACATCGTTTTGCGGGACATGGTTGGCCCCCATGGGTGCGGTGCAAGGGCCAGGCACATGATAGGTGCCGAATATCCGGTCGAAGAAAGGAAACACGTTGGCGAGGTTCTTGCCGTAAGCCTCGGGGGCATTCGCATGGTGCCAGCGATGAAAGCGCGGCGAGGCGATCAGCAGCCGGAACGGTCCGTGATCCCAATCGACATCGACGTGAACATAGATCGTGTGCAGCACCAGGATGACGGCGCCCATGCCGATGGCGTCGGGGGGAAGGCCGAGCCAGGTCAGCAGGATGGTGTAGGACCCCCACATGACCAGTGTCTCGAGCGCATGGATGCGATAGGCCGACATCGCATTCACATGCGGATCGGAGTGATGGATCGCATGCACCGGCCACAACCATTTCATGTGCATGAGGCGGTGGTTCCAGTAATTGGCGAAGTCATGCGCCACGATGGCGACGAGCATGAGAGCCCAGACCGGAAAAGCGGACCACGCCGATGTCGGGATACTTGGAATGCCTGCCAGCGCATAGAGCGCCTTGATCTGGTCCGAAAGCAGCCAGATGGCCGGTGCCAGAATGAGATTGATGTTGAATATGGCGATCGTCGCGGCCACGCTTTCAACCGCAAGTCGGGACCAGGAAAGCCGCCATCCCTTGCGCGCGATGTCGAGGACCAGCAGCAGGACCAGGAACGCGAAGACGCATTGATTTGCGGGCGATCTCACCGCCGTTGGCCAGACCTCGATCATCGCCTTCAGGAACCCGACGATCTGCTCCACACCTGCCTCCCATCGCAACAGCAGTGCTGCCGCGAAACCAGCCCTGAGCTTAGCGGGTTTTGTTTAAGGGCGTCTGAATGCAGGTCGGCAAAGAGAATGCGGTAGAACACCGACCATGCGCCAACTTTCGAATCCGACTGCCTATTGCCGACTGCCTAGTTTCCTTTCGCCGCCGCCCGCAGGCCCTGGTGCGAAGCCATGAAGGCCTGCTCCGCTTCGGTCGGAGCGCGCGGCGAGGCGTCATAGCCGAGCGCGTGGACCAGTTCCTGGATGTCGACGAAATGCCGGGCCTTGCGGTCATAGACACCGGCGGTTGTCTTCATCAGGGCCGCGGTCTCGCCGTTCTCCAGCACGAAACGATGCGCGCCGAGCACCTGGGTGCCATCCCAAGTCTCGATCGAGGACACCACCTGGAAATTGCGCCAAAGCTTGATCTCGCGCACATAGACGGTCTGCAGCCCGCCCAGCATCGGCGCCCAGCCCCGCTTCCTCGCCAGCGCGATCAGGCCGGCGCGGATGAAGATGTCGATGCGGCCGAGATCGGCCAGCATCATGTAGCGCGCATTGTTGAGATGGATGTTGAAGTCGATGTCGGTCGGCAGACAGCGGAAGGTGAGCCGGCTTTCATCTCCGACGCGGTAGGCGCCGCGCGACTTCGCCGTCAGCGCCATGCGCGCAAAACGTGCCCAGACATACATGCTTTTACTTTCTTCCCTTCTCCCCGTTCGCGGGGAGAAGGTGGCCCGAAGGGTCGGATGAGGGGCTGCTCTGAAAATCGCAAGACAGGTGCAGCCCCTCACCCGCCTGCCGGCATCCTCTCCCCGTGAACGGGGAGAGGAGAAAGCTGTTTCCGCTTACGCGGCTTCCTTGACCTCGCCCTTCGCGTAGGGGTCGAAGCGCTGGTAGAAGGTCTCGCCCTTCTCGGCCATGTCGAGCAGCAGCTTCGGCGCCTTGAACTGCGCGCCATACTTCTTCTGCAGGCCCTTGGCGATCTTCACGAACGCCTTGGCGCCGATGCCATCGATGTAGGACAGCGCGCCGCCCGTGTAAGGGGCGAAGCCGAAAGCCAGGATCGAGCCGACATCCGCCTCGCGCGGGTCGGTGACGATGCCTTCCTCCATGACACGGGCCGCTTCGAGCGCGATGGTGACCAGCAGGCGCTGCTGCACCTCCTCGTAGTCGACCTTGTCGGGATCGAGCTGCGGATAGAGGTCCTTCAGGCCCGGCCACAGCTTCTTCTTGGCCGGCTTCGGCGGGTAGTCGTAGAAGCCCTTGGCGTTCTTGCGGCCGAGACGCTCGTGCTTGTCGACCAGCGTGTTGATCAGCGCGAACTGGTCCTTGTCGACGGCCTTCTCGCCGAGGTCGCGGATGGTCTGCTTCATGATCTTCTGCGCCAGGTCGATCGCCGTCTCATCGGTCAGCGCCAGCGGGCCGACCGGCATGCCGGCCGCCTTGGCGGCATTCTCGATCATCGGTGCCGGGATGCCTTCGATCAGCATCTGGAAGGCTTCCGACATGTAGCGCAGCACGCAGCGGTTGACGTAGAAGCCGCGCGTGTCGTTGACGACGATCGGCGTCTTCTTGATGGCGCGCACATAGTCGATCGCGGTGGCGATTGCCTTGTCGCCGGTCTTCTTGCCGAGGATGATCTCGACCAGCATCATCTTGTCGACCGGCGAGAAGAAGTGCAGGCCGATGAAGTTCTTCGGCCGCGACGAGTTCTTGGCCAGCCCGGTGATCGGGATGGTCGAGGTGTTGGAGGCGAAGATCGCCGACGACTTCAAAACGGCCTCGGCCTTTTCGGTCGCGGCCTTCTTGACTTCCGAATCCTCGAACACCGCCTCGATGACGAGATCGCAGCCGTTGAGATCGGCATAGTCGGCCGTCGGCGTGATCAGCGACAGCAGCTTTTCCTTCTCCTCAGGCTTGGCGCGGCCCTTCTTGACCTGCTCGGAGATCAGGGTGTCGGAATGCGCCTTGCCCTTCTCGGCCGACGGCAGATCGCGGTCGAGCAGCACGACCGGGATGCCGGCCTTGGCGGTGACATAGGCGATGCCGGCGCCCATGAAGCCGGCGCCGAGCACGCCGATCTTCTTGAACTTCGCATCGGGGATGCCTCCGGGACGGCGGGCGCCCTTGTTGAGTTCCTGCAGCGACACGAACAGCGAGCGGATCATCGCCGCCGCTTCCTTGGTCTGCAGGATCTCGGTGAAGTAGCGCGTCTCGATCTTCAGCGCGGTGTCGAAAGGCACCAGCAGGCCTTCATAGACGGATTTCAGGATCGCCATGGCGGCCGGATAGTTGCCATAGGTCTCGCGGCGCAGGATGGCGATGGCCGGCGGCCACAGGTTCGCGCCGGCAACCGAATAGACCGGGCCGCCCGGGAGCTTGAAGCCCTTCTCGTCCCAGGGAGCCACCGGCTTCAGGCCGTTGCGGATCATCGCCTTGGCCGTCTCGACCAGCTTGGCCGGCTCGGCGATCTCATGGATCAGGCCCATGGCCTTCGCCTTCTGCGCGGTCAGGTTCTTGCCGGAGGTCAGCATCTCCAGCGCCCCCTGCGTATCGGTCAGTCTCGGCACGCGCTGCGTGCCGCCGGCACCCGGGAAGATGCCGACCTTCACTTCCGGCAGCGCCATCTTGACCTTGTCGGAATCGGCGGCGACGCGGCCATGGCAGGCCAGCGACATTTCAAAGGCGCCGCCCATGCAGGTGCCGTTGATGGCCGACACCCACGGCTTGCCGCAGGTTTCCAGCTTGCGGAACAGGCCGGTCATGAAGCCGACATTCGTAAACAGTGTCTGGGTGGCCTTTTCCTTGTCCTTCACCTTGTCCTTGGCAAAGAGGCCCAGCATCTGCTGCAGCATGGTCAGGTCGGCACCGCCGGAGAAAGTCTCCTTGCCCGAGGTGATGACCGCGCCCTTGATCGCGGCGTCGGCCACGACCTGGTCGATGATGGCGTTCAATTCACGCATCACCTCTTCGGTGAACACGTTCATGGAACGGCCGGGCATGTCCCAAGTGACGAGCGCGATGCCGTCGCCGTCGATGTCGACCGAAAAGTTCTTGTAGCTCATTGTCTTCTCCTTCCGGCCGAAATCAGACGCGCTCGATGATCGTGGCGGTGCCCATGCCGGCGCCGATGCACAGCGTCACCAGGGCGGTGTTGAGGTTGCGGCGCTCAAGCTCGTCGAGCACGGTGCCGAACACCATGGCGCCGGTGGCGCCGAGCGGATGGCCCATGGCGATGGCGCCGCCATTGACGTTGATCTTGTCGTGCGGGATGTCGAACGCCTGCATGTAGCGCAGCACGACCGAAGCGAAGGCTTCGTTGAGCTCGAACAAGTCGATGTCCGACAGCTTCATCTTGGCGCGCTTCAACAGCTTCTCGGTGACGTCGACCGGGCCGGTCAGCATGATCGCCGGCTCGGAGCCGATGTTGGCGAAGGCGCGGATGCGGGCGCGCGGCTTCAGGCCCATCGCCTTGCCGCCCTTCTTGGAGCCGAGCAGCACGGCGGCGGCACCGTCGACGATGCCCGACGAATTGCCGGCATGGTGGACGTGGTTGACCTCTTCCAGCTCCGGGTAACGCTGCACGGCAACCGCGTCGAAGCCGCCCATTTCGCCAGGCATGACGAAGGACGGGTTCAGCGAGGCCAGCGACTGCATGTCGGTCGACGGGCGCATGTGCTCGTCATGGTCGAGGATGGTGAGGCCGTTCTGGTCCTTGATCGGCACGACCGAATTCTTGAAGTAACCCTTCTGCCAGGCATTGGCGGCGCGCTTCTGGCTTTCGACCGCGTAGGCGTCGACGTCGTCGCGCGAGAAGCCGTGCTTGGTGGCGATGAGGTCGGCCGAGATGCCCTGCGGCACGAACCAGCCCGGGAAGCCGACCGAAGGATCCATGAACCAGGCGCCGCCCGAGGCGCCCATGCCGACGCGGCTCATCGATTCGACGCCACCGGCGATGACGATGTCGTCGGCGCCCTGCGCGATCTTGGCCGCACCCAGATTGATGGCGTCGAGGCCACTGGCGCAGAAGCGCGACAGCTGCATGCCCGGTGCCTTGGTGTTGTAGCCGGCCTCGAAGGCGGCCGCGCGCGGGATCACCGAACCGGCTTCACCGACGGGGTCGACGCAGCCGAAGATGATGTCGTCGACCGCGCCGGTGTCGAGCTCGTTGCGGTCGCGCAGCGCTTCCAGCACCTTGGCGCCGAGACGCACCGCCGGCACCTCGTGCAGCGATCCGTCCTTCTTGCCCCTGCCGCGCGGCGTGCGTACGGCGTCATAGACATAAGCGTCAGCCATTTTCGTGCTCCTTGCTGGTTTGGACCGGCCGCTCGAGCGGCCGATCGGAGTGTTTGGATCGGCTGCTCAGAGCGAGCGGCCAATCAACATCTTCATGATCTCGTTGGTGCCGCCGTAAATGCGCTGCACGCGGGCATCGCGATACATGCGGGCGATCGGATATTCGTTCATGTAGCCGTAGCCGCCATGCAGCTGCAGGCATTCGTCGACGACCTTGCACTGCAGGTCGGAGAGCCAGTACTTGGCCATCGAGGCGGTGACCGGGTCGAGCCCGCCATTGAGATGGCGCTTGACGCAGTCATTGTAGAAGATGCGGCCGATGGTGGCTTCGGTCTTCAGTTCGGCGAGCTTGAACTGGGTGTTCTGGAACTCCACCACCGCCTTGCCGAACGCCTTGCGTTCCTTGACGTAATCGACGGTGACGGCAAGCGCCCGCTCGATCATGCCGATCGCCTGGGCGCCGATCAGCAGGCGCTCCTGCGGCAGTTGCTGCATCAGCTGCACGAAGCCCTGGCCTTCCTCATGGCCAAGCAGATTGGCGGTCGGCACACGCACGTCGTTGAAGAAGAGTTCCGAGGTGTCGTTGGCCTTGAGGCCTATCTTGTCGAGGTTGCGGCCGCGCATGAAACCCTCGACCTCATCGGTCTCGACGACGATCAGCGAGGTGCCCTTGGCGCCCTTGGTCGGATCGGTCTTGGTGACGACGATGACGAGATTGGCGTTCTGGCCGTTGGTGATGAAGGTCTTGGATCCGTTGATCAGGTACTGGTTGCCGTCCTTCTCGGCCCGGGTCTTGATGCCCTGCAGGTCGGAGCCGGCGCCCGGTTCCGTCATGGCGATGGCGCCGATCAGCTCGCCGGTCGCCATCTTCGGCAGCCACTTCTTCTTCTGCTCTTCCGAGCCGTAATGCAGGATGTAGGGCGCGACGATAGCGTTGTGCAGCGCGATGCCGAAGCCGTCGACACCGACATGGCCGAGCGCCTCGGCGATCACGCTCTCATGGGCGTAGGTGCCGCCGGAGCCGCCATATTCTTCCGGCATCGAGGCGCAGAGCAGGCCGGCGGCACCGGCCTTTTCCCAGGCGGAACGATCGACGATCTCTTTCTTCTCGTATTCGTCGTAGTGGGGCGCGATCTCTTCCGACAGGAAGCGGGTCGACATGTCGTAGAGCATGGCGACCTCGTCGCCAGCCCAGCCGGCTCTCGGCAAGGACAGGATGTCGGCGGGGTTGGTTGCCATGAACTGCTCCCTGTTGACCGCTTTTATATAGGGCGTCTGTTCAAGCCTGAACAGACGCCGGTACCGTTCAGAACGCGTCGGCCGACAACGCCATCATGGAATCGGCGCCCGAGGAAATGCGGGCAAGATGCGCCGCCGTCTCCGGCATGATGCGATCCATATAATAGCGCGCCGTGACCAGCTTGTTGTCATAGAAAGATGACGAGCCGTTGGCGCCCTCGGCCAGCTTGGACTGCGCAACCTTGGCCATCTGGCCCCACATGTAGCCGAGCGTGACGAGGCCGAAGAGATGCAGGTAGTCGGTCGAGGCCGCACCGGCATTGTCGGGGTTCTTCATGCCGTTCTGCATCAGCCACATGGTGGCGGCCTGCAGGTCGTTGAGACCCTTCTTCAGCGCCTTGGTGAACGGCGCCAGCTTCTCGTCGGCACGGTTTTCCTCGCAGAATTCGCCGACTTCCTTGAAGAAAGCCTGGATGGCGCGGCCGCCATTGGCGCCGAGCTTGCGGCCGACGAGGTCGAGCGCCTGGATGCCGTTGGCGCCTTCATAGATCATGGCGATGCGGGCATCGCGCACGAACTGGCTCATGCCGTGCTCTTCGATGTAGCCATGGCCACCGAAAACCTGCTGCGCCATCACGGCATGCTCGAAACCCTTGTCGGTGAGCACGCCCTTCACGACCGGCGTCATCAGGCCCATGTGGTCGTCGGCCGCCTGGCGGTCGGCGTCGTCGCCGGAGCGGTGGGCGATGTCCGACTTCAGCGCGGTCCACAGCGTGAAGGCGCGGCCGGCCTCGTTGAAGGCGCGCATGGTCATCAGGTTGCGGCGGATGTCGGGGTGGACGATGATGGGGTCGGCCTTCTTGTCGGGCGACTTCGCACCCGAGATCGAACGGCCCTGCAGGCGCTCCCTGGCGTAGGCGACGGCGTTCTGGTAGGCGACTTCCGACTGCGCCAGGCCCTGCAGGCCGACGCCGAGGCGCGCCTCGTTCATCATCGTGAACATCGCCTTGAGACCGCCATTGGCTTCGCCGAGCAGCACGCCTTCGGCCTCGTCATAGTTCATGACGCAGGTGGAATTGCCGTGGATGCCCATCTTCTCCTCGATCGAGCCGCAGGAAGCTGCATTGCGCTCGCCTGGATTGCCGTCGGCATCGAGCTTGAACTTGGGCACGATGAACAGCGAGATGCCCTTCACGCCTTCCGGCGCGCCCTCGATACGGGCCAGCACCAGATGGACAATGTTGTCGGACATGTCGTGCTCGCCGGCCGAGATGAAGATCTTCTGGCCGGAAATCTTGTAGGTGCCGTCACCATTCGGCACGGCCTTGGTGCGCAGCAGGCCGAGATCGGTGCCGCAATGCGGCTCCGTCAGGTTCATGGTGCCAGTCCACACGCCTTCGATCAGCTTCGGCGCGAAGGCGGTCTTCTGCTCGTCGGTGCCATGGGTGAGGATGGCGGCGATCGCACCCTGGGTCAGACCCGGGTACATCAGCAGCGCAAGGTTGGCCGAGACCATGTATTCGGCAACCGCCGTGTGCACGGCATAAGGCAGGCCCTGGCCGCCAAATTCGGCAGGAGCCGCAAGGCCCATCCAGCCACCTTCGCAATACTGGCGATAGGCTTCCTTGAAACCTTTCGGCGTCGTCACCGAGCCGTCGTCATGGCGTACGCAGCCTTCCATGTCGCCGGTGCGGTTGGTCGGCTGGATGACGTTTTCCGCCAGCTTGGCGCCTTCGGCGAGGATCGCTTCCAGCACATCGCCGGATGCATCGGCAAAACCGGGGAGGTTGCTGTAGCGCTCGAAACCGAGCACCTCGTTGAGCACGAACAACGTATCGCGGACAGGCGCCTGATAGATCGGCATTGCGTCTTCCTCCACAAAATCAACGCGACGAGGCCCGCACCAAAACGGCTTTCGGGCCGACTGTGAGATCTGGATAACAAATATTGACGTTTGCGTAAACGTCAATCTGTGCAGGCGATCACTTTTTTAGAAAGGTTTTCGACAGGGAGAGAGGACAGCGCCTGAACGGGGCGTTGGCCTTCCAGGTCGCCGGGAGAATGGTTTGATCACCAGCGAGCAGCACTCAGCCGGGTCTTGTTTGCTATACAGAGGGCCGAAGCGGCATACGGCCGGCACCACGGTCGATCGAACGAGGAGAGCAGCAATGCAACGTCGTTTCTATTCGATGTCGGAACTGGCTTACGAAAAGGCGCGCCACAGATTTCCACCCGGAGAGCCGCTTCTTTTCGACGAGTCCTACCGCCTGGCACACCTGCCGCTTGTGGCGCCGGACCATCCCGATCTGATCCCTTCAAAAGCCGGTACCGACTATTGCATGGGTCGCTATCCGGCTGCGCGATACGGGCTGGTAGTTCCGGTATCCTGGCGAGACCTGTTCGCATCACCGGTTTTTCTCGCCCTTGATCAAGCTTTGAAGGACGCGACATTTGGCGCGAAGCTGAACAGGCACATCAACGATCAACGCCTGCAGAACCTGCATGTCACCATAGCGGGCGGACTTGCAGAAGCGGGCATTCCCGCCTCCCTTCGCTCGATAACCTCTGTGATGGAGAAGGCGCAATTCCGCTACCGGCTGATGGGTCCGCTCATCGGAGAAAAGAACCTCGGCAGAATCTATTTCCCGGCAGTTCCCCAAAAAATCGGCGACATCGATTTCTTTGCCGAGTTGCAAGCGGCGGTCCATCGCCCTCAAACCGGCTTCTACGCAATGGGCTACTATCATTTCGCCGAGGAACTCACGCCAGCCGAAGCGCAAGAACTGTCGGCGATATTCCGTGAATTCCAGGACGCGGTCATCTTCGAGGCTGAAACCGACAGGTTGGGTATCATCGCCACGAACGACGACCTCACCCTATCCGGCCGTTACGTTGAGCTGCGTTCGTTTTAAGGCCAATATCGCGTTTGCGCAGACGGGAACGGCATTCCATGTATGATGACATCATTGCCTGGCGACGTGACCTGCATGCCCATCCGGAGCTTGGCTACGACCTTCCCCGCACCGCGTCCTTCGTCGCCGACAGGCTGCTTGCCTTTGGCTGCGACGAAGTCACGGAAGGCGTCGGCCGGAGCGGTGTCGTCGGCGTCGTGCACGGCCGCAAGCAGTCGTCGGGCAAGGTGATCGGCCTGCGTGCCGACATGGATGCCCTCCCCATCCAGGAGACCACCGGACTCTCCTACGCCTCGAAGACCGAGGGCCGGATGCATGCGTGCGGCCATGATGGCCACACCGCGATGCTGCTGGGCGCGGCGCAGACGCTTGCCGAAACCCGCGACTTCGACGGGACGGCCATTCTGATCTTCCAGCCGGCGGAAGAAGGACAAGCCGGCGCGAAGGCGATGTGCGACGATGGCCTGATGACACGCTGGGACATCGGGAAGGTGTTCGCGCTCCACAACGAGCCGGATCTCGCCATCGGGCGCTTCGCCACCCGCCCGGGACCGTTCGGCGCGGCTGTGGCGAGCTACAGGATCATGATAGAGGGCAAGGCCGCCCACTCGTCCAGCCCGCAGGCCGGCGTCGACGCGCTGCTGCCTGCCGCCAACATCCTGATTGCCCTGCAGACGATCGTCGCGCGTAACCTCGACCCCCTCAAGAGCGGCGTCATCTCGGTCGGATCCTTCCAGGGTGGGCAGCCGGGAAGCACCTTCGTGCAATCAAGCGAGATCCGCGGCCTCGCCCGCTGGTTCGAACCGGAGGTGCGGGACACCCTGCAGCGACGCATCGTCGAGATCGCGGAGGGGATCGCAACCTCTTATGGGGCAAACGCGACGGTAAGCTTCAGGAGCCTTTATCCCGTCGTCGTGAACGACCCGGCGGAAACCGCGTTTGCCGCGGACGTTGCTCGAGCCGTGATGGGGCCGGACGCTGTCGATGCCGATCACCCGCAGATCATGGGCTCGGAAGACTTCGCCTTCATGCTGGAGCAACGGCCCGGCAACATCGCCATGCTTGGCAATAGAGGCACGGCGGGACTGCATGACCCCGCCTATGATTTCAACGACGCCGCGATCCCGTTCGGGGTCGCCTATTGGAAGCGGTTGGTCGAAGCTGGAATGCCTGTTTAGGTGAGAGCATCATGGCGCAGATCGGACAATCTCAGATTGTCGCTCTTCCTCCAGCCGGATCAATGGTAGATCAACACCGCAAACATTCTCATCGAACCCGTGTATATCAGCGTCCTTGTACTGTTAAACTGATACCACGAACCCGGCGAGGACATGATTTCCATATATTGTCTTTGTATATCGATCGGGATCCCTTCGCCGCACACAAAAGACAACGGCAACCCATTCTGTAGCCAATCCTCGGGAACCGGGGTCGGATGGACATCGGGCAATTGTGCTATCACGCGGTGACGGTCAACTTCGTCCGGGAGCCTGAAGATCACCGCCGCGCACAGATCACGAAAAAAAACCGTATCATACGTTATCGCGATCAGCTCTGCCTGCTTGAAGATGTCGGGAAGACCCCGCAGCGCGATGGACTTCACTTCGTATCTCTGAACAAGCACGAAGGCCCAATAGGCGAATAACGGCACCGCCAGCAACGCCATCGCGACCATGTTCCAGCGAGGTCTTTTCACCTTACTGCAGGCCCCCTGCTTCAATATCCCGCGGCAAGCATCTTTCTGCAGCTTGCACCTCGGAACTCGGCGCCCTCAAAACGGCCGGATCGTGACCACACAAACAAAAAGGCGCATCGCCGAAGCAATGCGCCTGCCAATTCCATCCTCAGCAGACCGCCCATACGGACGATCCAAAGATCAGTTCGCGGCGGCTGAGGTCGAGGCGGCGCGGTCGGCGACCATCTGGCGGACGGAGTTCATGGCGCCGCTCAGTTCGTTGATGGCGTCATCGATCAGGGAGCGCTGCTTCTGCAGGCGCACGAGCTGCTTTTCCGACTTCTCCAGCGCCAGGCGAAGCTGCTTGGTGTTGGTGCCGGTCGGATCGTAGAGATCCATCATCTGCTTGACCTCGCGCAGCGAGAAGCCGACCTTGCGGCCGAGCAGGATGAGCTTGAGGCGAACGCGGTCGCGATGCGTGTAGAGACGGGTGGCGCCGTCGCGCTCTGGCTTCAGCAGGCCCTTGTCTTCATAAAAGCGCAGCGTGCGCAGCGTGACGCCATATTTCTTGGCCATCTCGCCGATGCGCACCAGCTCTTCGGAGGATTCGTTCGACATGATGTTGGAGTTGCCGGCTGCTTCGCCAGCGGTGTTCATCTGCACAGTCATCGACATTTCCCGTTCAGGCCCCGGCTATGGCGCGCGGCATTGGCTGCCTGGCTTCGCCCGTGGCGGAAGCGCTAGGGGGCTTTGCTTCCTGGTTTCGACATAAATTCGTAAGCGCTACCGCACTGCACAACTTACGTTTACGTAAAGGTATACCGATATCGTCACGGAAATGCAAGTGGGGTGCCGTTACGCCATGCCCCAGCCCCTCCGTCGAAAGCTTTTCTCAACGAATCCTGCGGCTTCTTAAGCTTGGTTAACGGGTTGTTTACCATGCTGGGCGAAAGGTGCGGCTGTCGGTCCGTGTCCATCCTGTCTCGCTTTTCACACGGGTTTTCATCGAAGCGCGAGCCTGCCCGGGAACAATCTTCCGCTGGCCAAGCCGTCTTCGGACCCGACTGGGTGGTTTGGGGAACTGCTGGCCGCGGCCAGCCAATTGCGAAACGGGCGCTCGATGAACAACAAGCGGTCCTATCTCGATAATCTGAACGCCGGGCGTCAGCGCCGGAGCTATGCCTCGCTGGAAGAGCTCAACCGGTCGATGGAAGCGCTGGAGCAGCGGCTCGACCGCAACCGCGAAGAGCCGTCCCGCCGGGAAGAGCCGCGCTACGGCCGCAGCCAGCCCTATGCCGACCGCTATGAAGCACCGCGCCAGCGCGCCTACGAGGACCAGCGCCCACGCGAGCGCGATTACGAAGGCGCGCGCGGCTATCAGCGCCCCTATGAAGAACCCCGCCCCTACCGCCAGCGCAGCGAACGGCCCTACCAGTCGATCGCCCGCGACATCGAACGCATGCGCGGCCAGGAAGACGGCGTGGCTATGGTGAGCAAGATCGCCGGCGAGCTGCGCGGCCTGCGCGAGGAATTGCGCCAGCAGATGAGCTCCGGCCTGCAGCGCGAATTCCAGGCGCTGCGCAAGGATATCCAGCGCGCCGCGCAGGAAGCTCCCTCTTCCCGCGACAGCGCGGAGCTCGGTCTCGAATTCGAACGCCTGTCGGGCGCCATCCGCGGCCTGGCCGAAAAGAGCGACGACAAGGGCGTGCACCTGCTCAGGCTGGAGCTGGAACAGGTCCGCAACGCCATGGACACACTGGCGCGCGAAGAAAGCGTGCAGGCCGTGGACCGGCGCTGGCAGGAATTCGACCAGCGCTGGTCAGCCTTCGAGACCCGATTCGACGGCAATGCCGGCAAGCGCGACGGCGTCGATGTCGCCGCGCTCGCCGAACGGCTCGAGCAGATCGGCGCTGCCGTCAACAAGCTGCCGGAATCGCTGTCGCTGCGCTCGCTGGAAGAAAAGGTGCGCACGCTGGCCGGCGCCGTCGACCATTTCGCCAGCCAGCAGGGCCGCCGCGGCGGCGACGTCTACGGCATGATCGACGAGCGGCTGGACGAGATCTCGCGCGCCATCGTCGCCTCCACCGTCGCGGCCCAGTCGAGCGCCTTCGACCCCGCCCCGTTCGAGCGCATCGAGCAGCGCATCGCAGCCCTTGCCGGCCAGATCGAGGAAGTGGCCGACGAGCGCCCGCGCGGCGAGGTGATGGACCACCTCTTCCATGGGCTGGAACAGCGCTTCGAGGCGCTGTCGGGCATCATCGAGCGCCGCCAGGACGACGCCATCCAGCAGGGCAACATGCTGTTCCGCGACCTCGAGCGCCGGCTGGACGATGTTGCCGACCGTATCGAGCGCCGTGCGCCCGAGCCCGACAATTCCGGCATCATGGACGCCATCGACGCGCGTTTCAGCGCGCTGGCGCAGCGCCTGGAAAGCCGGGGCAGCGACATCGCCGGCCAGGATGCGATCCGCAGCCTGGAAAGCCGGCTCGACGACATCTCCAGCCGCCTCGACTCCAGCTCGGTGCAGGCAGCCGGCATCGATCCGGAGCTGTTGCGCAGCCTGGAAGCCCAGGTTTCCGGCCTGGCCACGCATCTGTCGCGTCCCGGCGCGCCGCTGCCGGAATTCGAGGACATTGCGCCACGCATCGAAAAGATCGAGGAATCGATCGCAACCAACCGCGACACCATCCTGGAGACGGCAAGGCAGGCCGCCGAAAACGCCGTGCGCGCGCTCGGCCTTTCGAGCGGCGACACGGTCACCGTTGCCGGACTCGCCGGCGACCTCAAGACGCTCGAAGACCTGACGCGCCGGTCCGACGAGCGCAACACCAAGACCTTCGAGGCTATCCACGACACGCTGCTCAAGATCGTCGACCGCCTCGGTTCACTGGAAGGCGCGCCGCCGATGGCGTCGCCGAAGATCACCGTGCAGGAGACGCCGACGCTCGACATGGACGAGCCGCTGCCATTCCTGAACGAGCCCGAAACCCCCGCCATGCGCGGTGGTGCGCGCACGCCGGCGCAGGCGGCAGCCGATGCGGCACGCGCGGCACTCGGCGCTGAAGCCATCGCCGCGGATTCGGAAATCTCGGGCCAGAACAAGTCGATGTTCGGCGGCATCGCGCGCGCTTTCAAGATGCGCCGCGAAAACGAACCAACGCAGCCGACGGCTCTCGCGGGCAACGCCGAAGTGCCGACGGTCGACCTCGACGAGCCGCTGGAGCCGAAGCTGCTCAACCGCCCGCTCGAACCCGGCTCGGGCGCGCCGGACCTTGGCGCCATCATGAAGCGGGTGCGCGACGAGCGTGGCCAGCCCGCCAGACAGAACACCACCGACGCCTCGAAGGCTGATTTCATCGCCGCCGCGCGCCGCGCCGCGCAGGCAGCGGCCGCCGAAGCGGAAGCACTCAAGCAGCAGTCGGGCAAGGCGGGCGGCGTCAAGTCGTTCGGCCTCGGCAACCTGCTGAAAGCCCGCCGCAAGCCGATCCTGATGGCCGCCGCCGCGATCATGCTGGCGCTCGCCGGCCTCCAGCTCGGCAAGGCCTTCCTGTCCGATCCCGAGCAGGTGTCGTTCAACGAGGCCGCCCCGACGACGATCGAGGAAAAGACCGACGTCGCGACGGCACCAATCCAGCAGGCTCCGGTGACGGCTCAAGCCCCGGCGCTGCCGATCCCGGCCGATGCACCGCCGGTGCGCAGCGTCGACAACAAGGATACGCCCGAGCCGGCATCTGCCGGCCTGGCATCTCCGGAACCAAGGTCCAAGGACGACGTTGCCGCCCCGCAGGCCACGGACGCGCAGGCTGCGCCGGAAACCGTGGAAGCCAAGGCCGAGGCAGCCCCGGCGACGCATGCGCTGATCGCAGCGCCGGTGACGCTGCCGACCGTCGACGTGCCGGGCATGCCGAAATCCGATGTCGCGACAGAGGACAAGACCGGCGCCGTCCAGTCCGCCTCGGTCAGCCCGTCGGCGAGCGGTATCGAAATCCCGCAGGCCATCGGTCCTGCAGCGCTGCGTGACGCGGCCGCCGCCGGCGATGCCAAGGCGCTGTTCGAGGTGGGCTCGCGCTATGCCGAGGCGCGCGGTGTCAAGGAAGACATGGCCACTGCCGCCAAATGGTATGGCGAAGCGGCCGAACGTGGCTTCGCCCCGGCCGAATACCGCATCGGCAATTTCTACGAGAAGGGCATCGGCGTCGAGCGCGACATCGCCAAGTCGAAGGAGTGGTACCGCCGCGCCGCCGAGAAGGGCAATGCCAGCGCCATGCACAATCTGGCGGTGCTGTTTGCCATGGGCGCCGACGGCGCTGCCGACAACGACGCCGCCACCCGCTGGTTCAGCCAGGCCGCCGACCTCGGCGTCAAGGACAGCCAGTTCAACCTCGGCATCCTCGCCGCCAAGGGCGCAGGCATGGCGCAGAACCTGGAGGAATCCTACAAGTGGTTCGCGCTGGTGGCGAAGTCCGGCGACAAGGACGCTGCCGCCAAACGCGACGAGATCGCCAAGGCATTGCGCCCCGAACAGCTCGAACGCGCCAAGCAGGTCACCGAGCTCTGGAAACCGAAGCCGCTCGACGAAGCCGCCAATTCCACCGAAATGCCGGCAGCCTGGCAGGATGCTCCGACCACCATTGCCGGCATCGACATGAAGAAGGCGGTTCAGAACATCCAGCGCATCCTGGCCAAGAACGGCTACGATGCCGGCGGCACCGACGGTGTCATGGGCGACCGCACCAAGAAGGCGATCATGGCCTTCCAGACCGACAACGGCCTGCCGGCGACCGGCTCGGTCGACGAGCCGCTGGTCAAGGCACTGCTGGCCAGGAAGTAAGGCCCGCGCTGACGTTTCGGCAAGCCCCTTCTCCACTTGCGGGAGAAGGGGCTTGCGGTAACGCCGAGCCGAGCCCCGTCCGACATTCAGTTCAGATCTTCCGGATACCGGTAAACCTGTTCATGCGAAGCCACGAAGAACGTGCCCTCGTCGTTCACCCAGCCACGGAACATGCCGTCGGTGTTGTAGGGTACAGCAATGGCCCCGCCCGCATCGACCGCCACCAGGCCGGCGCCGACTTCCGCCAGATCGTCCATGATAACCTTGCGCGTCGCCGCTTCCAGGCTTTCGCCGAGATAGTCGACACGGGACGCGACCTCGTGCGCGGCGACATGGCGGATGAAATACTCGCCCTTGCCGGTGCCTGAAACGGCGCAGACACCGTTGCGCGCATAGGTGCCTGCGCCGATGATCGGGCTGTCGCCGACCCGGCCATCCGGCTTGTTGTTGTAGCCGCCGGTCGAGGTGGCGGCGGCCAGATCGCCATGGCTGTCCAAAGCGACCGCACCGACCGTTCCATGCTTTTCGGATTCGCTGGCCCTGGCGGCGGTGCCGGCCTCGACATGCGCCTTCATCGCGGCCAGCGCCGCGCGGCGGCGCTCGGTGGTGAAATAGTTCTGCGGCTCGACGGCAAGCCCCTTGTCCTCGGCGAACCGGTCGGCGGCGGGACCGGTCAGCAGCAGCGGATCGCCCTGCTCCAGCAGCGCCCGTGCCGCCTTGACCGGATTGCGCACATGCCGGGCGGCGCTGACCGCGCCGGCGGCCAGCGAGCGTCCGTCCATGATCGAGGCGTCGAGTTCATGCAGGCCGTTCTCGTTCAGCGCAGCGCCATGGCCGGCGTTGAAATGCGGGCTGTCTTCCATGACGATGACGGCAGCCTGCACGGCATCGAGCGCACGGCCGCCGGACTTCAGCACCGCGTAGCCGGCTTCCAGCGCACGCCCGAGATCGCGGCGCGCGGCAATCCATTCTTCCTCGTTGAGATCCAGCCTGGCCATGACCCCGCAGCCGCCATGGATCGCCAATGCGAATTTCGTCATCGTCCGTTACCTTCATCAGGGGAGTGGGCGGCCCCAGCGGACCGCTTCAGGAGTTGCGCAATTCCAGACGCAAAACCGCTGCGCGCGGCTCTTGGAGCGTGACCCGAAAGCCGGAACCGGTTCCGGGTCACGCTCCAAAAAAGCCAGATCAGGAAGAAGATCGAACCAACGCCTTCCCGATCTGGAGAGGAATGCAAACGGGATGAACGGTATTCCGTTCTATCTCTTCGTTTTCGGCATGACCGTTGCCTGAAAAGTCCGAAGCTTTTTGCTTCGTTGCTCTTCAGCCGGGATCATGCCTGCGTACTGCATTCCTGGAAATTTTACTGCTTCGGCTTGGCGTCCATCGCCAGCGTGTCCTCGTCGGAACGCGGCGTGTAGGTGATCTTGTCCGCCTTCACACCCCAGGCCGAGACATTGACGGCCAGCGGCAGGTCGGGACGATCGGTCGCGACGAGCAGGTTCGCCTTTTCGAGTAGGTCGCGGCGCTTGGCCTCGTCCATCTCGATACCGGCGTCCTCGATCAGCTTGTCCATCTGAGGGTTGGAATAGCCGCGCGTATTAAAGGCGCCCAGCGACTTTTCCTTGTCGTTGGTGTGCATCAGCGACGACAGCATGTAGTTGGCCTCGCCGGTCAGCGTGCCCCAGGACGCCATGTAGAGCGAATATTCGCCACGCGTCTTGGCGGGATTGAACACCGCGGCCGGCACGCCGTTCACATCCGCCTGCACATTGATCGCGGCAAGCAGCTGCGCCACCGTCGGCCCGAGCTCGGTCGGCAAGCGGTCGTTGGCATAGTTCAGCGACACCTTGAAGCCATCGGGGAAACCAGCATCCGTCATCAGCTGCTTGGCCTTGTCGACGTCATAGGCCGCCGGCGCAATGTCCTTGTTGTAGCCGAAGATGTTGGCGCTCACGAGCTGGGTCGGCACGACGCCCATGCCTTCCAGCGCGACATCGGCGATGGTCTGGCGGTCGATGACGAGATCGAAGGCCTCCCGCACGCGCGGATCGAGGAAGGGGTTCTTGTCGAGCTTCTTTCCTGATTTGTCCCAGACCATCGGTGAATTCTCGCGGAAGTCGAATTCCAGATAAGGGATATAGACCGACTCGTCCTTGACCACGTCGATGGCCGGATCGGCCTCGAGATTGGCGAGGTCGGTCGCCGGCACCTTGGAGATCAGGTCGACCTGCCCTGCCTTGAGCTGGGCGACACGGGCCGCGTCATTCGGAATCTCCTTGCGCACCACCTTGTCCCATGGCTGCGCGCCACCCCAGTAGCCGTCGAACTTCTCCAGCACCAGGTCCTGTGTCGGTGCCCAGCTGACGAACTTGTAGGGGCCGGTGCCGATGGTGGCCTTGCCCGTATTGAAGCCTTCGGCCGCCGTCTCCTTGGTGGAATAGGCCGCTGCCGCCTTGTGCGAAACGATGAACAGACGCACGAAATCGTTGGGCAGCGTCGGCGCCGAACCATGTGTCTTGACGCGCACCGTCAGCGGGTCGACGACTTCGACGCCGGCGACGCGGCGCACATAGATGGTCGACGGGTTCGGTCCGGTTACGTTGGGAATGCGCTCGATCGAGAACTTCACGTCCTCGGCGGTGAAGTCCGAACCGTCATGGAACTTCACGCCCTCGCGCAGCTTGAACTCCCAGGTCGTTTCGTCGACCGGCTTCCAGCTCACCGCCAGATTGGGCTCGACCTCCAGCTTGTTGCCGGACTTCAGCAGCGTGTCGAAAACGTGCTTGGTGGCCTCGGCGTTGGCCGAGGTGGCCGTGAAATGCGGATCCATCGAGGCCGGGCCGGACTTGGTGGCGATGGTCAGGTCGGCGGCGAGTGCCGGCAGCGACACGAGCAGCGTCGACACAAGCAGGGCCGAGCGCAGGAAGGAACTGGTTCTCATTGGGGGTCTCCTCTTCTTGTTGTTGAAAGCCGGACCGATGGCCCGGTTCTGTTGTCAGATGCCGGGACGATGAATCAGTCGGTTGTGACCTCGGCATTCATGTCGAGATCGCGGGGCCAGCTGCCTGAAGCGACGACCATCTTGGTCAGCAGGTCCGACAGGGTCAGCCGTTCGGCGGGCGACAGGCATTCGAGCATGGCGCGTTCGTGCTCGAGCATCAGCTCCTTGACCGAAACCACCGCGGCACGCCCCTTTTCCGTCAGGGTCAGGGTGACGCGACGCTGGTCGGACGGGTCGATCTCGCGATCGATCAGGCCAAGCGTCGCCACCTTGTTGACGGCGCGGCTCAGCGTGTTCTTGGGAAAGTTGGACGAGCGCACCACCTCGGTCAGCGTCAGGCCGTCACCCAGGTAGAGCGACCACAAAACGACGAATTCCGGGCGCAGCAGGCCGAGCTGCTGCTGGATGCGGCCATAGACAGGATTGTTGAACTGCAGCGCGAGGAAGTTCAGCCGGAACGACAGCCAGCAGGGGTTCTCCCACAGTTTCGGAAACAGCGGATCGTCCTGCGGCAGGTGCTGCGGCCCGGGCGTCTCCCGCCCTGCACGCGCCTCATGCAGGGCTGTGCTCAGCAATCGATCCATACAATCCCGCCCCTGCTTCTCGCCCCTGATTTAGTCCCAAACGGAACGGTAATTGAAATTTTTGTTGCGTCAACAGGATATTTTTGTTCCTAATGGAACTTAATTGCAGATATCTCGCAGTTTTGTTGCCGGTCTATGCCGCATCCCGGCAGGCTGGCGTATGGCACCAAACGCGGACGTCGCGGAGAATGGAGTTTTCGGGAATGCGCATTCAGGACATGCACTGGGCTCAGGTGGAAGAGCGCGCCAAGGCCGACGATCGCTGCGTCCTGCCGATCGGGTCGGTCGAGCAGCATGCCTATCTCAGCCTCGCGACCGACATGATCCTGGCCGAGCGCATCTCGGTGGAGGCGGCCGAGCCGCTCGGCGTGCCCGTCTTCCCCTGCCTGCCCTACGGCATGGCCTCGGGCTTCGCCGACTTCCCCGGCACCATCACGCTGACGCTGCGCACCTACATCAACGTCATCGAGGACATGCTCGACAGCGTCTACCGCTCCGGCTTCCGCCGCATCCTCGTCGTCAACGGCCATGGCGGCAACACGCCGATCGCCCCGCTGCTGTCGGAATGGATGAACAGCCATCGCGACACCTCGGTGAAGCTGCACGACTGGTGGCGTGCACCGCAGACCATGGCCAAGGTTCAGGAGATCGACCCGGCCGCGAGCCATGCGAGCTGGATGGAGAATTTCCCCTGGACCCGCCTCGAAGGCGCGCCAGTGCCGAACTTCAGGAAGGATCGCATCGACTTCGCCGCCACCGGCCGCGTCGATGCCGGCCGCAAGCGCGAGCGCATCGCCGAAGGCAATTATCACGGCGTGTTCCAGCGCCCGGATGCGGACATGTTCGCGATCTGGGAGGTCGGCGTCGCGGAGACCCGCGACGAGATCGAGAACGGCTGGCATTGATGGACGATCGTCCTCCGGCAGGTCCGGAGCTGCGTGACAACAGAGGTTTGGAGCATTTCCGCACCGAGAATGGCGGAGATGCTCAGGAGGAGGGGCAGATGACAGGCAACAAGCACGAGGTCAGTGCATGACCTCCTTCGTGTTCAAGCGCCTCGGCCAGGCGGTCATCGTGCTGATCGTCATGTCGATGCTGGTCTTTACCGGGGTCTACGTGATCGGCAACCCCGTCGACGTGCTGATCTCGCCCGACGCCACCCAGGCGATCCGCGAGCAGGTGATTGCCGAATACGGCCTCGACCAGCCGCTGTGGAAACAATATCTCGACTTCGTCGGCTCGATGTCGACCGGCGATTTCGGCCGTTCCTTCGTCTTCAACATGCCGGTCGGCGAGCTGATCTCGCAGCGCCTGCCCGCGACGCTGGAGCTGGCGGTCATCGCGGTGATCCTGGCCTCGCTGATCGGCGTCCCGCTCGGCATCTATGCCGGCTACCGGCCCAACAGCCTCGCTTCCCGCATCATCATGGCAGGCTCGATCCTCGGCTTTTCGGTGCCGACCTTCTGGATCGGCCTGATGCTGATCATGCTCTTCGCCGTGCAGTTCGGCGTGCTGCCGGCGGGCGGACGCGGCCAGACGGTCAGTCTGCTGGGAGTCCCCTTCTCCTTCCTCACGCTGGACGGCTGGAAGCACCTGTTGCTGCCCGTGCTCAACCTGTCGCTGTTCAAGATGTCGATGATGTGCCGGCTCGCCGCCGCCGGCACCCGCGAGGTGATGACCACCGACGCCATCAAGTTCGCGCGCGCCGCCGGCATCCCCGAGCGCACCATCCTGCGCCGGCACGTGCTGAAGCTGATCTCCATTCCGCTGGTCACGGTGTTCGGCCTCGAGCTCGGTTCGACCCTTGCCTTCGCGCTGGTGACGGAAACCATCTTCAACTGGCCGGGCCTCGGCAAGCTGATCATCGATTCCATCGCCTCGCTCGACCGGCCCGTCATGGTCGCCTACCTGATGATGGTCTCGGTGCTCTTCGTCGTCATCAACCTCAGCGTCGATCTGGCCTATGCCGCGCTCGACCCACGCCTTCGGCTAAAAGGACGCTGAGATGAGCGACGTCATCATCAAGGACAATTTCGACGCGACACCGCCGGCCTCCGCCTGGCGCGACTTCTGGCGCATCTTCCTGCGCAACAAGGTCGCGGTGATCGCGCTGGCCGTGGTGCTGGTCATCGCGCTGGTCGCCATCTTCGCGCCGTTCATCACGCCGCAGGACCCCTATGACCTGCGCTCGCTGGTGCTGCGCGACGCACGCCGGCCGCCAGGCTTCGTCGGCGCCAACGGCATGCACTATCTGCTCGGCACAGACAGCCAGGGACGCGACCTTCTGTCGGCGATCATCTATGGCCTGCGCATCTCGCTGGAGATGGGTCTGATTGCCGGCGCGGTGGCCTTCAGCATCGGTGCCATCGTCGGCTGTTTCGCCGCCTATGCCGGCGGCCGCTTCGAGACCTTCATCATGCGGCTGGTCGACGTGCAGCTGTCCTTCCCGGCCATCCTGCTCGCCTTCGTCGTCGCTGCCCTTCTGGGCCAGGGCAAGGGGCAGCTGATCCTGGCGCTGGTCTTTGCCCAGTACGCCTATTTCGTGCGCACGGCCCACGGTGCTGCCTCGGCCGAACGGCAGAAGGACTATGTGCAGGCAGCGCTCTCCATCCCAATGAGCGGATGGTTCGTGATCACCCGGCACATCCTGCCGAATTCGCTGCCGCCGCTGATCGTCGTCGCCACCGTGCAGGTCGCCTCCGCCATCTCGCTGGAGGCGACGCTGTCCTTCCTCGGCGTCGGCCTGCCGCCCACCGAACCCTCGCTCGGCATGCTGATCGCGAACGGCTTCCAGTATCTTCTGTCCGGCCGCTACTGGATCTCGATCTATCCGGGCGTCGCCCTCATCGTCCTGATCATGGCGATCAACCTGGTCGGCGACCAGGTCCGCGATCAACTCAATCCACGGCTGCGCAAATGACCGAACTGCTCAAAGTCGAGAACCTGCGCACCTATTTCGAAACCGAGCGCGGCACCGTCAAATCGGTCGACGGCATCTCCTTCGAGGTGCGCAAGGGCGAGATCTTCGGCCTGGTCGGCGAATCCGGTTCGGGCAAGTCGATCACCGGCTTCTCGCTGATCGGCCTGCTCGACGCCAACGGCAAGGTGCAGCCGGGCAGCTCGATCAAGCTGGAGGGCCGCGAGATCGTCGGCCTGCCGGACCAGGAGTTGCGCAAGATCCGCGGCCGCGACATTTCGATGGTCTTCCAGGACCCGATGATGACGCTGAACCCGGTGCTGAAGATCGTCGACCAGATCGCCATGGCGATCCGTGCGCATGAGAAGGCCAGCGACCAGGACGTGCGCCGCCGCGCCATCGAGGCGCTGGCGCGCGTGCGCATCGTCGAGCCGGAAAAGAAGATCGATCAGTATCCGCACCAGTTCTCGGGCGGCATGCGACAGCGCGTCGCCATCGCGATCGCCCTGCTGCACAAGCCAAAACTGGTGGTCGCCGACGAGCCGACGACGGCGCTCGACGTTTCCGTGCAGGCCGACATCCTCAAGGAGATGAAGGCGCTGGTGGCCGAACTCGGCGTCTCGATGATCTGGATCAGCCACGACCTGGCGACGGTCAGCCAGATCTCGCAACGCATCGCGGTGATGCGGCGCGGCAAGATCGTGGAAACCGGCAGCGTGGCCGAGGTCCTTGGCGCGCCGCAGCATTCCTATACGCAAGGGCTGCTCGATGCCCTGCCCTCGCGCGCCAGGCCCGGCGAACTGCTGGCCTCGGCGGCGACCGAAAGCTCCGGCCCGATCGTGCTCGACGATCTCGCCAAAACCGCTCCCAAGGCTGCCGACGGTGCGTTCGTCCAGGTCGATGATGTCGACATGGTCTTCGAGCGTCCCGTCGGCCGCGTCGGGCGCTTCACGCAGAAACTCGGGATGAGCCAGCCACCCCATGCCGTCCATGCCGTCAAGGGCGCCAGCCTGACCATCGCTCAGGGTGAGGTGCTCGGGCTGGTCGGCGAAAGCGGCTCGGGCAAGTCGACGCTCGGCCGCATCGTCTGTGGCATCTATACGCCGACGGCGGGCACGGTGAGCGTCGCGGGCAGGAAGGTGCGCGAAGGCCAGCGCAAGCTCGGCACCGGCGTGCAGATGATCTTCCAGGATCCTTATGCCTCGCTCGATCCGCGCCGCACCATCTTCCAGTCCGTTGCCGAGGGTCCACTGGCGCATGGCCTCACCACGCGCCGCGATGCCCGTGCCTATGTGAACCGCTGGCTGAAGGCGGTCGCCTTCGACCCGGCGCTTGGCGACCGCTATCCGCACCAGTTCTCCGGCGGCCAGCGCCAGCGCATCGCGATCGCGCGGGCGCTTGCCATGCAGCCGGAACTGATCGTCTGCGACGAGCCGGTCGCCTCGCTCGACGTCTCGATCCAGGCGCAGGTGATCAACCTTCTGATCGAGCTGCGCCGCACGCTGAACCTGACGCTGCTGTTCATCAGCCACGACCTGTCGGTGGTGCGTCATTTGTGCGACCGGGTCGTCGTCATGCATCACGGCAGGATCGTCGAGGAGGCGGAAGTCAGCCAGCTTTTCGAAGCGCCGCAGCAGGCTTACACGAAGATGCTGCTCGACGCCGTGCCAAGACTGGCGGTGTAGAGGTTGCCTGGGCATTCCTGCGGCCGGCAGGGAACGCGAGCGTTTGGGCTTGCTCAGCCGATCGTCAGGCTGGGCAGGAACACCTCGTACAGCACGGCAGACGGCGCCCGCCACTGCTCCGGCGAGTTGTAATTGCCGGCGGTGATTGCGAGAACGAAGTCAAAGCCGGGAAAGACGAACAGCCGCTGCCCGCCATTGCCGATCGCCGTGATGAAGCGCTCGCCGTAGGTTCCGGCCTTTTCCGTTATGGCTTCCTCGCCGACATACCAGAGGTAGCCGTAACGCATGCCCGGCCAGCCGATGTCGACCATGGCGGCAGGCTGGAAGCTCTCGTCGAGCCACGATTTGGGCACGATGGAACGCCCCTCCCACTCACCGGCCTGCAGGATCATCTGCCCGATGCGAGCCAGCGCGCGTGGCGAAAGCCGCAAGCCGGATGCCGCCGATGCTTCGCCGTCCTGGCCATGGATCCATTCCATGGCATCGATGCCGAGCGGGGAAAACAATGCCTGCTTCGCGAAGTCGGGCAAGCGCTGACCGGTGCCACGCTCGATAATCTTGCCCAGCAACGCGACCGCCCCGCCGCTGTAGATCCATCCCTTTCCGGGCGGACCGAGGATCGGGCGATCGAGGATGAACCGATAGCGATCCGACGCCTGCTCCATGGCGATCTCGCTGTTGGCGGGATCGGTGTAGGGGAGGTCCTCATTCCACTCCATGGCAAGCGTCATGGTCAAGGCGTGCCGGATGGTCAGTCGCCTGCGCGTCGGATCGCTGGCCAGATCGGCGTATTCGGGGAACTGCGCGACGATCGGCTGGTCGAGCCCCGGCACACGGCCGCGGGCGAGTGCGATGCCGTAGAGCAGGCTCACGATGCTTTTCGTGACTGATCTGATGTCATGCAGCGTGTCGGGTCCGAATTTCACATTGGGGAGTGACGCCCCCCACTTCATGTCGTCACCGTCGATGTAGCGCTCGAAGACGATACGGCCGCCACGGAGGGCGACGACGCCATGCACGCCGGCAAGCCTTCCGCTGTGCATCAGACCGTCGAAGCGCTTGCCGGGATCAGACTTGAACCCGGCCTCACCCGGGGTAGCGATCCGCCAGCCGCCATCCTTGCCACCGGCCATGGCCGGCGTCGTGCTCGCCACCATCGTTGCTCCCATGTATTTGAGGACCTGTCTGCGGCTTGTCCCGATGATCATCTTCCATCGCTTTCCAGCCGGCCAGTACGCCGCGCGGCACCATATCAGCCTTGCTGGCGATTGCACCGGGGCACTGGGCCCTCACCGCTGCCCACCGTCCAGGTCCGGAGCGATCGGCGTGCCGCCGCGCAAATAGCGCCAAAGGCGTCGCCTTCGCGACGCCTTGCCATCAAAATGCCTGTTAGCTTGCCCGTAACTGCTTGAATGAGTTTTTGTTTCGGTAACCGTGACCGGTGTTTTCCCTGTCACGTTGCCGGCGCAAGAACGAATTAGCTTTTCGATGGTATAGCAGCAGAAGTTCTGGTGCCGAGAGGCTGGATTGATCGAGACTGACGGGTGAGCATTTATCTCCCGATCGCGGAAATTTCCGTCAACATCCTCGTACTGCTCGCCATGGGCGCTGCGGTGGGTTTCCTGTCGGGCATGTTCGGCGTCGGCGGCGGTTTCCTGATCACGCCGCTGCTGATCTTCTACAACATTCCGCCGGCGATCGCCGTCGCCACCGGCGCCAACCAGGTCATCGCCTCGTCCGTCTCCGGCGTGCTGTCGCACATGAAAAGGGGGACGCTCGACTTCAAGCTGGGAGCGGTCTTGCTGGCTGGAGGCGTGGTCGGTTCGACGGTCGGCATCTATGTGTTCGGCCTGCTGCGCGAGATCGGCCAGCTCGACCTCTTCATTTCGCTGCTCTACGTCGTGCTGCTCGGCACGGTCGGCGGACTGATGCTGCTGGAAAGCATCAACGCGCTGCGCGCCACGCGCGGCGGCGCGGCTCCGGTGCTGAAGAAATCCGGCCAGCACAACTGGATCCACCGCCTGCCGCTGAAGATGCGCTTCCGCGCCTCCAAGCTGTTCGTCAGCGTCATTCCGGTGCTCGGCCTCGGTGCCGCGATCGGCTTCCTGTCATCGATCATGGGTGTCGGCGGCGGCTTCATCATGGTGCCGGCGCTGATCTACCTTTTGAAGGTGCCGACCAATGTCGTCATCGGCACCTCGCTGTTCCAGATCATCTTCACCTCGGCCTACACCACGCTGGTGCATGCCACCACCAACCAGACGGTTGACGTGATGCTGGCCTTCATCCTGATGGTCGGCGGCGTCGCCGGTGCGCAATACGGCGCCAAGGCCGGGCAGAAGCTGCGCGGCGAACAGCTGCGCGCGCTGCTGGCGCTGTTGGTTCTGGCGGTGGCCATCCGCCTCGCCGTCGACCTGTTCATCACGCCGCCCAACCTCTATTCGCTTTCGGCGCTGGGGCTGAGCTGATGGCAGCTGCGCCCCTGCCGGTTTCGTCCCCGCCTCGCCAATTTGGTATGATCCTGGCCTCGCTTCTGCTCCTCGTGCTCGTCGCTGCGCCGGCGGCAGCTCAGTCGCCGCACCAGGAAAACATCCAGATAGGGCTTTCCACCGACAGGGTGATGATCACCGCAGGCTTCACCGGCGCCGACCTCACCATCTTCGGTGCGCTCGAGGATGTCGATCCGCAGATCGCGCGCCAGGGGCGCTACGACGTCATCGTGGTGCTGGAAGGTCCGGCGCGGCCGGTGGTGGTGCGGCGCAAGGACCGTGTGCTGGGCGTGTGGATCAACCTGGAATCGGAAACCTTCGAGAACGTGCCGGTGTCCTATTCGGTCGCCACGACACGGCCGTTCCAGGACATCACCGAGCCGGCGAGCTACAAGCAGCTCTCGCTCGGCGCCAGCAACATCTACATGCAGCCGGCCGACGAGGACCAGAACCCGGCCACCATCGCGGAATTCACCGCGGCACTGCGCGAGCGCAAGGCCGCGACCGGGCAATACAGCGAGAATGTCGGCGGCGTGCAGTTCCTGTCGCAGAACCTGTTCCGCGCCACGGTGCGGCTGGCACCCAGCGTGCCGGTGGGCACGCACAAGGCGCGCGCCTACCTGTTCAAGAACGGCCTTTTCGTCAAGGAAAGCTCGGCCCAGCTCGAAATCCGCAAGTCCGGCTTCGAACAGTCGGTGTTCCGCGCCGCGCACGACTATTCCTTCCTCTACGGCTTCTTCGCCATCAGCCTGGCCATGATCACCGGCTGGCTCGGCCGCGTCATCTTCCGCAAGGATTGAGATGGGTGGCTAAACGTAACTTCAAGCGCTTGACCGCTTCGCTGCGGACTTTCCTTCAAACCGGCGAACTTGCGCCCATCACGCTCGACCTGACGCTGCTCGATGTCGCGGCCCTGATCGGGCCACCGGCCTGGTGGGTGACCGATGCCCACGATTTTCCAATCCCTCTCAATTGGGGTTATTCCACGCTGGAGATCTCGTTCTCGCTCGAGCAGCCGCACCCGATCGAGTTCCTGTCGATCAAACCTCCACAAAAGTGGGGACGCCGTTTTCACAGCTTCTGCCCGCTTTTGCGTCTGTCGATGGACGGACTGCCGATCGAGGGGCGGCCGTCCGAGCTCTTGCGTGCCGGGATATGGGATCCCGACAGTGTCGAGGTCGGTATCCTCACCGATCCCAGGGATCCGAAAATCTGCATCCGCGGAACCGGAATCGAGATCCTGTATGTGGTATCCGACCCCGACCGGGAGGACCATTTCGCCCAAGCCAGCCTCGGGGGAATCGAACGGGCAGCCGTTCTGCTGGAGGAACACGTGTTCCTCTACGGCCTGTATCAAAGTCATGGCGGGACTTCGAGCGTGAGATGGCCGGAAGAATCCTGGCAGGAGATCTCGGCACGCGAATATCTGGAGATCCTTGAAAGGCACCGAAGCATCGCTCCGCACGATTTGGCTTAGGCTGGTCTGCTTCCGGCCGGTGCGGCACGACGCTGGCACATGGTTCAGTCCGCACCGACCATACCTCTCCGCAGCCCTGGTTCAGGCTTGCAAACACCCTCAAAATTTCAGGCGACGGCAATTTATTGCGTGTCCTGCGGTCCGGGACAGCCAACATGGCGGCAGACTTGTCCAGGACGCCATGCAACCGCTCGAACTCAGGATAAATGCCGCGCGCAACGCCCTCATCGTCAGATGGGGCGACGGCACGAGCACGGCTTTGGCGGCGGCGACACTGCGCGCCACGAGTCGGGCGGCCGGGCAGGTTCGCGCCGGATTGGAAGGGCGAAACGGCGCGTTCGAGGGCGTGGTGATCACCGGGGCCGAAGCTGTCGGCACCTACGCCATCCGCCTCGCTTTCTCGGACGGCCACGACAGGGGCATCTATCCTTGGAGCTACCTGCGCGAGCTCGCCACCCGGGATGCAACGGCACATCAGCACCGCACGACCAGTGGCGGGCGGGAGTAACGAGATGGACGATTTTGTCGAGGGCCTTTCGGAAGTCAGTTGCGACGTGCTGGTGATCGGCGGCGGCACCGCCGGGCCGATGGCCGCGCTGAAGGCCAAGCAGAAGAACCCGGCCCTCAACGTCGTGCTGCTCGAAAAGGCGAATGTGAAGCGGTCCGGAGCGATCGCCATGGGCATGGACGGGCTCAACAACGCCGTCGTGCCCGGCTACGCGACGCCCGAGCAGTACACCAAGGAAATCACCATCGCCAATGACGGCATCGTCGATCAGGCGCCGGTGCTGAAATACGCGACGCGCTGCTATGACATCATCCAGGAACTCGATCGCTTCGGCATCCGCTTCCAGAAGAACGCCAATGGCGAGTACGACCTGAAGAAGGTGCACCACCTCGGCACCTATGTGCTGCCGATGCCGAATGGCGATACCGTCAAGAAGGCGCTGTATCGCCAGCTCAAGCGGGAACGGGTGCTGATCTCCAACCGCTACATGGCCACCCGCCTGCTGACGGCCGGCGACGGCCGCATCGCTGGCGCGGTCGCGGTCAACACGCGGTCAGCCGAATTCCTGGTGCTGCGCGCCAAGACGGTCATCCTGTGCATGGGTGCGGCGGGCCGGCTCGGGCTGCCGCATTCCGGCTACCTGTACGGCACCTATGAGAACCCGACCAATTCGGGCGACGGCTACGCCATGGCCTATCATGCGGGTGCGGCGCTGGCCAATCTCGAATGCTACCAGATCAACCCGCTGATCAAGGACTATAACGGTCCGGCATGCGCCTATGTCGCCGGTCCGTTCGGCGGCTACACCGCCAACAATGAAGGCAGGCGCTTCATCGAGAGCGACTACTGGTCCGGCCAGATGATGCAGGAGTTCTACAACGAACTGCAATCGGGCAAGGGGCCGGTCTTCCTCAAACTCACGCACCTGCATTCCGATACGGTCGGCGAGATCGAGCGCATCCTGCACAAGGTGGAACGCCCCTCGCGCGGCCGCTTTCATGAAGCGCGCGGCACCGACTACCGGGAGAGCATGATCGAGATGCACATCTCGGAGATCGGCTTCTGCTCCGGCCACAGCGCGTCCGGCGTGTTCGTCGACGAGCATGCGCGCACGACGGTGCCCGGCCTCTATGCCGCCGGCGACATGGCCAGCGTGCCGCACAACTACATGCTGGGTGCCTTCACCAACGGCGCCGTGGCCGGCGAGCACGCCGCGGACGTCGCGTGCGGGATCGACTTGCCGGAGTTCGACGGCGACGCCGTGCGCCGCGAACGCGAGCGCGTGCTTGCGCCGACGCGGCGGCAGGACGGCATTCCGCCGAACCAGCTCGAATACAAGGCGCGCCGGCTGGTCAACGACTATCTGCAGCCGCCGAAGGTGACGGCCAAGATGCGGCTGGGCCAGGCGCGGCTGGCCGAGGTTCGCGACGATCTCGAGACGGGCCTGATCGCCCGCAACGCGCACGAACTGATGCGGGCGCTGGAGGTGTCGTCCATCCTCGACTGCGCCGACATGGCGGCCCATGCCTCGCTGTACCGCACCGAAAGTCGCTGGGGCCTCTATCACAACCGCGTCGACCATCCCGACAAGGACGACGACAACTGGTTCTGCCACACGCTCGTCGAAAAAGTCGACGGCCGGATGGTCTCACGCAGACAGCCGATCCAGCCCTATGTCGTGCCGGTCGAAGACACGGAACGCACAGCCTACGACCGACTGCGGGTTTCAAGCAAAGCCTGACGGAGGAAAACCAATGCCGCTCGCTTATTCCCCCTCAACGGTTCCGGTCGTCGTCGACGAGGCGAAATGCATCGCCGACAAGGGCTGCACGGTCTGTGTCGAAGTCTGTCCGCTGGATGTGCTGCGCATCAGCGAGCTGACCGGCAAGGCCTACATGAAATTCGACGAATGCTGGTATTGCATGCCTTGCGAAACCGACTGCCCGACCGGCGCGGTCACCGTCAACATCCCCTACCTGCTGCGCTGACATGACCCAGTTCGACCCCTTTGAAGATTTCGGAGACGTCGCGGAAATCGCGCGGCGGCTGCACAACGCGGATCCCGCGGTGCGCCGGCTGGCCGTCATCGACCTTGCCGAGACGGCCGAGCCCGAGGTGGTTTCCCATCTCGTCGCCGGTGCCGAAGACGCCAATGCCGGCGTGCGGCTGGAGATCGCGCTCGCCCTGTCCGGTTTCGACGGCGTGGAAACCGCGGCAGGGCTTGCACGCCTTCTGACCGATGAAGATCGCGCCGTCGCGCAGGCGGCGGCCGATGGCCTGGCTGAGCTGAAGGAGCCGGCGGCCGCCGCCGCCATCCTGCCGCTGACGGATCACGAGGCGACCTTCGTCCGGGCCGAGGCGTTTCGCGGATTGAAAGCGCTGCGCTCCCCTGCCTCGCTCGGCGCTGCACTTGCCGCGCTCAAGGATCCGGAAGCCGCCGTGCGCATGCAGGCGCTCGGCGTCGTCGCCTATCTGAAGCTGGACGAGACCCTGCCTTCGCTCATCGCCGCGACACATGATGCCGACGCGGCCGTCAGGGCAACCGCCGTCAGCTCACTCTCCTTCACCAGCCAGCCCGCGGCGGCGACCGCCGTCAACGCCGCACTGAAGGATGTTGACTGGCAGGTGCGGGCCGCCGCGGCGGAGACACTCGGCCATCTCGGCTTCGCGCCGAGCCTCGACGGATTGCTCGCCGGGCTTTCGGAAGATTTCTGGCAGGTCAGGCAGAAATGCCTCAACGCACTCGGCAAGCTGAAGGCGCAGGCGGCGGTGCCGCAGATCGCGGAGCAGCTGTCGAGCGAGATCGCACTGCTGCGCAAGGAAGCTGCCGCGGCACTCGGCGAGATCGCTCATCCCTCCGCGCGCGAAGCTCTGCTGCAGCATGTCTCAGACGGCGACCCGGACGTGCGCAAGACCGTGCGGTGGGCGCTCACGCGGATCGGCTGACCTTTCTGGACCGACTGGCCTGTGCCGCGTTCCGGCATGGATCGGTCTCTAGCCGCCCTTGGAGACCATCTCGAGCAGCAGATGCGGCCGCTCGATACGGATGTGGCGCGGCGTCACCGTCACCAGTCCGTCGCGCTGGAAACGCTTCATCATCATCGTCACCCACTGACGCGTGGAGCCGACCATGGCCGCGATCTGGTCATGCGTCACCCTCGCATTAATGATGATGGCGCGGCCGTCGCGCACGCCGTGCAGCTGGCCGAGATTGGACAGGAACTGCGCCAGCCGCTCAATGACCGAACGTGTGCCCAGCATCTGCGCCATGGCCGAATAACATCTTCCCTTCGCCGCAAGCCCCTGCAGCAGGCAGACCGCAAAATTTGGCATCTCGACGATGAGCGTGCGCAAAGCCGCTGACGGCAGGAACAGGATACGGCAGTCGCTCAAGGCCTCGCCGGACCAGATGTGGACGCCGCCACCGCTCAGTTCGGGCCCGCCGATGAAATGCCCCTTGGTCCAGTAGGCCAGCGTGATCTCGCGCCCGGACGGTGCGGTGTAGAAGACGCGAACCCGGCCGCTGTCGATGATGAAGATGCCGCCATGCTCCTCGCCCTGCGTGAAGATCGGCTGGCCGGCGGTGAATGCGAGCTGCCGGCAATTGGCTCGAAGCCGCTCCAACTCATCCGGTTTCAAGGCGTCGAGAAAGTAGGCGCCCTCGTTGAGACCCTCGACACTGTCGCTGAGAAACAGCGATCCGTCCCCGGGCAGCACCGCCGGATCGGGCAGGGAAACAGCTGGCCTCGAAGCGGCGCGCTTGGCGCCGGGCGTGGTCACTTGCAGGTCGAGGCTCATGAGGCAGCTCCAGCGGGTGGCCTTTGATCGCCAGCAAATTAGATAAATACGATAGACTTAGAAGAAATATATTTGCGGCTTTGCCGCCTCCCGTAGATGGAACCTGACGCAAGGGGCCGTTCCGGCACGAGGAAGCTTCCGGCAAGGCCCGGAAATCGGCCATCGGCGCAGAATGCCCGGTTGGCGCCGCGCAACTAATTGCTTCAGCCACCGACGATGCCCTCCAATAATCCGACCCGACAACGGCCGCATCGTCGGCGATCAATCGGGGGTACAATCTATGACATTGCGCTTACATCTTGCCGCGCTCGTGCTCGCCGCATCCGCGCTGGTCTCGACGGCCGAGGCCGAGACGATCCGGGTCGCCATCGGCACACAGGACACAACGATCAACACGGCGACCGGCGGGCTGCTGATCCGCGAACTGAAGCTGCTCGACAAATATCTCCCGCATGACGGGAAATACGCGGGCGTCAGCTACGACATCCAGTGGAAGAACTTCACCAGCGGTGCGCCGATCACCAACGAACAGATCGCCGGCAAGCTCGATTTCGGCGTGATGGCGGACTTCCCGGGCTCGTTCAACGGCCTCGCCCACATCAAGGCAGGGCGCAAAAGCATCTTCATCACCGCCCTGCAAGGCAGCGTCGGCGGCAGCGGCAACGGCATCGTCGTGCCGGTCCAGTCGCCGATCCAGTCCTTCTCCGAGCTCAAGGGCAAGACAATATCGGTGCCGTTCGCCTCGACCTCGCACGGCATGCTGCTGCGCGCGGTGAAGGAACAGGGCTGGGACCTCGAAAAGGACGTCACCATCATCACCCAGGCGCCGGAAGTCGCCGGTGCTGCCCTCAAGGCCAATCAGATCGAGGCGCATGCCGATTTCGTGCCGTTCGCGGAGCTGTTCCCCTGGCGCGGCATCGCCCGCAAGATCTATGACGGGTCGCAGGCAAAGACGCCGACCTTCCACGGCGCGCTGGTCGATGCCGACTATGCGGCCAAATATCCCGAGATCGTCGTTGCCTATCTGCGCGCCGCCATCGAGGCCGACCAGCTGATCGGCAAGGAGCCGGAAAAATACAGCGAGCTGATCGCCAAGGTGACGGGCGTCGACGCGGAAGTCGACTATCTCTTCCACGGGCCGCTCGGGCTGCAGACACGCGACCTGACCTGGAAACCGGAATACCGGCAGGCCGTCGCCACGGCGATCGACACGCTGGTTCTGTTGAAGAAGGCCGACCAGACCTATGACGTCAACAGCTTCATCGACGACCGTTTCATCCGGGAGGCGTTCAAGCAGTCCGGCCTCGACTACGAAGCCGCGCTCAAGAACTATGCGCAGCTGCCGCTCGACGCCAAGGACGCCGCCACCGGCGAAGCCATCGCCGATCCGAAGCGCGTGGCCGAGGTCTGGGTCGCCGGTGAACCGCTCGTGCGCCACTACGCCTCCGCGCAGAACGCCTTGAAGGCGCTGAAGTCGGTCGAAGGCGAAGGCAAGTCGGCACGCGTCTTCTATGCCCAGGATCGCGAGAGCGGCATCAAGCTGCTGGGCGCGCAGGCCTGGTTCGTGCGCGGCGACAATGGCGAGATCGATGCCTTCCTGCTCAAGGAACGGGCGGAAGCCTGGGCCAAGGCGCATGGCGGCAGCGTGCAGGACTTCGCGACGGCCAAGGCCGCCGTCGTGGCCAGCAACTGACCCGGCATGGAGCGCGCAAGCACGGGGCGCTGGCTGCGCCGCGCCGCATCGCTCGCCATCTGCCTGGCCTTCTGGCAGGTGGCGTCGCGGTTCAAGCTCGATCTCGGCATCGTGACGTTCCAGAACGTGCCATCGCCGGTCGACGTCGCGCGGGCCGGCCTGGATTTCCTGCAATCGCCGCGTTTCGCGACGCATGTGGCAAGCAGCGTGAAGCGGGTGCTGGCGGGCTTCGCGCTTGCCGCGCTCGTCGGCATTGCGCTCGGGCTCGTCATCGGCCGGTCGCGGCGGCTGCGAGACTTCCTGCAGACGCCGCTGGAGATCCTGCGCCCGATCCCGGCCGTCGCCTGGATTCCGCTGGCGGTACTGATGTTCCCGTCATCGGAACTCTCGATGATCTACATCACCTTCACCGGCGCGCTGTTTCCGATCGTGCTCAACACGGTGCACGGCGTCGAGCATGTCGATCCGCGCCTGATCGCCTCGGCGCGCAGCCTGGGCAGCACCAGGGCGGCGATGCTGTTCGAGGTCATCCTGCCGGCGGCGGCGCCGAACATCGTCACCGGCCTGGTCATCGGCATGGGCACCTGCTGGTTCTGCCTGGTGACCGCGGAAATGATCTCCGGCCAGTTCGGCATCGGCTATTACACCTGGGAATCCTACACCCTGCAGAATTATCCCGAGATCATCGTCGGCATGATCCTGATCGGACTGCTCGGCCTGGGCAGCAGCCTGCTGCTGCGCGCCGCAGGCAAGGCGGCACTGCCATGGCACAGGCAGGAGAATTCGCGATGAACGCCCATTCGCGCGACGTCGGGGCAGCCGCCGGCCACATCCGCGCCGATCGCGTCACGATCCGGCTCGGCGCCGCCGGCACCTTCGAGGCGGTGAGCGAGGCGAGTTTCGAGGTCCGCCCCGGCGAATTCGTCTGCCTGCTCGGTCCCTCCGGCTGCGGCAAGTCGACATTGCTCGGTGCCATGGCCGGCCACATCAAACCAGCTTCTGGCACATTTTCCGTCGACGGCCATCCGATCGACGGTCCGCACCCGGAACGCGGCATCGTCTTCCAGCAGCACACCCTGTTTCCGTGGAAGAATGTCCGCGACAATGTCGCCTTCGGTCTGAAGATGCGCGGGGTGAAGCGCGGTCCACGCCGGCTCGAGGCAGACAGGATGCTGGAGCTCGTCGGGCTCGCCGGCAGCGCCGACCGCTATCCAGGCCAGCTTTCCGGCGGCATGCAGCAGCGCGTCGAGATCGCCCGCGTGCTGATAAACCAGCCGAAGCTGCTGTTGATGGACGAGCCGTTCGGGGCGCTCGATGCGCTGACCCGGCTGCGCATGCAGGAATTGCTGCTCGACATCTGGGAGCAGTTCCGCAAGACCATCGTCTTCGTCACCCACGACATCGACGAAGCGCTGCTGCTCGCCGACCGCATCATCGTCATGCAGGCACAGCCCGGCCGCATCCATGAAGAGATCCGCGTGCCTTTCGAGCGGCCGCGCTCGACCGACATCATAACCTCGGGCACGTTCATGCAGCTGAAGCAGCATTGCCTCAGCCTGCTGCATGGTGACCGGCGGCAGGATACGCTGACCAGGCTCTCGCCGCTCGGAGCTGTCCGCGCCGCCAAGGCATGAGGCGCGCGTTGCCTTCCGGCACATGCCCGAGGCGGCTTGATCCCTGCCGCATTCGGTCCGATGATCTGCGCCCGGAGGACGCATGGCGAAACATCGCATCTATTCCACCAGCGTGGCGAGCGTCTATCGGCTCTATGTCTCGAAGGTGGAAAGAAAGGGACGCATCCAGGCGGAGGTGGATGCGGTCATCCGGTGGCTGACCGGCTACAGCCAGCAGGCACTGGACGATCAACTGGCCAGGAACACGAATTTCGAGGATTTCTTTGCGCAGGCGCCAGAGCCGAATCCCTCGCGCTCGCTGATCACCGGCATGGTTTGCGGCGTCCGGGTCGAAGAAGTTGAAGAGCCGCTGATGCGGGAAATCCGCACCCTGGACAAACTGGTCGATGAACTCGCCAAGGGCAGGAAGATGGAGAAGATCCTGCGGGCATAGCCCGCGGCACATTGCCCGTTTCGGCCGAGCCCGCCAGGAACGGGCTCGGCCTGTCACGATACTCAGTTCTTGGTGGCGTTGATCTCGGGCTTGTCCATCAAGGAAGCTTCGAGGCCATACTTCCTGGCGATGGTCTCGAGCGTGCCTTCGGCCTTCAGTTCGGTGAGCGCCGCCACGAAGGCTTTTGCCAGCTCCGGCTTGTCGACCGAGGTGTAGGGACCCATCGGAACCTTGTCGCCGACACCGGCCTGCAGGATCATCCAGTCCTGATGGCCTTTGCTCAGGATGAAGGCCGCCTGTTCGGTCGACACCACCTCGGCACCATCGCGGCCCGACTTCAGCGCGAGATCGGCATCCGGCACCGAGCTGTAATAGCTGATGGTGAGCGCCGGCTTGCCCTTGTCGGCACAGTTCTTGACGGCGAATTCGCCGACCTTCACCGTATCGGTGCCCTTGAGAACGCCGATGCTGCCGCCGCACAGGGCGTCGATATCGGGATATTTGTCCTTGTTCGCGGCCTGGATGATGATCGCGTTGGATGAGGTCGCGTAGTCGGCGAAGGTGACCAGCTTCTGGCGTTCCAGCAGGTCACTGGTGCCGCCGGCGCCGGCATCGAAGCGGCCGCCACCGACACCGGTGATCAGCCCTTCCCACTTGGCGTTCACGATGTTGGCCTTGATGCCGAGCTTTTCGGCCACGGCATTGAAGACGTCGACTTCCAGCCCAGTGGTCTTGCCGGCCTCGTCGATCCAGGAATAGGGCGGATAGTCGAGCACCATCGCCACAGTGATCTCGCCCTTGGATTTGTAGGGCTCAGGCAGCAGATCCTTCGCGCTTTCGGCAAAGGCGGAAACGGCTGTGCCGGCGATGATCGCCGCCGACAACACGGTTGTCCTCATGAATTTGGTCAGACAGGTCACAGTCTTCATCAATTTCCTCCCAGGTAGACGATGAAACCCAACAACCCGGCAAAGCTCCGCCCACCCCGCGGATGCAAGGCTTGAAGTCGTTTGTTGAATTTGCCGAATTGCCTATGCGTTCAGACGCAGGCAGCGAATGAGGGACGCTGCGATGCGACGCATGCGAGCCCTGCCCTCCAATGCAGAGCCCTTCCGGGTCACACCATCACGTTGACAACCCTTGCGGACCTATCGAATTCCGCGCCCCCATAGCTTATGCGTTTGCATAGAGCGTTTCCGTTTTTCACGGAAACGCGGAAACGCTCTAAGTTTTTGTTTTCGACGCATTTTTGTGACGCCAAGTGATCCCACTCGGCTACAAAATGCTCTAGTGGCACATTGCTAACATCAAAAAGTGATTATTTGCAACGTGCATTGTTGAAAAAAATGAATGAAACGATTGTGACGGATCGGCAGGCGCTTTCATGGTGACGTTCAAACAGCTCGAAGCCTTGTACTGGATCGGCACGCTCGGCAGCTTCGAGGCAGCCGCGCAGCACCTCGACACGACACAGTCGGCGATCTCCAAGCGCATCCAGGAACTCGAGGCGAGCTTCGGTGTCTCGGTGTTCGACCGCAGCCGCCGCGCCGCCCATCTGACGCCGAAGGGCGTCGAGATGCTGGAGCTTGCCGCCGGCCTGCTCGAACAGCGCACGCGTTTTGCCGAACGCTTCAGCGCGCCCGACCTGATCGAGCGCCGGTTGCGCATCGGTGCGACCGAGGCCTCAGCCATGACCTGGCTCGGCCGTTTCGTCGGCAGCCTGCACCAGGCCTTTCCCAAGGTCTCGCTGGAGATCGTCGTGGATTCGGCAACCGCGCTCACCCAGAAGCTGGCCGAGAGCCAGCTCGATCTCGCCGTGGTTCCCGACGGACTCACCGACCCGCGCTTCCAGGCGGTTCCAATCGCCTCCTCGCAATGGTGCTGGGGCTGCGCGCCCGGCCTGATCGATACGGGCAGGAAGCATCATCTCAAGGACCTTGCCGAACATGCGATCCTGCTGCGCCCGGACTCAGCATCGGAGATGCTGGTCGGAACGACGCTGCGTTCGGCGGGGCTTGCCACCACCAGGATCATCGCCGTTCCCGACTTCCTGTCGCTGGTCAGCCTGACGGTCGGTGGTCTCGGCGTCGCCGCCATGCCGACCTTCCTCTTCGACCAAGGCTTCGCCGGCAATGCGCTCGCCCGCATCGATACGGTGGAGCCGGTGCCGGATCTGCAATATCTCGCGGTGTTCCCGGCCAGCGACACCAGCCCGATCCTGGCTTCCGTGGTGACGCTGCTGAAGCAGACCTGCGATTTCTCCAAGGCCTACCAGCCGCGGGATGAGGCGGTCGAGCCGGGCTAATTACGTCGGCATTCTTCCTTCTCCCCTCGTCGGAGAAGGTGGCCTCGCCGCAGGCGAGGTCGGATGAGGTGTTGGACGGAGCGCACCCAACCCAAGCGCCTTCAGGGCGCGCAATCCTGCTCAGCCTCATTTCTTCCAGCACCCCTCATCCGTCTCGGCGCTGCTCCGGCGGCCGAAGCCGCCGTCGCCAAGCCACCTTCTCCCGCAAGGGGAGAAGGGGACGCCGCGCTTGCGCGATTGACCCGGCTGGTTTCTTGCGGCTCGGCAATTCATTCTTTTTTTTCCACAATCATTCTTGCAATAAATCTCTTTTAGAAATACTCGTAAGGCCAGATCACGGCTGACGGGTGCGCACGGTGCGCATTGACCGGCCAACGCTTTCGGCTTTGCGACATGGACACTTCTCCAACCACGGCACCCAGGGTCTCGCTGGTCATCGGCAACCCCAAGCCGATGTCACGCACCCGTACGCTCGCCGAGCAGTTCACCGACCAGCTGGTCGAACACCCTGCCTCTGACCGGGCCGTCATCGACCTGGCCGAGCAGGCCGAAGCGCTGTTTCCGCCCAGGGCCGAGTTGCTGGCGCCTGTCTACGAGCGGCTGAGCGGCAGCGACCTGCTGGTGGTTGCCTCGCCAACCTACAAGGCAAGCTATACCGGGCTCACCAAGCTGTTCTTCGACCAGATGCGGCCCAATGCGCTGCAGGGCGTGGTCGCCATTCCGCTGATGACCGGCGCAAGTGCGGCGCATTCGCTGGCCGTCGAATTCCATCTCGCCCCGCTGCTCAGGGAGCTCGGCGCGGTGGTTCCGACAAGCGGCGTCTATTTCATCATCAATGAAACCGAGGACCTCGAGGCAGCGGTGAGCGCTGCGGTCGCCAGGCAACGATCGCAGCTCGCACTGCTCAGGGCGCCTTGGGTTGCAGGAGGCAAGCATGCTGGAAATGCCGTCGATGGTCGCTAGGACCTCGCCCGAACCACACCTGTTTCGCCAGGCGCTCGGGCATTATGCGTCCGGCATCACGGTGATCGCCGGCGTCGCCGATGGCCTGCCGGTCGGCTTCACCTGCCAGTCCTTCTGCAGCGTCTCGCTGGAGCCGCCGCTAGTGTCGTTCAGCGTCATGCGCACATCCAGCAGCTGGCCGAAGATCCGCGCCAGCGGCGCCTTCTCGGTCAACATCCTGTCGGCGCGGCAGCGCGAGGTCTCGAATGCCTTCGCCCGCTCGGGCACCGACAAATGGAGCGGCGTCGACTGGGCCCATAGCGGCTTCGGCAACCCGATCATCGCCGGCTCGCTGACCTGGCTGGATTGCACGCTGTTCGAGGAATATCCGGCCGGCGACCACACCATCGTCATCGGCCAGGTCCGCGAAATGGCGTCGATCAATGCCGACGAGGAGCACGAGCCGCTGATCTTCTTCAAGGGACGCTACGTGAATTCGATGTGAAGCCGGCGGCACAAGCCGGCTGACAGGACCGAGACGGGAGGACGACCGATGACCGCCGCGCCGCGCCAGCTCAAGCTGGCGCTCTTCATGAACACCACCGAATATGCCTGGCTCTACGAGAAGGCGCGCTCGGAGAGCGAGTTCGACTTCGCCTTCTACCGCGACCTCGCGCAGATGGCCGAGCGCGCCAGGTTCGATGCCGTCTTCCTGGCCGACATCGTCGCCGTCAACGACCGCAACCGCGGCCTCGAAGCCGCCGGCCACATGGGCAATGCCGTCGTTTACGAACCGCTGACCATGCTCGGCGCGCTGTCGGCGGTGACCGAGAAGATCGGCCTCGTCGCCACCGCCTCGACGACCTATCACCAGCCCTTCCACATCGCGCGCATGATCGGCAGCCTCGACCATCTGTCGAAAGGCCGCATCGGCTGGAACGTCGTCACCTCGCAGGGAGAATCGGAAGCCGCCGCCTTCGGCCTCGACGCGCAGCTCGACCCCGGTTTCCGCTACGACCGCGCCAGCGAATTCGTCGACCTGGTCTTCGACCTGTGGAACAGCTGGGAGGGTGACGCCTTCCTGCGCGACAAGGCTTCCACGCGCTATTTCGACCCGTCGAAGGTGCATCCCGTCGACCACCGCGGCAAGCATTTCAAGGTGCGCGGCGCGCTCAACGTGCCAAGGCCACCGCAGGGCCGGCCGGTTATCTCACAGGCTGGCTCGTCGGAAGCCGGCTTCGAGCTCGCTGCCCGCACCGCCGACGTCATGTTCTGCGCGCCGGGCTCGCTCGAACGCGGCAAGGCGTTCTCGGCCAACATCCGCGAACGCATGGTGAAATACGGCCGCGGCCCGGACGAAGTGGCGATCATGCCCGGCCTGTTCGTCGTTGCCGGCGGCACCGAGGAAGAGGCGCGCCGCAAATATGCCGACGCGCAGGCCGCGACGCCCGACAGCTTCAAGCTGCAGAGCATCGACCGCTATCTCGGCGGCGTCGGCGCGCTGGAATGGGACCTCGACAAGCCGATCCCGACAACAGCCGAGGAAGGTGCGGCGCGCCTGCGCCGCCGCGTCACCTTCGAGATCGACGGCCGCCGCATGACGGCGCGCGAACTCGGCGACCAGATCACCTCCTGCTACGGCCACATCACCTGCATCGGCGCCGTCGAGCAGGTCGCCGACACGATGGAGACCTGGCTGAAGGAGCGCGCCTGCGACGGCTTCACGCTGTTCCCGCATTATTTGCCCGGCAATGCCCATGACTTCGGCCAGCTCGTCGTGCCCGAACTGCAGCGGCGCGGCATCTTCCGCAAGGAATACGAAGGCTCGACCTTCCGCGATCATCTCGGCCTGGCGTCGCCGCAGCATCCGGCGTCCGACCGGAACGCGGCGCGGCTAGCCGGACAATAACGACAATGAACATCGACCCCACCCGGTTTCGATCGCCGCCAAGACGATCGGGCGGATAGAGCATCTCCGGCGAAAATAGAATCGCCGGTAATGCTCTATCTCTTTGTTTTGACGCAATTTCCGGACGCAAAACCGCTGCGCACTTTTGCTGGAATTGCTCTAGGGGTCCGCGCGTGGAGGAGGAGAACATGAGCGCAGTGATACCGATCAAACCGATGCGCGGCGCCGAGGGCGTGGCAGCGTACCTGCCGCCGCTCGACCAGAACGGCGTCGTCACCGCAGCGAGGCGCCCGCGCCTCGGCCAGATCGCCGCCAGCATCGTGCTGCTGGCGCTGCTGGCCGCCTTCGTCTGGACGGTGGCCGTCAACAAGAACATGCACTGGGACGTCGTCGGGAACTATCTGTTCCACCCGCTGATCCTGAAGGGCGTGGTCTCGACGCTGCAGCTGACCATGCTGGCGGTGCTGCTGGCCTTCGTCACCGGCGTGGTGCTGGCAGCGATGGGGCAGTCGCGCAACCCGGTGCTGTCGACCTTCGCCGCCTTCTACATCTGGCTGTTCCGCGCCCTGCCGCTGCTGGTGCAGATCGTGCTGTGGTTCAACCTGGCGCTGCTGTTTCCCGAACTCGGCATCGGCATTCCCGGCACCTCGCTCTATGTCGGCTGGAACACCAACCACGTCATCACGCCCTTCACTGCCGCGATCCTGGCGCTGGCCGTGCACGAGGCCGCCTACATGGCCGAGATCGTGCGCTCCGGCATCCTTTCGGTGCCGCAGGGACAGACCGAAGCGGCCCTGACCATCGGCATGACGCGCGGCGAGGCGCTGCGCCGCATCGTGCTGCCGCAGGCGCTGCGCGTCATCATCCCGCCGATCGGCAACCAGTTCATCATGGTGCTGAAGGCGAGCGCGCTGGTTTCGGTGATCGGCGGCGGCGACCTCCTGACCGCCGCGCAGAACCTCTACGCCGTCAACTACGAGGTCATCGCGCTGCTGCTCGTCGCCTCGGCCTGGTACATGGTCATCATCTCCATCACCAGCGTCGGCCAGCACTATCTCGAAAAGCGGCTGAGCCGCTCCGAGCGCAATGGGGCGGGCGCCCCCGCCGCCGACACGGAGGTTTGAGCATGGAACCGGCCATCCGCATTCACGGACTGCGCAAATCCTTCAAGGGCGTCGAGGTGCTGCGCGGCGTTTCGCTCGACGTCTCGCCAGGCGAAGTCGTCTGCATCCTCGGGCCTTCCGGCGGCGGCAAGAGCACGATGCTGCGCTGTATCAACCAGCTCGAGACCTTCGAGGCCGGCTTCATAACCGTGCATGATGACCCGGTCGGCTATGCGCGGCGGGCGAATGGCGAGCTGGTGGAAGCGAGCGAGCGGCACATGGCCGGCCAGCGCCGCCGCATCGGCATGGTGTTCCAGCAGTACAATCTGTTCCTGCACCTGACCGCGCTGCAGAATGTCACCGAGGGCCCGGTCAAGGTGCTGGGGCAGAACCGCGCCGCCGCCGAAAAGCGTGCGCGCGACCTGCTGGCATCGGTGGGTCTGACCCGGCACGCGCACAAATATCCGAGCCAGCTGTCGGGCGGCCAGCAGCAGCGCGTGGCGATCGCGCGTGCAATGGCCATGGAGCCGGACATCCTGCTGTTCGACGAACCGACCAGCGCGCTCGATCCGGAATGGGTCGGCGAAGTGCTCGACGCCATCCGCAACCTCGCGCGGTCCGGCATGACCATGGTGATCGTCACCCATGAGCTGAACTTCGCGCGCGAGGTCGCCGACCGCATCGCCATCATGGCCGACGGCCAGATCATCGAATGCGGGCCGTCCGCCGACGTGCTCGACCGGCCGAGCTCGGCCCGCGCCGAAGCCTTCGTGCGACGGCGCAACTGAGCGCACCGCGACCCTGAGCGGCATGAGGTGACGGCGCGACTGAAGGCGTTCCGCCCCCTGCCCCGTGACAACAAACGGAACCACCACGATGCACCAGAAGCTGTTTAGTCTGTCGCTGAACGGACAGGGCCACCACCCCGGCGCATGGCGGCTGCCCGGCGCCATGCCGGAGCGCGCCGTCGCGCCCGATTTCACGCGCGACCTGGCCAGGCAGGCCGACGCGGCAGGCTTCGACCTGCTCATCGTCGAATATCCGCCGCGCCCGACGGCGACACCGGCGCCCAACCGGCAGGAAGCAGTGCATTTCGAGGCGCTCTCCGTTGCCGCATCGCTTGCCGGCGTGACGGAGACGATCGGTCTCGTCGCGCCGGTTTCGGCCGTCTACAACGAACCCTTCAACATCGCGCGCCAGTTCACCGCCTTCGACCATCTGTCGAAAGGCCGTTCCGGCTGGCTGCTGGTGCCGGGGCTGGACGAGGCCGACCGCCCCAATTTCAACCGGCTCGACGGCACCGACAGTGCCTTCCATGACGCCCGCTCGGCGGAGTTCGCCGACGTGGTGCTGGAACTGTTCGACAGCTGGGAAGACGCAGCCCTTGTGCTCGATAAGCAGGAGTCGATCTTCGCGCATCCCGGCAAGGTGCATGTCATCGACCACCAGGGCCCGCATTTTTCCATCAACACCTCGATGAACGCGCCGCGCCCGCCGCAGGGCCACCCGGTGGTGGTGATGGCGCCGCGGACGCGCGCCGATGAAACCACCGCCGTGACCCGGGCCGATGTCGTGCTCTTGTCCGGCGGCCGCGAGGAGATCTCGGCGCGCGGTGCTGCCCTGAAGCAGGTGGCCGCAGCCGGTGGCCGCGACCATCTCAAGGTGTTCGCCAATCTCGCCACCACGCTGGCCGAGACCGATGAACAGGCACAGGCCCTGGCCCGGCAACTCGACGGGCTGGGATCGCCGATCAGCGGCGTCGAGCATTTCGTCGGCACGGCGAAAGGGCTCGCCATCTATCTGGAAACCTTCGACTGCGACGGCTTCAACCTGATGCCGTCGGTGCTGCCGGATGGGCTGGCGCCGCTCGCCGCCCTGCCCCGCAAGCCGACCACCAACACGACATTGCGCGACAGGCTGGGCCTGCCGCGCCCCGCCGGACGGAGGAGCTGACATGGCGACACGGAAGATGCACATCCTGCTCTGGCTGCAGAACATGGGCCACAACCTCGCCGCCTGGCGCCATCCGGACTCGCGCACGCAGGATTTCCTCACCGTCGACTACCTGCGCGATGTCGGCAGGCTGGCGGAGGCCGGCAAGCTCGACATGGTTTTCATCGAGGACGTGATGTTCACCCGCGAAAGCGGCGGGCGCTATTTCGGTGAAGTGTCGATCAACTCGATGGACCCGTCGATCATCATCGCGGCGCTGTCTTCGGTCACCGAGAAGATCGGGCTCGCCGCCACCTATTCGACGACCTACCACGAGCCGGAGGTGCTGGCGCGCAAGTTCGCCACGCTCGACCATCTGAGCAAGGGGCGCCTTGCCTGGAACGTCGTCACCTCAGATCCGCGCGTGGCGCGCAATTTCGGCGCCACGCTGCATCCCGACAAGGAGCTGCGCTACCGCAAGGCTGCCGACACCATCGCGGCGATCAAGGCGCTGTTCGATAGCTGGCGCGACGACGCGCTGGTCTTCGACCAGGCCGGCGGGCGTTTCTATGATCCCGACAAGGTGCGGCCGGTCGCCCACAATGGCGAGTTCGTGCGCGTGCAGGATGCGCTCGGCGTGCCGCGTTCGCCGCAGGGCCATCCGGTGTTCATCCAGGCCGGCATGTCGGAATGGGGCCTCGACTTCGCCGCGTCCTTCGCAGAAGCCGTCTTTGCCTCGGCCAAGAGCCTCGAGCTGGCGCGCGATTACCGCAGCGCGCTCAAGCAGAAGGTCGCCGACAAGGGCCGCGATCCCGACGGCATCAAGATCTTTCCGGGCTTCGTGCCGATCGTCGGCTCGACCGAAGAGGAAGCGCGCCGGAAGGAAGCCTATTTCGACAGCCTGGTGCATCCGCGCGCCATGCTCAACCTGCTGCGCGAGCAGTTCCATCTCGACTTCTCGCAGCATTCGCTCGACGATCCGTTCCCGATCGAGACGATCATGGCCAGCGACGGCTACACCAACGGCCGCACCCAGGTGCCGCATTATCTGAAGGCCATCCGCGGTCAGGAGAGCATGGCCACCTACTGCAGGCGCTACATGCGCAGCCTCGGCCATCAATACATCGTCGGCACGCCGGAACAGGTCGCCGACTTCATGCAGGGCTTCGTCGACGGCGGTGGTTGCGACGGCTTTGTCCTCGCTCCATCGCACATTCCTGGCGAGCTGAAGACCTTCATCGAGGAGGTGGTGCCGGTGCTGCAGAAACGCGGCGCCTTCCGCCAGGACTATGAAGGCGCCACGCTGCGCGACCATCTCGGCCTATCCAGGCCAGCATCATAGGCGGATCCAGGCTTAATCCAGCCAGGGTGGACGTTCGGTGAAGGCTTTGGCCAGATGATCGACGATCGCGCGCAGTTTCATCGGTATCGGCTTGACCGGTGGCCACACGACCGAAATCGGCAAGGGCACAGGTGTCAGCTTCGGCGCGATCCTGACCAGCCGGCCCTGCCGCAGCGCCTCATGCGCGACGAACAGCGGCAGCAGCGCGACGCCGAGGCCGGCGATGGCCATGTCGCGCATCGCCTCGCCATTGTTGGCGGTGACGCGGCTCTGCATCGCAAGCCCGGTCACCGTTCCGTCTTCGCCTGAGAATTGCCAGACGCTGGCGGCATGGACATTGAGATAGCCGATGCTGGCATGCGCCTGCAGCTCGGCGAGGTTTTCCGGCATGCCGCGCCGGGCCACATAGTCTGGGCTGGCCACCACCACCCTTGGGTCTTCGCACAGCTTGCGCACGATCAGCCCGGAATCGCGCAGCTGGCCGATCCTGACAGCCAGGTCGAACCGGCCGCGCACGAGGTCGACCGCCCTGTCGTCATAGTCGAGCGTGATGGCGAGCTCGGGGTGCTGGCGCGCGAAGTCGGCGACCACGGGGCTGAGATGGCTGATGCCGAAGCTCATCGGTGCCGCAATGGCGAGCGTCCCCCTGAGGCCGGCCATGCCCCAGGCGGCGCTTTCGACGGCGTCGTTCATTTCCGCCAGCGCCGGCCGCAGCCTGAGCGCCAGTTCCCCGGCACTTTCCGTCGGCGTGATGCGTCCGGCATGGCGCCTGAACAGCGCGGTGCCGAGTGCCGCCTCGAGATCGGTGATGCGCTTGCTGATCACCGACTTCGACAGGTTGGAGCGCGCGGCGGCGCCTGAAACGGTGCCTGCCTCCATCACATCCAGGAACGTCCTGATTTCCTCGACCGACCATTTCATGGCCCGGTTCTATCGCATTTGAACCGACCCGACATCGGAAAATCGTTCGCGATTCGCGAACGACTTTCCGATGCTGGGCGTTCGCGATTCGCGAACGCCGGGTCCGGCGAATGGCGGCTAAACAGCATCGCTCGAGGCGCTCATATTGGCGGCAACGAAGCGATCATCGTGGTCGCAGGGAAAAGGAGTGACCGAGATGAACCTGACCGGCATCCACCATCTGACGGCGATCACCGCGAACGCGCCCGCCAACAAACGTTTCTACACCGAGACGCTCGGTTTGCGGCTGGTCAAGAAGACCGTCAACCAGGACGACACCAGCGCCTATCACCTGTTCTATGCCGACGGCGAAGCGACGCCGGGCACCGACCTGACTTTCTTCGACTGGCCGGTCGCGCCCGAACGGCGCGGCACGCATTCGATCAGCCGCACAGGGCTGCGCGTGGCCGGCCAGGACAGCCTGAACTACTGGGCCGCCCGCTTCAAGGACAGCGGCGTGAACGCCGGCGCCATCTCGACGATCGACGGCCGCGCCGCGATCGAGTTCGAGGATGCTGAAGGCCAGCGCTTTCGCCTGATCGACGATAGCGGCCGTGGCGAAGCCCATGCCTGGGATCGCAGCCCGGTGTCCACGGCGAACCAGATCCGCGGCCTCGGCCCGATCACCATCTCGGTACCGACACTCGGGCCGACCGATGCAGTGCTGACCACCGTGCTGAACATGAAGCAGGAACGGGTGTATGCCTCGCCGGACGGACAGGGCGATGTCCACGTCTACGCCATGGGCGAAGGCGGCCCGGCGGCCGAACTGCATGTCGCCGTGCAGCCCGACCTGCCGATCGCACGGCAGGGCGCCGGCGCGGTCCACCATGTCGCGTTCCGCACGCCCGACGTCGCGGCGATCCGCGACTGGGCGGCAAGGCTTTCGGAGTTCCGCATCCCGAGTTCCGGCGAGGTCGAGCGCTATTATTTCCGCTCGCTCTATTTCCGCGAGCCCGGCGGCAATTTGTTCGAGATCGCCACCGACGGCCCCGGCTTCACCGCCGACGAACCGCTGGAGAGCCTCGGCGAACGTCTCGCGCTGCCGCCCTTCCTGGAAGGCAAGCGCGCGGCGATCGAGGCAAACCTGAAGCCGTTGGATTAAGCCATGCTAAAAGCCGGTCTCGTGGCGATATTCGCCGCGAGACCGGCATTGAGGAAAACTTAGCCATGACCACCATCCTTGGACTGTCCGGCAGCCTGCGGCAGGCTTCCTTCAATGCGGGCCTGCTCAGGGCGGCAGCCGCAGCCGCTTCGCCGGCTACGAATGTCATCATCGGTTCGATCCATGACGTACCGCTCTACAATGCCGACGATGAGGCAGCTAACGGCATCCCATCCGCCGTGCAGGCACTGAAGGACAGCCTGCTTGCCGCCGACGGACTGCTTCTGGTCACGCCGGAATACAACAACGGCATCCCCGGCGTGTTCAAGAACGCCATCGACTGGATGAGCCGGCCGGCCAACGACATCCCGCGCCATTTCGGCGGCAAGCCGGTGGCCCTGCTCGGCGCTTCGCCGGGCGGCTTCGGCACGGTGCTGTCGCAGAACGACTGGCTGCCGGTGCTGCGTACGCTCGGCACACGCCACTGGGCAGCCGGCAGGATGCTCGTCGCCCGCGCCGGAACGGTGTTCGACCGCGACGGCAACCTGACTGACGAGGCGACCTTGGCGCGGCTCGGCGCTTTTATGGCCGGCTTCGCGGACTTCATCGAAAGCTGAGGCGCTGGCGCCAGGACCAGCAGGACCGCGTGAGCTCACCCGAGAAGCCGTTGAAATTGCGGGTTGCCCGTCATTCAACGTGACATTCAAGGCGGCTATCGTTTGAATATCTTCACACGGAGATATTCGGATGCTGTTTTTTCGCCGTCTCGCCCTTCATCGCTTCGTAAAGACGCATCCCCCATCAAGACAGGTTTCGCCCGCCGATCGTGAGCTTGTTTCTGCCTATGGCGACATCCTTCCCGCCAGCCTCATCGAGGTATGGCGCCGGAAAGGGCTTGGCTTCTATGGCGATCTGCAACTCGCCCTGATCGATCCGCGGCCGTGGCAGCCCGTGCTCGACCGCTGGATCGTGTCACCCACGGATGCTGTACGGCGCACGCCGATCGCGCTGACGCCGTTCGGCGTGCTTGTCTACCATCGCAAGCTCACGGCCACCGACGAGGACGTGGCCTATATCGATCCCGTCACGAAACAGACCGGAGACCTGGCCTGGAGCCTCGACGAATTCTTCAACCGGTTCCTTTGCGAGCGGGAAACGCTTGGATCGCTCGTTCCGCCGTCGCTTGCGCAGGCAGCACGCAAGGAATGCGGAGCGCTCGCGCCGGGCGAGGTCTATGAGATCGATCAGCTGCTGTTTTCGATGCAGATGCTGAAGATCACGAAGACCGACGCGTTCGAGCTGCATCGTCGTCTTCGTGACGCGGTCGATCCACCCGAGCCGAAGGATGTCGAACCGGTCACCGTGGCCGATGCGGTGCCGGCCCAGCACCGTGCCATGTTCGAGAAGACCGTGGCGGGCGAGCGTCTCGCCGGCCTGTATCTTTCCTCTTACATCGACTGGCACCGCCTGCTGGCGCTCGAACCGGATGGCCACTACCGACTGCTGTTCTGGCGCATCCACCACAAGACGTTCGAGCGCACCGAAATCCGGCTCTACGCCGGCACCTACCAGGTCTCCCGCAATGCCGAGGGTGATGAGACCGTCGAGCTCGACATCACCCTGAGAGCGGATTCGCTTGGCAGCGACGCCAATGACGAGCGCCTTGTTGCGATGCATTCGGGTGGCGCGACCTGGCTGTTGAACACCGGTCGCTTGGGGAGCATCGCCACGGCAATCGGCGGCAGGGACACGATGGGACGCAGTGAAGATTATTTTCGCCGCGTAACGCCGGACCAGGCCCTCGAGGAAGAACCGAGCGATGGCCGCGATGCGCCACCCTTTGCAGACCTTCCCCATGTGCTGCAGGCCATGATCCATGTCGAGCCACTGCGGCCGAGGATTACCCACGTCGCCGATCCGAACCCCGACGAAGAGGACGATGGCGACGGCACCGTCATGTGCACGCTCGATCTCGGCGAAGATGATGGCTTGCGCATGAACATGCCGCTCTATTCGCTCGCCGAAACCGGTCGCGACCTGAAAGGCTGGGTGTGGAAGATGGACCCCCGCGCCTGCCAGGCCGGCATCAAATATCGCCGCGGAGAAGACGGCGCCATTGAGCATGGGCCCGCGGTTGGTGACGTGCTGACCACCCGCGCGCCTTAGCGATGCGGACATGACCGGCATCAAGCAGATGCCGGGTGGCCGGGACGCACTTGCCGAAATCAGCCTCGCGCGATCGCCGCGTCGTCCACCGTCAGCTTTTTGGCCGATGACAACCCTGCCGTGTTCGGCGCTCAGCCCTGATTTCCGCGGTAACGCAGTTCGAGCCAGAGATGAAACAGCGGAACGCAGAGCGTCACGCCGCTGAACAACAGCAAGCCGCCACTCAAATCGGGATCAGCGTATGGGAACAGCATGGTGGTGGCGAGAAGCGGAAGCGCCGCCCATGCGAGGCAACGCCAATAGGTTTCCCGCAATTCCTGCAGCGTCTTCGTGCCTTGATTCACGAAAGCCGCTGACAGACGAATAAACTTCAGGATTGCAATCAATCCCATACCCGTCAGAACGATGAGCGCTCCGAATATGGCCACGTTCCTGAGCGTTTCCAGCAATGACGCCGAGTCGTTGCTGCCGACCAACGCCGTGAGCATGAGCAGGAACATCAGAATGGAGCCTGCTCCATAGAAAACCGCCCATGCCGCGAGCGCGCATACGGGAATCAGGGCAAACAGGATGAACTCTATCCCGTAGAGGATCCGGCTCGCCTTTTCCGATATGATCATCTGCCCACCCTACTACGCCCATGTTGACGAGCGGTAGCGCGGGCGATCGCCATGCTCGCGCGCGTGCGCATTGCGATCCCGCTATCAGGCACGATCCTTCCTTTCTCCGATCCAACCCCGCGCGATCGCTGCGTCGTCCGCCGTCAGCTGATGCCCGGCGGCAACCGTGCGGTGCTCGGTGCCGGCGCCGTGCTTTGCCAGCCATTCGGCAAGCACCGGCGCACCGTCGCCGAACGGGTCCTGCTCGCCGCTGACGACCAGGGCCTCGCTGCCGGTCAGGTCGGCCTCGGGCAATGGGTCGAGCACCGGCACGGCCCTGAGCAGGATGGCGCGGCGGATCACCGCCGGATGCAGGCCCATCACTGCGGCAGCGAAATTCGCACCGTTCGAATAGCCAAGGAAAGTGAGACGCGCCGGGTCCAGCCCGTAGCCGGAGATGGCGCCGGCCATGAACGCCTCGAAGGCCTCGGCCTCGGAACGGATGTCGGGCTGGTCGAAGACTGTTGTTGAAAGGCGCCGGAAGAAGCGGGCAATGCCTTCCTCATGGCTACGCCCGCGCACGCCGAGCAGGGTGGCACGCGGTGCGACGCGATGCGCCAGCGGCATCAGGTCGGCCTCCGTACCGCCGGTGCCATGCAGCAGGACAAGGGTGCTGCCGTCCGGATCCGGCGGCGTGAAGAAGCGATGCACGAAAGGCAGGTCGCGCTTCGGCAGGCGCGGTTCGCCGGGCATGGCGAACTGGGGCAGCATGACCCGCAGATCCTCGGCTCGCGCGGCATCGTGCGGCGGGATGAACAGGCTCTCGCCGAGATGGCCAGCCGGTTCGTCGATCGCGAAGCCCGGCCCGTCGGTGGCCAGCTCGAACAGCGTGCCACCCGGCTCGCGGACATAGAGCGAGGTAAAATACTTGCGGTCGTGAACCGTCGTCGGCGACGAGTTCAGCCGCGACAAGGCGGCTTCGACATCTTGCAGGGCGGCCACATCGGCGGCGCGGAACGCGACATGGTCGGCCGTGCCGGTGCCCGGCAGGCCGGGCACATAGCCGGCGGCGTTGCGCACATCGACGGCATCGGTCTTTGACAGCAGGCGCTGGATGTTTTCTTCGACCGGCCCCGGTGCGTAGCCGAAGCGGCGCACAAAGGCGGCCGTCTCTTCGGCGTCGCCGGTGAGGATGGTGACAGCCCGCAACCTGCCGACGGCGTTCTCGGAGCCGCTTTCCGCCACACCGACCAGCTTGACGATGAAACCGTCCGGGTCCTTCAGCCTGAGCACGGGTTCGCCGAACTCGCGCAGCGGACCCTGCACCGGCACGCCCTTGTCGAGCGCCCGCACCAGCCAGTTGCCGATGCTTGTCGCCGGCACGGCAAAGGCGATCTCCGAGACCTGGCCGAGACCGGCGCGGCCGGGCGCGCCGTCCTGCCAGACCAGGAAGGTGACCAGGGAGCCTGGCGCCCCCTCGCCGTCGCCATAGAACAGGTGCAGCTGCTGACCGTCCTCGTAGCCGCCGGTACGCTTGACCAGGTGCAAGCCGAGGAAACCGACGTAGAAATCGACATTGGCCTGCACGTCGCGCGTGATCAGCGTGACGTGGTGGATGCCGTTGGAGAGTTCCATGCCTCAGCCCCCGGCGCGCTGTGCCGAGGACAGGAATGTGAAGAGGTCATGGATCGGCATGTGCAAACTCCCGGTGGTGCGGCGACATTTGCACGTGCCGTCCGCAGCGCCAAGCGCGGCGCGGCGAACACGGTGTTCAGCGATCGCGAACTGCGAGCTCCAGTTGCTGCTCCCGCAAGGGCCAGCGTGCGCACGAATGCTTCGGAGGGGTGTCAGGGGAAGGCGCGGCGTTGCGGCCAGCCCCTTCTCCCCTTGTGGGAGAAGGTGGCCCGAAGGGCCGGATGAGGGGTGTGGAAGAAATGAGGTAGAGCAAAATTATAACAGCGTGTTGATGGAAGTCTCGAACGCCGCACTTCGTCCAGCACCCCTCATCCGACCTCGCCTGCGGCGAGGCCACCTTCTCCCACAAGGGGAGAAGGCAAGTAGCGCCTCCCCAATCACACCGAGCGGATCAGGCCGCCGTCGACCCTCAGGCTCTGGCCGGTGATGTAGGAGGCCTCGTCCGATGCCAGGAAGGCGATCGCGGCGGCGATCTCGTCACTGGTGCCGTAGCGCTGCATGGGAACGCTGTCGCGACGCTCCTCGGTCGCCGGCAGGCTGTCGATCCAGCCGGGCAGCACGTTGTTCATGCGGATGTTGTCGGCGGCGTAGGTGTCGGTGAAGATCTTGGTGTAGACGGCAAGGCCGGCGCGCGCGACCGCGGAGGTCGGGAACATCGCCGACGGCTGGCTGACCCAGGCGGTCGAGATGTTGACGATCGAGCCCTTGCGCTGCGCCTGCATGATCGGAGCGACCAGACGGACCGGGCGCACGACGTTCAGGAAATACACATCGATGCCCTGGTGCCACTGCTCGTCGGTGATGTCGAGGATCGGCGCGCGCGGGCCATGACCGGCGCTGTTGACCAGCACGTCGACGCGGCCCCATTTCGCAACCGTGGCATCGACGAGCCGCTTGAGGTCGTCGTTCGACTGGTTGGACCCGGTCACGCCGATACCGCCGAGTTCCGCTGCGAGCGCCTCGCCCTTTCCGGAAGACGACAGGATGGCAACCTTGTATCCGTCCTTCGCCAGGCGCTTCGCCGCAGCCGCACCCATGCCGCTGCCGCCAGCCGTGACAATCGCTACTTTTTCTACAGTCATCTTGCTTCCTTCCGAAAACCCATTGGTTCTGATACCCTTTTCATTCGAGGTATTCGAACCAGTTTCCTTATGTTTTGCCAATAGAAAAACTACTGGATGCGATCAGGCCAACTTCCCTCGCTCAATGCGGTGCGCGCCTTCGAAGCCTCGGCCCGCCACCTGAACTTCCGGCTTGCCGCCGAAGAACTGGGCGTAACGCAGGGTGCCGTCGCCCAGCATGTACGCGGACTGGAGGATTCGCTAGGCCTGAAACTGTTCCTGCGGCTGCCGAGGACGCTGGCGCTGACCGACCAGGGCCGGGCCTATGCCGGCACCATCCGGCGCGCTTTCGAACTCATCGTCGAGGGCACCGCCGCATTGCGGCCACAGCCGGTGTGTCTCTCCATCAGCGTCACCCCGACCTTCGCCTCGAAATGGCTGCTGCCGCGCCTGCCGGGCTTTGCCGCACGTCATCCAGAACTGAGCCTCGGCATTGTCGCCACCGACCGCATTTCCAGCTTCCAGCCGGAAGGCATCGACATCGCCGTCCGCTACGGTCCAGCACCAGCCGATCCGCAACTCGAGGCCGACCTCCTCTTCAGGGAAGAACTTGTCGGCGTCTGCAGCCCGTTGCTGCTGGCAGGCACGAAAACCCCGCTGTCGGCAGACCGGCTCGACGGTTATGTGCTCCTCCATGACGCCCACAGCCGCTGGCCTGAATTCATCGAGACGCTATCCGGGCGGACTCACGTCGGCGACAACAGGAACGTGCACTTCAACCAGACCGCGTTGGCCATCGACGCCGCACTCGGCGGCCAGGGCATAGCACTGGCAAGCCGCGGCTTCGTCGAGGCAGACCTTGCCGCCGGGCGGCTCGTCGATGCGTTCGGCGTGACGATGCAAAGCGACCGCGCCTATTATGTCGTCACGCCGCGCAAGCCGCGCTTCCCGTTGCAGGTGGCTACGGTCCGGGCGTGGCTGCTGTCCAATCCGGACGTTTGATGTCCGCACCCGTCCGGATGTCGGCAAGGCTATCCTGGAACCAGACGCGAAACACTTCGGCCAGGCCGTCGGAGCTGCCATCGCCAATCCAGGCCACATGGCCATCAGGCCGGATCAGGACGGCGGCAGGAATGTCGACCCTGCCGATGACGGGAAGTTCGCACTCGCCTCCGAAGGTCGCGTCAACCAGCTTGATGCCCTCTGCCCCTGCGTCGACGGTGACCGGTTTGCCGAAGCTCAGCAGAACCGGCTGCGCATCGTGCAGCAACGCAAAGACACGCGTCGGCCTGCCGTCGATCGTGATGTCGAGGTCGGGCATGCGACGGCCGAGCAGCGGGTGCCCATCGCCGAGCCCGTAGCGGATGTCGAGGCCACTCATCATCGCGGCGAAGCGTTTTCGCGGCTCCTCCATCGAAAGCATCTCGGAGACGAAGTCGCCAAGCACCGCGATGCGATCGCCCGGATAACGCAGCACGCCCTGTGCGATGGTGTTTTTCAGCACGCGCGCGGCGACCGGATGGCGCTCGGCCTGATAGCTGTCGAGCAGCGTTTCGGGTGACATACCCCTGGCCACCCGCGCCAGCTTCCAGCCAAGATTGACCGCATCCTGCAGGCCGAGATTGAGCCCCTGCCCGCCCATCGGCGAGTGGATGTGCGCGGCATCGCCGGCCAGCAGGATCCGTCCCTTGCGATAGTCTTGTGCCTGCCGCGCCGTATCGCTGAAACGGGACAGGAAGCCTGGCGCATGCACGCCGAAATCGGTGCCGTAGGCGGCCTTCAGCGCGACGGCGAACTCGTGCAGCGAAGGCACGCCGGTAGCGCGCGGATCCTGACCGGCAAGCACAACACCCACCGTTTCGCCGTCGTCCAGCCTGGCCATGGCATGGCGGCCCGAGGCGGTTTCATGGAAGCCGAGCGCCGGCTGTTCGCGCATCCTGACCTCGGCGATCAGCCAGCTCGTCGACGCCTCGCAGCCAGGAAAATCGATGCCGGCTGATTTCCGCACGGTGCTGCGGCCGCCATCACATCCCACCAGCCAGCCGGCCCGCATGGTTTTGCCCTGTGCCGTCGCAACCTCGACGCCGTTCTCGTCCCCGACGATGCCCAGAACCTCGGTGCCGCGATGGACCGGCACGCCGAGCTCCTCGACCCAGTCCGCCAGAAGCCGTTCGATGCGTTGCTGGCGCAGCGCCAGCAGATAGTTGTGCCGGGTCGGGAAATCGCTGATATCGAGCGCAACATGAAAACCGACATTGGGATAGGCCTGCCCTTCGGCGAGAAAACGGTCGACGATGCCGCGCTGGTCGAGCACTTCCAGCGAACGGGCATGCAGTCCGCCGGCGCGGCGGCCGGCGACCTCCATGGTGGATCGCTGCTCGACGATCGCGACATCGATGCCGGCAAGCGCCAGTTCGCCGGCCAGCATCAGGCCGGTCGGGCCGGCGCCTGATATGAGGATCTCGTGTTCGGGCATTTGCCACCTCGTGCAGTGAAAGGGGCCCGTCTTCTACGACGCGTTCGGGGCCTTGAAGCAAGAGGGTTGTGCGCCATATGTATGATATGAGAGGGATGGCTCTCCGAGCGATAGCAGCCATCACCGTCGCGAGCATCGAGCCGGCGGATCACCCGGCAAGCTCGTGCCACCACCAGCCTTTCAGATCGGGTCTCGCCTCGAAGAACGGACGCCAGCTCTCGATCCATTCCCGTGGGTCGCAGGGCTCGCCCTCGACATAGGGGCGATATCGGTCGGTGACACAGGAACCGCCATGGCGGCCCGCGATGTGCGGTTCGCCGGGACCGGGAACCGTGAAGGTCGCGGCATCGGCATTTTCCACCGGCTTCCTGCGGTTGAGGAACCAGACGGTTGTGCCGTCGGTCGCGTAGCCGTGGCCGATGTCGCGGAAGTTCCCGGGTCGGGCGTTCTTCAGGCGGCTGCCATAAAAATAGACCGCCTCGCGGTCGCGGGCGATGACGCTGGTGTCGTGCAGCGGGTCACGCGTCCCGTCGCGATAGTTCAACCTGAGCTCCGGCACGATCTCGAAGGCCTCGGGGCTTTTGGTGCGGATCGTCTTGCCGGTGATGTAATAGGCTTGGCTGCCGTCGCGCGCATAGCGCAGGTTCAACGCTTCGAACGTCGCGGCATCCGCGCCTTCGACGACATACCAGTAGAAGGTCTGGTTCGCGCCAAATTGCCTCTGGCCGTAGACATGATGCCGGTCGGCAAGCCAGCGTCCGGCGACGGCCCTGAAGCTTGCCGCGTCGACGACGATTGGCCCGCCCTTGCGATCCGACAGTGGTTTTCCATCGAAATAGACCGTCTTCCCATCATGCGTGTAGCAGCACAGCACGGCTTCCGCATGCGCGGCGATGAAGGTGCAGGGCCAGCCGCAACCGGTGAACGGCCCGATGTGAGGGTTGCGCCACACGGCCTCGCGGATATGCCGTGTCGAGCGCAGGTCGGCATCGTCGCCTTCCTGCAGCCGCCATCGCGGCGACAGCACCAGCCGACAGATCGCGGCATCATCCAGCCCCTTGAAGTAGGCGCGCCTGTAACTTTCGCCGAGCGCGGTGGGAAACCATCGGTAGGTTTCCCGGAGCCTGTCCCATTCGGCGGCGGCAAGACCGACCAGCGGCAGGACCTCTTCCCGTGTCCGTCCCGTTGCAAGGAACAGGCTGGCGGCCTCGAACGTATCATAAGGAATGACGGGAACGGTATCGTCGCCCATCCGGCAGTCGGATCGCTCGGTCATGCCGCCTCACTGATTCCGTCTGCGATGTGTGCCGGCTGCATCAACCGCGCCCGGCTGGCCAGAAGACGATTTCGATCACATCCGGTTCGACAGGCACGCTTTCGTCCCGGCTACCCTGGAACTCCATCCAGCTGATGCGAACAGACACCGTTGCGCTGTCCAGAAAGAAGATCGGACCGCCGGCAAGCGTATCCGGCGCGGAGGGACTCGAAATCGAGAACGACCTGGAAGGGAAGCGCGCCGTTGTCGTCTCGATCTGCGTCCACGGCTTGCCGCTCATCGGCTCCACCGGTGCGTGATCCGGCTCGGCATCATGCATATGAATGCGGATGTGCTGCTGCAGGCTGCCTTCGGTATAGACCACCAGTCCGGCTTCGGGAACGAAGAAGCGCCGGGCCTCCATTTCCGGCGTGATGATCTCCGGAGGAAGGAAAGACATGTCTTCACGGTCGACGAGATAGAACTGACCGTAGTCGGCCTGCCATGCCAGCGTAGCCCAACCGCGCAGCCCCACAGCATACTCCTCCGAAAAATGCTCGTCCGAGCAATAACGCAGTCCTGTCCAAATACCCAGTTCCGAAGGCCGGCTTCGACTCGCCGGCGTTTTTCCTTACCCTCCTCCTGAAGGAGGGGTGTCAGCAGGACTGTGCGACACTTTCCTTTCCCGATGAAGCCGGAACGGATTGTGACGATGACCATTTCCCCCTTCCTCGCCGCTCTTACCTCCGAGGGCCCGCCGGCCGAGCGCGCGCAAGACATGGCGCTCTATGGCTGGCTGATCGGAAGCTGGCAGATGGAAACGCTGCATCATTGCGACGACGGCACGATCGAGAACCTCCCGGGAGAAATCCATTTCGGCTGGGTCCTCGAAGGCCGCGCCATCCAGGACATCTGGATCAGGCCGAGGCGCCCGGCTCCATCCATCATGTATGGCACGACCCTGCGCGTCTTCGATGCCGCGATCGATGGCTGGCACATCATCTGGAGCGACCCGCTCAACCAGGACTATTCGCGCCAGATCGGGCGGGCCGAAGGCAAGGATATCGTGCAGATCGGCGAGGACGCACACGGAGTGAAGACGCGCTGGCGCTTCACCGAGATCGCCGCCGACAGCTTCCACTGGATCGGGGAGGAGAGGATCTCGGACAGCGATCCCTGGCGGATCACCTATGAACATTTCGCGCAGCGGGTCTGATCCGCGCCAACTCAAACCTGCGCCAGCAGGATCTCGGTCAACCGCTCCGGCATCAGCCGCGCGACATTGTGGCCGCAGTCCAGGGAATGGGTCGACCAGTCGGGGTCGCTGCCCAGGCGCTGGTAGAGATCGAGGAACGGGCTGCCTTCCCAGCCATGGGCGCCGACATAGGTCTTGCGCGGCACCTCGCGCCAGCGACCGCTGAGCGTGATGGCCTGGAGAAACGTCGCCATCGGCTGCGCCCGGCAGCGCGGGTCGAGATTGGGCGGCGGCATGCAGTTCAGCCCGTCGATCCTGGCACCGGCGACGAACATGTCACGGAAACGCGGCGTCGTCAGCGACCAGACCGAGTCGCCGCTGTCCGGTACATAGGCATCGACATAGACAATTGCCCGGATACGAGCCGGCTCGGCATCGGCCACGCCGCTGACCACCATGCCGGCATAGGATTGGCCGACGACGACGACCTCGCCGCGCTGCGCCTTCACGACATCGACGACCTCGCCGATATGCGTTTGCAGATTGGCCATCGGGGCCGGGGCATCGCCAAGACCCGAAAGCGTGAGCGGCAAGGCCTCGTGCCCGTGAGCGGCCAGCAGATCGGCCACCGTCTGGTAGACCCAGCCGCCCTGCCAGCCGCCGGCGATCAGGATAAAGGTGGCCATGGCGTTCATCCCCGATTTTGACGCGGGACGAAGCTTCGACAGCTCCCGGGTCGAAATCAAGGCCGTACTGTCAGCAGAATCCGGCGAATCGGAGTGAGGGCTGCATCGTTAACAAAAATCGAATTTCAACCGCCCTGCGCAGATAAGCGTTTTATTCAAATTGGCCGTGTCTCGAAAAAATAGATATCCTTTTTAGCTCCCCAGTAGAAGTGAAGCGTCTCGGTCGAAAATCACCCGTCCTGATTCATCCAAGACTTGGCTGCCTCGTGGCCCGCGATTGGTTACGCCGAGACTGAGACCATCCTGCCCTGCTTGCATCAAGGCGGGTTACGCGTGCCTTTCACATACATTCCGGGATCCGGATTTTACAGACATAACCTGAATCCAAAGCGATTGTCATTGATATTTTCTCGCTATTTCGAAGCAAAATATGATCCATTACGATGTTTCTACTAATTAAAATCCGAAAATACTGCATATCCTGATTTTACCATAAACTCGTTTTTGATTTTGGTTTTCTTGACGTTTCTATTTAATAACAATAAACAAGATACCTAATTTAAATAAAAGCACGCCAAATAATCTCTTTAAATATCATTCAATGTATAAAATAAATCGAAATCTCATTTAGTACATTCTTACAGTCGAAACGAATCATATTCTGTGGCAGGATGAGCTAGGTAATCCTGCTTAACGCGTAAATCATTTTCCGGTGTTTAATTTTAACCCTCAACAATCCGTTGAGGGCGTGAGGTTTGGCGCGCCTGATGGGGAGGCAGCGTCGTGATCAATGGGCTGGGGCGAGGACTTGACGAGGTAAATCCAGATACTTCCACGAAGAGGGGTCATGATGCGGCATTACAGCCTTTCTCATCGTTTCGGTTGTTCTACTCTGCTTCTCAGTGCTTCTACTTTGGCGCTTACGGTTGCGTATCCGATAAGTCCTGCATCCGCCCAGGATGCGACCTGGCTTGGTGGTGTGGTGGCGGCCCCCTGGGATGCCGGGACATCCTGGATCGGCGGGACGGTTCCCACCGGTACGGCAACCTTCAACCTCTCCGTTTCGCCGGGCGTTCTGTTTACCCCGGGCAGCTCCAGCACGGTCGGCGGCATAACCTTTGGCGCAACCGCCCCCGGCTATGCATTCGGGCTGGCCGGCACGGGCCTGGGCAGCGTTTCCCTCAACATCAACGGAGCCGGAATCCAGAACAATTCCGCGCTGCCGCAAACCTTCACCGCTTCCGGCATCGGCGGCGGAACCGGAACGCTGGCGTTCAGCGGCACCGGCACGACTGCCGCCAACGCGGTCATCAATTCCAATCTCGGCGGCATCGTCAACTTCTCCGGATCGAGCACGGCTGCGACGTCCGGGATCCTCGCGACGGGCGGCAGCGTCAACTTCTCGGGCACGAGCACGGCTGCCAACGCCAACATCACCGCGGCGACCGGCGGCTCCGTCAACTTCGGTGGCAACAGCACGGCTGGAAGCGCCACCATCACCGCCAATGCCGGCGGCAGCATCGCTTTCACCGGTGCCGCCAGCGGCGGCAGCGCGCAGATCAACCTCAACGGCACAGGCAGCCTCAACCTGGGCGGCCTCACCGGCACCGGCACGAGCATCGGCTCGTTGTCCGGCACCGGCTCGGTCGATCTCGGCGCCAAGGCGCTGACGCTCGGCGGCGGCACGACATTCAATGGCAGCATCAGTGGCGTCGGCGGCTCGCTGATCAAAACCGGTGCCGGTGTGCTTACCCTCGGTGGCACGAACACCTCGACAGGCGGCCTGGCCATCAACGGCGGCGGCGTGGTGGCAACCAATCTCGGCGCCGTCGGCAGCGGCGCCATCTCACTCGGCGGCGGCGGCCTGACACTCGGCGCAAGCGGAACCCTGGCCAACCAGATCAATGTCGGCGCCGGGGCCGGCAACAGCCTGTCCGTCAACACCGGCCTCAACGCCAACCTGACCGGCGGGCTGAACATCGGCGCCGGCGCGACGCTGGGGCTGGGCTCTGCGGGAGCCACCGGCGGGCTGACCCTGTCGGGCCCGGCCAGCATCGGCGCCGGCGCGACCCTGTCAGCGGATTTCGGCGCCGTGACGTTCGGCAGCGCGTCGATCGGCGCACAGCTTGCCGGCGCGACCCTCAATGTCGGCGGTGCCGGCTCCGTCAACCTCAACGGCTTCGGCGCCACCATCGGCAACCTCACCGGCGCGGCTGGAGGCATCCTCACCAACAGCGGCGCTGCCGCGAACATCACCGTCAATGGCGGTAATTTCGCCGGCAACATCACCGGCAATCTCGGCCTGCAGGTCGGCGGCGCGCTGACCCTGTCCGGCAACAACACCTTCTCGGGCAATGTGACCATCCTGAGCGGCGGCGCCCTGACCGCCGCCAACGACGCCGCGCTTGGACTGGGCACGGCGCTCAACCTCGGCGCCGGCGCCTCCTTCGGCATCGGCGCCGGCGGGACGATCAGCAAGAACCTCAACCTCGGCGGCGCGGCGTCGCTCGACGTGGGAGCCGGCATCGGAACCCTGAACGGGACGATCAATGGCGCTTTCGCGCTCACCAAGACGGGCGCCGGGCAGCTGACGCTCGGCGGCGTCAACACCGGCTTCAGCGGCGACCTGAACATCGGCGCCGGTTCGGTGCTGGCGACGAACCTCAATGCACTGGGAACCGGTGGGGTCAATTTGAGTGGCGGCGGCGAGCTGACGCTCGGCGTCAACGGCACCTTCACCAACGCACTCGGCGTCGGTGCCGGCCTCAACGGCACGCTGTCGGCAGGTGCTGGCCTGGCGGCAACGATGGGCGGCGGGCTCAACCTCGGCGCCGGCGCAACGCTCGGCATCGGCACCGCCCTCAACAACGGCACCGTGGCGCTGGGCGGTGGCGCCACCATCGGGGCGAATGCAACGCTGTCGGCCAATTTCGGCACACTGCAATTCGCCGATGCCACGATCGGCGCAGCACTCGGCAATGCAACGCTCAATGTCGGCGCCGCCGGCAATGTCGACCTCAATGGCTTCGGTGCCACCATCGGCACGCTCAACGGCGCGGCAGGCGGCGTCATCGCCAATGCCGGCGCGGCAGCCACGCTCGGGATCGGCGCCGGCACCTACAGCGGCGCCATCAACGGCAACATCGCGCTGAGCAAGACCGGCGCCGGGCTGCTCACGCTCGGCGGCGCCAGCACCTTCAACGGCGGGCTCGCCATCGGCGGCGGAACGGTGCTGGCCACCAATACCGGCGCGCTCGGTACCGGCGCGGTGAACCTCAGCGGCGGCGGCGAGCTGGCGCTGGGCGTCAACGGCACCTTTGGCAACGCGCTCGGCATCGGTGCCGCCGGAGCCGGCACGCTGTCGGCGGCCGGCGGCATCACCGCAACGCTCGGCGGCGGGCTGAACCTCGGCGCCGGCGCCACATTGGGCATCGGCACAGCCACCAACAACGGCATCGTGGCACTGGGCGGTGGCGCCACCATCGGCGCGGGCGCAACGCTGTCGGCCGACTTCGGCACGCTGCGGCTGGCCGACGCCACGATCGGTGCCAATCTCGGCAATGCAACGCTCAATGTCGGCGCCGCCGGCAATGTCGACCTCAACGGCTTCGGCGCCACGGTCGGTATCCTCAATGGTGCGGCCGGTGGCATCATCGCCAATGCCGGCGCGGCGGCCACGCTGGGTGTCGGTTCCGGCACCTACAATGGCGCCATCAACGGCAACATAGGGCTGAGCAAGACCGGCGCCGGCCTGCTCACCCTGGGCGGCGTCAGCACCTTCAATGGCGGCCTCGCCGTCAGCGCCGGCACGGTGCTTGCCACCAACACCGGCGCGCTCGGCACAGGCGCGGTGAACCTCAGCGGCGGCGGCGGACTGACGCTCGGTGCCAACGGCACCTTCAACAACGCGCTCGGCATCGGTGCCGGAGGAGGCGGCACGCTGTCGGCGGGAACCGGCATCGCCGCAACGCTGGGCGGCGGGCTCAACCTCGGTGCCGGCGCCACACTGGGCATCGGCACCGCCACCAACACCGGCATCGTGGCGCTGGGCGGCGGCGCCACCATCGGCGCGAACGCAACGCTGTCGGCTGACTTCGGCACGCTGCGGCTGGCCGACGCCACGATCGGCGCGGCGCTCGGCAACGCAACGCTCAATGTCGGCGCTGCTGGCAATGTCGACCTCAACGGCTTCGGCGCCACCGTCGGCACCCTCAACGGCGTTGCCGGCGGCATCATCGCCAATGCCGGCGCGGCGGCCACGCTCGGTGTCGGCGCCGGCACCTACAGCGGCGCCATCAACGGCAACATCGCACTGAGCAAGACAGGCGCCGGGCTGCTCACGCTCGGCGGCGCCAGCACGTTCAATGGCGGCCTCGCCATTGGCGCCGGCACGGTGTTGGCCACCAACACCGGTGCGCTCGGAACGGGTGCGGTGAACCTCAGCGGCGGCGGCGAGCTGGCGCTCGGCGTCAACGGCACATTCAACAACGCGCTTGGCGTCGGCGCCGCAACAACTGGCACCGTGTCGGCTGGCGCCGGCCTCGCCGCAACGCTGGACGGCGGCCTCAACCTCGGTGCCGGCGCCACGCTCGGCATCGGCACCGCCACCAACAACGGCATCGTCGCGCTTGGCGGCGCTGCCACTATCGGTGCCGGGGCAACCCTGGCGGCCAACAACGGCACGTTGCGGCTCGCCGATGCCACGATCGGCGCCGGGCTCGGCAACGCAACGCTCAGTGTCGGCGCTGCCGGCGCTGTCGACCTCAACGGCTTCGGCGCAACCGTGGGCACCCTCAACGGTGCCGCCGGTGGCATCATCGCCAATGCCGGCGCGGCGGCCACGCTGGGTGTCGGTTCCGGCACCTACAACGGCGCCATCAACGGCAACATCGGGCTGAGCAAGACCGGAGCCGGCCTGCTCACCCTGGGCGGCGTCAGCACCTTCAATGGCGGCCTCGCCGTCGGCGGCGGCACGGTGCTGGCCACCAACACCGGCGCGCTCGGAACCGGTGCCGTGAACCTCAGTGGCGGCGGCGAGCTGGCGCTTGGCGTCAACGGCACATTCAACAACGCGCTTGGTGTCGGTGCCGCGGCAACCGGCACTTTGTCGGCGGCTGGCGGCGTTACCGCGACGCTGGGCGGCGGGTTGAACCTCGGTGCAGGTGCCACGCTCGGCATCGGCACGCCTGTCAACAACGGCACGGTGGCGCTCGGTGGCGCCGCCACCATCGGCGCCGGGGCGACGCTGTCGGCCAACAACGGCATCCTGCAACTGGCCGATGCCACGATCGGCGCCGGCCTCGGCAACGCCACGCTCAATGTCGGCGCGACCGGCACCGTCGACCTCAACGGCTTCGGTGCCACGGTCGGCGCTCTCACCGGCGCCGCCGGCGGCGTCATCGCCAATGCCGGCGCGGCCGCCACACTCGGTGTCGGCGGTGCCGGCACCTACAATGGCGCGATCAACGGCAACATCGCCCTGAACAAGACCGGCACCGGCCAGCTCACGCTCGGCGGCGCCAGCACGTTCAACAGCGGCCTCAACATCAACGGCGCCGGTTCCGTGCTGGCGACGAATGTCGGAGCTCTGGGAACGGGTCCGGTGAGCCTCGGCGGCGGTGGCGAACTGACGCTGGGGGTCAACGGCACCTTCAACAACGCGCTTGGCGTCGGCGCGGGCCTCGGGGGAACGCTATCGGCGGGGACAGGCCTGACGGCAACGCTGAATGGCGGGCTGAATCTCGGCGCGGGTGCCACGCTCGGCATCGGCACCCCCACCAACAACGGAACCGTGGCGCTGGGCGGCGGTGCCACCATCGGCGCAGGCGCGACACTGTCGGCCAACAACGGCATCCTGCAGCTGGCCGATGCCACGATCGGCGCCGGCCTCGGCAACGCCACCCTCAATGTCGGGGCAGCCGGCCAGGTCGACCTCAACGGCTTCGGCGCCACGGTCGGCACCCTCACCAGTGCCGCAGGCGGCGTCATCGCCAATGCGGGAGCGGCAGCCACGCTCGGCGTCGGTGCCGGCAATTTCGCTGGCGCCATCACCGGCAACATCAGCCTGGACAAGGGCGGCACCGGCATCCTGTCATTGAGCGGCAACAACAGCTTCACCGGTGCGGTCGCCGTCAATGGCGGAACGCTGGTGGCCGGCAGCAACACCGCACTTGGTGCGGCGGCCAATCTCGTCTCGCTCGCCAATGGCACGACGCTGGGCCTGGGGGCCGGTGTCACGCTGGCCAACAACATCGCACTGACCGGTGACGCCTCGCTCGACGTGGCCGCCGGCAACGGCACGCTGGGCGGGATCGTCTCGGGCGGTTTCGACCTGACCAAGACCGGTGCCGGGTCGCTGGCGCTCAACGGCGCCAACACCTTCACCGGTGGTCTCGCCATCAATGCCGGTACGGTGATCGCCGGCAACACCGGCGCACTCGGGACCGGCCCGGCGACACTGGCGACAGGCACACAACTGGTGCTCGGCGCCAACGGCACCTTCAACAACGCGCTTGGACTTGGCGCCGGGGTGGATGCGACGGTTTCGGCCGGCACCGGCATCACCGCCGGTCTGGCCGGGCCGCTGGCGCTCGGCGCCGGGGCGGACCTCCATATCGGCTCAACCGGCAATACAGGAACTGTCTCGCTCGGCGGTGCCGGTGCATCGATAGGATCCGGCGCCACCATCTCGGCCGACTTCGGCACGCTTCAGCTGGCCGACGCGGCAGCCGGCTCGTTGCTTTCGGGAGCCGGCGCGACGCTGAATGTCGGAGCGCAGGGAACCGTCGACGTCAACGGCTTCGGCACGACCGTTGCCAATCTGACCGGAGCGGCGGGAGGCACCATCACCAATGGCGGCGGCGCACTCGCCAACATCGCCATCGGCGCCGGCAATTTTGCCGGAGCGATCGTCGATGGTGTCGGCGGCATCTCCCTTGACAAGACCGGCACCGGCACGCTGACGCTTTCCGGTACCAGCACCTACAGCGGACCGACCACGGTGAATGGCGGAACGCTCAACGTCACCGGCTCGATCGGAAATTCCAGCGTTGCCATCGCAGCGGGCGGAACGCTTGGTGGAACCGGAACAGTCGGCGGCGTCAATGCCGGATCGGGCGGCACGGTTGCCCCCGGCGGTTCGGGAACTGGAACAAACCCGATCGGCACCCTGACGGTCACCGGCAATACCGGGTTTGCCGGCGGCTCGATCCTGGCGATCGACGCCAATGTCGCCGGTGCCAGCGATCAGCTGGTGACCAGCGGCACGACCACCATCGGCGGCGGCCAGGTCAACGTCGCCGGATTGCTGAACCCCAACCAGGTCTACACGATCCTGACCTCGGGTGGCGGCGTCACCGGAACCTTCAGCGGCCTGACCGCGGCCGTCAACTCAGGCTTCCTGACGGCAAGCCTGGCCTACCAGCCGACGGCGGTGCAATTGCAGGTGCAACGCAACGGGGTGACGCTGCCAAGCGTCGGACAGACCGCAAACCAGCGCAGTGTCGGCACCGCGGTGGAAACGCTCGATCCGGCCAACCCGATCGCCGCCGAAATCCTCAACGGCTCGGCAGCGCAGGCACGCGACGCCTTCGACCAGCTGTCGGGTGAAATCCACCCGAGCATGACCTCGGCGCTTGTCGACGAAAGCCAGCTCATCCGCCGGACCATGGTCGGGCGCATCAGATCGGGCTTCTCCGACCAGTCGTCGGCGCCGGCGCCGATGGATCCGGCCGCAAAGGGCGGCGCCGTCGACCTGAAGGACCCGCTGCTTACCCGCTACCAGGAGGTCCCGAAAAGCGAACGCTTCGCGGCATGGACGGAAGCACTCGGCGGCTGGGGTGACTACTCCGGCGACGGCAACGCGGCCCGGCTCGAACACTCGCTTGGCGGCGTGCTGTTCGGCCTCGACGGCGCCATGGGTGACAACTGGCGTGTCGGTGTCGCCGGCGGCTACTCGCGCACCTCGTTCGATCTGGATGCCCGCAAGTCCTCCGGCTCGGCGAACAGCTACCACCTGATGGCCTATGCCGGCACCCAGCTCGACGCCATCGGGCTGCGCTTCGGCGTCGGCCACAGCTGGCACGACATCAAGACGGACCGCAGCGTCGCCTTCGGTGGCTTCGCCGACAAGCTGTCGGCGAACTACGACGCATCGACCACCTATGCGTTCGGCGAAGTCGGCTACGCGATGGTGATGGACAGGGTGACCTTCGAGCCCTTCGCCAACGTCGCCTTCGTCCATCTCGACACGGATGGCTTCACCGAAAGCGGCGGTCCGGCGGCGCTGACCAGCAATGGCGAAACGCGCAACATCCCCTACACGACGCTCGGTCTGCGGGCCGGGACCGACATGCTGCTGGGCGGCACGACGCTGCGCCTGGACGGCATGGTCGGCTGGCAACATGCCTACAACAACGTGGTGCCGGGCGAAGGTTTCGCCCTCAAGGGCAGCGACCTGTTCAACATCAGCGGCGTGCCGATCGCCAGGGATGCGTTCCTGCTCGAAGCCGGCACGAGCTGGCGGCCTGCCGACAACGTCACGCTCGGCCTGACATACAGCGGCCAGTTCGCCTCCGGTGCGAGGGAACACGGCTTCAAGGGCACGCTGAGCGTCAAATTCTGAACGGGGGCCGTCGGCCGGGCTCGTCAATTGCGACGCGCCCGGCCGACGTGTTTTTGGGGTTGGCCCTCGCCTCTTCGCGAGGGCCTTTTTCTTTGGCGAAGCGATGTGCAACGAACACGGTACCGCTTTTCACCCCCGCAAGGGGAGATGGCAGCGCGCAGCCAGTCCGGTCAGGCCGGTTCGCGCGACAAGGCCGCGCGGTTGTAGCTGCGCACGACGTTGCGCACCGCCTCGACCATCAGGGCGTGCGGGGTCGCCTCGACCTCGCCCGACGCGACCGCCGGGTAGAGCGTCGCCAGGTTCTGGCTGATCAGCGTCTCGGGGATGACGCGGCCTTCCAGGCGCTTCAACAGGGCGTCGACCGCGGCAGAAGCCTGCGGGTGCGGCCAGTAATAGCGGATGCGGTCGCTGTAGGAGAAATGGCGCTGCAGGCGCAGGTCGTCGGCGTCGCCATGGTAATATTTCTCCCAGTTCTTCGGCTCGGCCAAAAGCAGCTTCTCCATCTTGCCGCGCAAGGTCTCCTCTTCCGGCAGACGGTCTAGGAAGGCGGCGATCTGGTCGAGGCCGAACAGTGCCTCGCGCAGTGCGAAGGTGAGACCGGGGCCGACCTTGAGGATGGCGAAGCCGTCATGGACGAGAGCCGCCAGCGCCTGCTGCGGCTGGTAGTCGGTCGAATGCGCCTCGAAGACGAATTGTGGCATCTGCCTGAGCACGCCGCTAAGCGCCGTGGCCTTGGCGCTGTCATAGACGACGACATTCTCGTTGCCGAACTCGACGCCGGGCTGCACCACCGCGCCGATAGCGCGGGCGAAGGCATCCTGAAGCCCGAGTGCCGCGAAGGCGCGGCGATGGACCTCGACCGTCTCGATGGCGGCGGCCGGCGTGGTCAGCTCCAGATGGTCGAGCGCTTCCATCGCACCACCCGGGATCGGCACCTCGGTGCCGATGATGTAGACCGGCAAATCATAGCCGGCTTCAGCCGCCGCCGTTTCCGCGACCCTGGCAAGCCGTGCCGCGCGTTCTGCCGTCACCGCATCCGGCAGTGCCACGGGCTCACCAAGACAGCCCATCGAGGTGTCGAGGTGGATCTTGGTGAAGCCGGCGCGGACGAACGCGTCCATCATGACGTCGGCGCGCTGCATCGCCTCGTCGGCAGGCAGATGTTTCCACGGATTGGGACCGAGATGATCGCCGCCGAGGATCAGGCGGCTGGTGTCGAAGCCGAGACGCGCTGCGATGTCCTCGACGAAGCTGCGGAAGTCCGCCGGCGTCATGCCGGTATAACCGCCTTCCTGGTTGACCTGGTTGCAGGTGGCTTCGATCAGCACATCCATGCCGGTGGCGATGCCTTCCAGCAGCGCTGCCTCGATGACCAGCGGATGAGCCGAGCAGATCGAGGTGATGCCGCCGCGCTCTCCTCTTGCGAAGCGGGCGGGAAGACCGGCGAGTCTGCTTGTCGCGCTCATGCCGCAACTCCTTGGCTGTGCAGGAAGGTTTCGATCTCGGCCATGGTGGAGGTACCCTCCATCGGCCCCTTGACGCTGACGGCGCGAGCGCCGGTGGCATTGGCGATGGTCAGTGCCTTGCCGGGTTCCATGCCGCGCAGCCAGCAGGAGACGAAGGCGGCACCGAAGCTGTCGCCGGCGCCGGTCGGATCGACCTCGTCGACCCTGAAGGCCGGGGCTGACACTTCGCAGGAGCGGTCGAAATAGCTGGCACCTTCGGCGCCGCGCTTGACGACGACAGCCTTGATGCCGCGCTCGAGCAGTTCGGCGATCGCTGCCCGCTCCTCGCTTGCCTTGGTGAACAGGAACATCTCCGGGCCGCTCGGCATGAACAGGTCGGTGTTTTCGAGCGCATGGGCAAGCGCTTCACGCATGCCGGGCAGGTCCAGCATCTCCTTGCGGATGTTGGGGTCGAAGGAGACGGTGCCGCCTTTTGCCTTGATGCGCTGCGTCGCCGCGAAGATCGCCGACACGATGCCGTCGAAGAACAGCGCCGAACCCATGATGTGCAGGTGATCGGCGCCATCGATGAGCGTTTCGGCTTCCGGTGTCAGGCCGATGGCGCTGCAGGCGCTGTGGCGGATGTTGTAGATGAAGTCGCGGTTGCCATCCGGCCGGTAGCGCACGAAGGCGCTGCCGGTTGCTGCGGTCGGATGCACGCCGATGGCGGAGACATCGGCGCCGTCACGCCGCAGCCGCTCGACATTGAGCACGCCGAAATCGTCATTGCCGACGGCTGAGACGATGCCGCACGGCTGGCCGAGCTTGGCGACCTGGTCGATGAAGATCGCCGGCGCGCCGGAGGCGAACGGGCCGACCAGCGGGATGGCAGCGGTGAAACCGTGCCCCGGCTCGACGGCCATGATCTCGACGACGATCTCGCCGATGGTGATGATCTTCTTCATGCTTGCATTCCGATGAGATGGTTGCCGCTCAGGTCCGGGCGGATTTGCTGCGCACGTCGAGCCAGACGGCGATGAGAATGACGGCGCCCTTGACGATGAGCTGGTAGAAATAAGGCACCGACAGCATGTTCATGCCGTTGTTGATGACGCCGATGATAAGCGCGCCGAGGATGGTGCCGACGATGGTGCCGACACCGCCGGCGAGCGAAGTGCCGCCGAGAACAACCGCCGCGATGGCGTCGAGCTCGTAACCCGTGCCGGCATTGGTCTGCGCCGACGACAGGCGTGAGGACAGCAGCATGCCGCTGATCGCCGCCATCATGCCCGAGATGGTGAAGACGATGATCTTGATGCGGTCGACGCGGATGCCGGAATAGATCGCCGCTTCGCGGTTGCCGCCGGTGAGATAGACCTGCCGCCCGAAGATCGTCTTCGACAGGATGATGTGGTTGACCACGAACAGCACGGCCATGATCCAGATGATGATCGGGATGCCGAGGAAACTTTCGCCGCCGATGGCGAGCCAGGTGTCGTTCTCGATCATGGCGGGCGCGCCGTTGGTCGGCAGGCTGACCATGCCGCGATAGATGCCCATCGTCGCCACCGTGACGATGAAGGACGGCAGCATCAGCTTGGCCGACAGTGCCCCGTTGAGCGCCCCCATCAGCGCACCGGCGGCCAGCGTCAGCACCACCGCCGGCACGAAGCCGAAGCCCATGGCGAAGGCCTGCGCCGCCACCATGCCGGAAACCGCGATAATGGAGCCGATCGACAGGTCGATGTCGCCGAGCAGGATGACATAGGTCATGCCGTAGGCGGCGACCGCGATGACGGCGACCTGCTGCATGATGTTCATGAAATTGTTGAAGGCCAGGAAGCGCGGGCTCATCACCGAGAACACCACGCACAGCACGGCGAGCGAAATGATGATGCCGCCATACTGGCGCACGGTCGGCGAGGCCAGGAACGAGCGCCGGACCTCGGCGTCGGCGGCCTTCTTCTGGATGTCCTGAACATTGCTCATGCGTGTATCCCCGCTGCATAGGTCATGACGGTTTCGGGTGTGAGGCCGTCGGCATCGAGCACGGCGGCGACGGATTTGTTGTGCATCACCACGACGCGGTCGCTGAGGCCCAGCACCTCCGGCAGTTCGGAGGAGACCATCAGGATCGCGGTGCCGCTGGCGGCGAGTTCGCGGATGATGCGGTAGATCTCGAATTTGGCGCCGACATCGACGCCACGGGTCGGTTCGTCCAGGATCAGCACGCGCGGCTTGATCTGCAGCCATTTGGCCAGCACGATCTTCTGCTGGTTGCCGCCGCTGAGCGAACCGGTGGTGGTGTCGATCGAGGCGGTCTTGATGGCAAGACGCTTGACCTCGCCCCTCGCCGCCTCGCGCTCGGCCGCGCCCCGCATCAGGCCGAGCGGCCCGGTGAGCTGGCCGAGCCCGACCATGTTGATGTTGCGCTCGACGCTGTGCAGCAGCACCAGGCCTTCTTCCTTGCGGTTCTCGGTGACGAAGGCGATGCCCTTGCGGATCGCCTGTGCAGGCGAACGCAACGCCGCCGGCTTGCCGTCGAGCTGGATTTCGCCCTGCGGCGCAAGCATGCCGAACAGCGCCTTCATGACGTCGGAGCGGCCCGAGCCGACGAGGCCGAACAGGCCGACGACCTCGCCGGGCTTCACGTCGATCGAGACGTCGCGGAACTTGCCGGGAAAGGAGAGATGCTTCGTCGCCAGCACCGGCGGCGTGTCGGCCGACGGGCGTGGCGCCTCGCGCGGCGGATAGATGTCGTTCATGGCACGGCCGACCATCAGCGTGATCAGCCTGTCGATGCTGGTCTCGCTCTTCTCAGCCGTCGTGACGTATTCGCCGTCGCGCATGACGGTGATGTCGTCGGACAGCCGCATGATCTCTTCCATGCGGTGGGAGATGTAGATCACCGCCTTGCCCTGGCTTTTCAGCCGCTCGATGATGGTGAAGAGGATCTCCGCCTCGCTGTCGGACAGCGACGAGGTCGGTTCGTCGAGGATGACGACCTCCGCGGGCAGGCTGAGGCCCTTGGCGATCTCGACCAGCTGGCGCTGCGCGATCGACAGGTCGCCGACTTTTGCGCGCACGTCGACCGGCAGGCCGAGTTCGCGGATGAGCTGCTCGGCCGCGGCGTTCAAGGCACGGTCGCGGATGAAGCCGAAGCGGCTCGGCTCATGGCTGGCGAAGATGTTCTCGGCCACCGACAGGTTGCGGCTGAGGCTGAGCTCCTGGAAGACGATGGAAACGCCGTGCGCACGGGCATCGCGCGGATTGCGCGGCGTGTAGGCCTTGCCGTTCAGCACGATGCTGCCGGCGGTCGGCTTGAAGACGCCGGCGAGGATCTTCATCAGGGTCGATTTGCCGGCGCCGTTCTCGCCGAGCAGCGTGTGCACGCGCCCGCGCCGCACCGTGAGGTTCATGCGCTTCAGCGCCGCGACCGGGCCGAAGGACTTGGCGATGTCGTGGATCTCGAGCACCACGTCGCCGGTTGCATCCCCTGCATTTCCGGCGTTCTGGCTGGTGGCTGTCACGGATTGCTCCTCCATAGGGCGGAATGCGATCGAGACGGCATTCCGCGGCATGCGCGAGCGTCGGCCGGCATCGCCGGAGAAAGGACGGCGGCGCGTTCCGCCACCGTCCTTTGCCTTATCTTACTTGGTTTCGCCGTCCTTGGTGACGACGCCCGGAACGATCGGCTGCTTGGCCTCGACCGTCTCGCCCTTGATGACCTTGGCGGCGGTCTCGACCGCAACCTTGCCCATCTGGTCCGGATACTGGGCGATGACGCCCACCATGACCGGGTCGTTCTTGACGGCGTTGCGGGCTTCTTCCATGCCGTCGAAACCGATCACCTTGACCTGGGAGTCCAGCTTGGCGGCCTTGACGGCGGCAGCGGCGGCCAGTGCTGCGTCGTCGCCGAAGCCGAAGATGCCGACGATGTCGGGATTGGCCTGCAGGATGTTCTGCGCGGTCGCCAGCGCCTCGGGACGGGTGATGCCCGGCTGGATCGCCACGATCTTGATGTCCGGATGCTTTTCCAGGCCCTTCTTGAAGCCTTCGACGCGATCGACCACCGACTGCACGGTCGGATAGTCGATGACCGCGACATTGCCCTTGCCGCCGATCGACTTGGCCATCAGCTCGGCCGCCTTCTCGCCGCCGGCGAAATTGTCGGTGCCGACGAAGGAGGTGACGTCGACATTGTTGGCCGGGACGTCGACGGTGATGACCTTGATGCCGGCCTTCTCGGCCTTGGTGATGGCCGCCTTCACGCCCTTGGAATCCACCGGCGAGATGATGATGACGCTCACGCCCTTGGTGATGAAGTCCTCGACATCGGCGAGCTGCTTGGAGAGGTCCTGGTTGGCGATCGCGACTTCCAGCGGCACCTTCTCGGCCTCGGCTTCCTTCTTCATCGCGTCGGCGAGCGAGATGTAGAACGGATGCTGCTGGGTGAGCAGCGATGCGCCGATGCCTTCGGCGGAAGCGATGCCGGCCATCAGGGCAAGAGCGGCACCCGACAGAAGAATACGGCCAAGCGTTTTGCGAAACATGTGTTCCTCCATGAAGCCGGCGATGCCCGGCCTGTTGTTGATCTGAACGCGAAAGATGCGCCTCCCGCCTTGCCGGCCAATATCGGCCGCTACCTCCAAGGCAGGAATTGGGCCCGATATCGAGCCATCCTTGAGATGCGGCATTATCTCCTACGTGTCAACTTATTTTTTTACACGCGATAAAAACTTGCAAAACCCTGCAAATGCGGCAACTATCGGTCAATTGAAACGCAGCGCACAGGAAACGATCGCTTCGGGTCGGCCTGCGGCTTGCTTCGGTCAAAAAATAATTTTACGCATGGAAATAAATCGATTTATCCCGTTCGGGGCGCGCGGCCACAGGCAAGGAAGCCGAGCATGAGCGAACAGAAGGTCAGGACCATGGAGGAGTTCGCGGCGGCCACCGGCCTGTCGCGGCCGACGGTCTCGAAATACTTCGACAATCCCGACAACGTGAAGCCGTCCACCAGGGCGCGCATCGAGAAGGCGCTCAAGGACTACGACTACCGGCCCAACATCTTCGCGGCCAGCCTCAACCGCAAGCAGCCCAAGAACATCGGCGTGATCGTGCCGCACATCTCGGACCCTTTCTATGCCGAGGTGGTGCGCCAGATTGAAATGCGCTGCCTTGCCGAAGGTTATTGGGCAATCGTGTTGTCCTCCCATGGCGAGCGGAAACTGGAAGCGCGCGCGATGCGCACGCTGATGTCGCTCAACATCGCCGGCGTGCTGATGGCGCCGCTGGGGTTCGAGACCGACGCCACTTTGCTGGCCAGTCTCGGCAGCACCATGCCGATCGTCTTCCTCGACAACCGGGTCAACCCAGACCAGTCCTTCGTCGGCACCGACAACCGGCAGAGCATGGGCATGATCACCGAATATCTGTGCCGCACCGGCGAACATCCCTGCTTCCTGGAGATGCCGGCGGTCAACCAGAACGCGCTCGAGCGCCGTGCCGCCTATGTCGCCACCATGGAGCGGCTCGGCTTCAAGCCGGTCGTGCTGCCGACCTCGGCCACGGGTTGGGAATTCGAAGAGCTCGGCTACCGCGAGGCCGGCCGCATCCTCGACAATGGCGGTTTCCCGACCCGGACCGTGCTGTGCGCCAACGATCGCCTGGCTTTTGGAGTGATTGCGGCGGCCTTCGAGCGCAAGCTGCAGGTGGGACGCCACGAAGGCTGCGAACTGCGCGTCGCCGGCCATGACGACCATCCGCTCAGCCGCTTCACCTGCCCGCCGCTGACCACAGTGGCGCAGGACTATCAGGGCATCGCCGCTGCCGGCGTCGACATGCTCTTCACCCGCATTGCCGGCGGCCCGGACGCCGGAAAAGCGGAGGTCAGGCAGCTGGAAGCCAAGCTGATCATGCGCGGCTCGGCGTAAAGAGAATTTCCGATCCAGCGGCAAATGCCCACCAAAAGTGGATTGTCGTACTCCTCTTTAAAGACTAAAGCGATGTCGGCATCCTCGGGAGGGACATCGCGATGGCGAACGCATGTGGAATGGCAATTCCAGAGCGTTTCCGTCTTTCACGGAAACGCGGAAACGCTCTGACCTTTTGTTTTGACGCAATTCCGGACGCAAAACCGCTGCGCACTTTTGCTGGAATTGCTCTTTTGGGCCTGACCGCCATGCTGATGGCCGGCCCGGCCTCTGCCCAGGACGCCAGGACCCTCACCATAACGGATGATCGCGGCGTCGCGGTGGTCGTACCGGCTCAGCCGAAGCGTATCGCCTCGATCTCCTATTTCGCGGACGACGTCGCGCTCGCCCTCGGCATCAAGCCAGTGGCAAGCACCTATATGACGGCAGGCCGCCAACCCGATTTCCTGCTCGGCCTGACCAGCGGCATGAAGCAGATCGGCCAGCGCGCCAAACCGAACCTCGAGCTGCTGTCGGAGGCCAAGCCCGACCTGATCGTCGCGATCCGGCGTTACACGGTCGGCAACGCACCGCAGCTGGAGAAGATCGCGCCCTACCTCGCCTACAACATGGAGCTGCTGGACGGCAGCGACCACGAGATCGCCGAGCTGTCGAAGATCCTTGGCCAGCCCGAGCGTGGCATCCAGCTCAACAAGGAATTCCGCGAGCATCTGGCGGACTTCACCGCCAGGGCGCCAAGGGACGTGCACCCGCGTTTTGCGATCATGTGGGGCGGCGAGACACCCTTCGCCTTCCACACCGAAAATACGGCGGCCTCCATCGTCGCGGCGATCGGCGGCAACAACATCGCCGGAGAGATGACCCCGGGCGGCGAATTCGGCATCGACCTCAGCCTCGAAACCATGCTCGAGAAAGACCCCGAAGTCCTGTTCATGTACGATTCCGGCCCCGACCGGCCGCATGAGAACAATCCGATCTGGCAGGAGCTCTCGGCCGTCAAGAACCAGCGGGTGTTCTATGTCGGCGACCAGTGGGTGGAGACCAACGGGCCGATCGCACGCGAGATCGTGCTGCGCGAGGCTGCCCACTATCTCTATCCCGACGTGTTCCCGGCGGTCGACGTGAAGGCGGAAGCCGCCAGGATCATCCCGGCCGAGGCTCAGAAATAAGCGCCGATCCCACGACGATGGACGCACGGAAATCCATTCTGACCATAGGTCTCATCGTCGCCGCGACCCTGCTGGTCACCTTCCTGGGCCTGATGCCGGGCGCCAAGACCCTGCCGCTCCATGACGTGCTGCGCGTGCTGTGGGCGCCCGACGGCAAGGTCGAGTCCATCCTGGTCTGGACACTGCGCCTGCCGCGAAGCCTTGCCGCCGCCGTGGCAGGAGCCGGGCTGGCCGTCTCCGGCTACCTGTTGCAGACGCTGACCCGCAATCCGCTCGCCGATCCGGGCATCACCGGAGCAACGGCTGGAGCTGTCGCCCCGATCGTGGCGTGTTTTGTCTTCCTGCCCTGGCTTTCATCCGCCTCCTATCCCTTCATCGGCCTTGCCGGCGGACTTGCGGCGGCGGCGGTGACGTTCTGGGTGGCGCGCGGCGGCAACGGCCGTCCGCTGCATCTGGCGCTTGGCGGCATCAGCGTGTCGCTGTTCCTCGGTGCGATCACGATCTACGTCCTGCTTCTGGCCGGGCCGCAATCCACCGCCCTGCTGTTCTGGCTGTCGGGTGGTTTTCAGGGACGGACCTGGGCGCATCTCGCCCACATGATACCCTGGGTCGTGCTCGGCGTGGCGGGTGCGCTGGCACTGCACAGGGTGGTCGCGATGTTCGCGCTGAGCGACCATGCCGCCGCCGGCATGGGTCTCCAGCTCAATGTCTGGAAACCGGTCTTGCTCATCCTGGCGATCTGCCCTGTCGCCGGCGTCGCGCCGGTCGCCGGACCGGTCGCCTTTGTCGGGTTGGCGGCCCCGCACATCGCCCGGCTTCTCAAACCGGGGGGAGCGATCCTGGAGATCGTGCTCACCGCAGCCCTCGGCGCACTGATCGTCACCTGCGCCGACCTCGCCGGCCGTACCATCGCCATTCCGAAGGAACTGCCCGTCGGCATCATAACGGCACTGCTGGGCGGGCCGATCTTCATCTACCTCATCCAGCGCGGCCGACTCGACTTCAAGGCGCAGCCATGACGGCCGCTTCCGGGATGCCTGGCCGACCAAGTCTCTGGTTGCTGCCGGCCGCAGCGGCAGTGGTTCTGCTATCTTTGGTGGCCGCCGTGTTCCTCGGCGTGGTGGACATCCCCGCCACCGACGTCATCTCCGTGCTGACGGGCGGCGGTTCGCCGGAGGCACATTCCATCATCGTCGAGATCAGGCTGCCGCGCATCGTCACGGGCATGCTGGCCGGGATCCAGCTGGCGGTCGCCGGCCTGATCCTGCAGACGATCACGCGCAACCCGCTCGCGGACCCGTCGCTGATCGGCGTATCGCAGGGCGCCACGCTGACGGTGACGCTGTTCCTGCTGTTCACCGTCTATATCTTCAACCCAGGCTCCAACACAGTGGCCGAGCTTCCCATCGCCTGGCTGCCGGTGGCCGGAATGGTGGGCGGACTGGCGGCCGGCGCCATCATCTACCTGCTTGCCTTCCGGCTCGAGCTCAGCCCGCTTCGCATCACGCTTTGCGGCATAGCCATCGGCGCGGTGCTTCACGCCATTGCCATCGGACTGATCGCAGGCTGGGGCTCCGCACGCATCGAGATCATTCTCGAATGGATTTCCGGCAGCCTCTATGCGCGCACCTGGGATCATGCGCTGTTTCTGCTGCCGTTCACGGTGACGGGCCTCGCCGTCCTGCCGCTGATCTACCGCCCGCTGGTGCTGCTGCAGTTCGATGCAACCGTAGCCCGCTCATTCGGGCTGGCATATCGCCGGCAATTCTCCGTGCTGCTGGTGATCTCCTGCGCGCTCGCGGCAAGCGCCGTCGGCGTGGTCGGACCGATCGTCTTCGTCGGGCTGGTCGTGCCGCATCTGGCACGATTCCTGGCCGGACGGCATTTCCCGCTGGTCCTTCCCATGACGGTTGTGCTGGGCGCCATTGTCGTCACGCTGGGCGACCTCGTCGGCCGGCTTGCCGGCGGCGCCGAGGAGGTGCCGATCGGCGTGATCACCGCGCTGCTCGGCGTGCCGGTGCTGCTCGCCCGGCTCCGCAAAGGCCCTTGAGAAAAACGCATGCCTCTGACCTGCTCGCAACTGTCGGTTCGTTATGGCCAGCGCCTGGCGCTCAACGGTTTCGAACTGTCCCTGCAGAAGGGCGAGATCCGGGCACTGATCGGCCCCAACGGCTCCGGCAAGAGCACGGCCCTGCAAGCGCTTGCCGGCCTGATCACGCCCGCCGGCGGGCATGCCGCGATCGAGGGCACCGCGGTGGCGTCGATGTCGCGGCGCGCTGTTGCCAGGAAACTCGCCTTCCTGCCGCAGCAACCCGCAGCACCCGACGAGATGACGATCGCCCAGCTCGTGCGGCAGGGCCGCTTTCCCCATGTCGGGCTGTTCAGCTCGTACACCCGACTTGACGAGGAAGCGATCGAATGGGCGCTTGAAAGCACCGGCCTGACCAGCCTCGCCGACCGGACGCTACAGGAGCTCTCCGGCGGCGAACGGCAGCGCGCCTGGATCTCCGCGGCACTCGCGCAGGAAGCCGGCATCCTGCTGCTCGACGAGCCGACGTCTTTCCTCGATATCGGCTATCAGGTCGAGGTGCTGGATCTCGTCCACCGCCTCAGCCGGGAGAAAGGCGTGACGGTCGTCATGGCGATCCATGACATCAACCAGGCGATCGCCGTCAGCGACCGCATCTCGCTGCTCGAAAGGGGTGAGCTGCGCTTCGATGGCGCGCCGAGGGCGCTTGCCGAGAGCGGCCTGATCGAAAAGACATTCCGGGTGAAAGGCCGCTTCGTCGAGGTCGCCCCCGACAAGCCGCCGCATTTCGACGTCGAACTGACCCGGATCAATCCCGGCGCTTGACGAGACGGAAAACGATCTTGGTCTGGGTGTAGTAGTCGAGGGCATCGGCGAAATCCGGCGTCCAGCCATCCTCGACGAAGGGGATGAACCCGTCATATTCCAGCTTCCGGCCGGAGACCTCGAAGCCTGCCCTGGCGAACGCCCGGCCGTAGTCGGAGATCGATCGGTCCTGCACGACGGTGTTGGTTCGTTTCGCCACCAGCTCGCGCCATTTCGGCCAGAGCGGATTGTCGGTGTGACAGCCAGTGACGGCGTAATAGACGCCACCAGGCTTCAGGGCCTTGAAGATATCCGCGGCATGGGCATCGATATCCTGGACGAGGTAGACGACCTCGTGGCTTATCGCCAGGTCGAACTCCTCGACCCAGCCCTCCAGGGTAGCGCCGACCGCGTGCTGGACGGGAAGATTTCCCTTCAGCGCTTCGGCCCTGGCGATCGACTGTTCCGCGATGTCGATGCCAAGCGCCTTGCGGAACGGCCTGATGGCATGGAGATGCCGCAGCAGCCCGCCCTGGTTGCAGCCGAAATCCAGCACGCTTTTCTGCGCAAGATCGCGTTCGAGCATGACATCGATGAGATGGCGCCAGATCGGCGCGTGGCCATCCGCCATACGGTCTTCCGCGTCCGGGTCGACGTACCAGGTGGTTATGGTTTTCTGGGTAGCCATCCGCGGTTTCTCCGATCGATTCACCTCCCAGTCTCATAGGGTGGCCGACACGCCGTGGATAGGTGAAATTCTGACCGCCGCGGCCAGGTGCATGTCTGGTCCCATACTATCCTGTCGACTGACCCGGACGTTTCATGAAAGCATGGCTTTGCGATGGGCGGCGCGCTGGGGACACTTGGCGAGAAGCGCATCGAGGTGAACATGTCAAACATCATAAGATCGGCTTTCATACTGGCGATGGCATCCGCAGCCTTCCCGGCGGGTACCGCGCAGGCGCGGGAAAAAGTGGATGAGAAGCGCCTTTCCGACCATGTGAAGGTGTTGGCGTCGGACGCGTTCGAAGGACGCGGCATCGCCACCGAAGGCGAGAAGAAAACCGTCAAATACCTGTCGGAGCAGTTCGAGGCGGCCGGCCTGCAGCCGGGCGGCGACAAGGGCGACGACGGCAAGCGCAGCTGGACGCAGGCGGTGCCGCTGATCAAGTCGTCCTTCGACGGCCCGGTGACGGCGACGCTCGCCATGGGCAAGCAGCCGCCACGCACCTTGAAACAAGGCGAGGACGTTGCGATCCTGCCCACCCAGACCGACGACACCCGGGTCACCATGGAGAACGCCCCGCTGGTGTTCCTGGGCTACGGCGTCAGCGCGCCCGAGCGCCAATGGGATGATTTCAAGGGTTTCGACCTGAAGGGCAAGATCGGCGTCGTGCTGATCAACGACCCGGATTTCGAAACCGGCAAGGGCGATTTCGGCGGCAAGGCCATGACCTATTACGGCCGCTGGACCTACAAATATGAGGAAGCAGCCCGCCAGGGCGCACTCGGCCTTTTGATCGTGCACGAGACCGCGCCGGCTGCCTATGGATGGGCCACGGTCAAGAACTCGTTCACCGACGACCAGTTCGACATCATCCGCGACAACAATGCTGGCGTGCATGTGCCGCTCAAGGGCTGGATCCAGCACGATGTCGCAGTCGAGCTGTTCAAGAATGCGGGGCAGGATTTCGACGCGCTGAAAGCCAAGGCGCAGACGCGTGACTTCGCGCCCGTCCTGCTGGAGGGCGCCGCGCTTTCGGTCGCCTTCAACGCCCGGCACGACAAGATCGTCACCAACAACGTCATCGGCTTCTTGCCCGGCAAGAAGCAGGCGGAAGAGGCGGTGATCTATTCCGCGCACTGGGACCATCTCGGCGTCGGCGAGCCGGATGCCAAGGGCGACAAGATCTACAACGGCGCCGTCGACAATGGCACCGGCCTTGCCGCGCTGCTGGAAGTGGCGCGCCTGCAGGCCAAGGCGGCAGCGCCCGCGCGTTCGGTGGTCTTCCTGTCGGTCACCTCGGAAGAGACCGGACTGCTGGGGTCGATGTATTATGCCGCGAACCCGCTCTACCCGCTGCCGAAGACCGCCGCGGTGCTGAACTTCGACGCGCTGACCACCAACGGCCGGGCGAAGAACATCAGCCCGTTCGGCAATGGCGACGTCAGCCTCGAAGACGACGTCGCCAGCTATGCCAAGGCGGAAGACCGCGTCTTCACGCCAGACCCGAAGCCGGAGGCCGGGCTGTTCTACCGCTCCGACCATTTTTCCTTCGCCAAGGCCGGCGTTCCGGCGATGTCGTTCGGGCTGGATGGCGCAAGGAACCTCGTCAAGGGCGGCAAGGCGGCGGGCGAGGCCTGGTACAAGACATACGTCGCCGAGCGCTATCACCAGCCGGCCGACGAGTGGAGCGCCGACTGGGACCTCTCCGGCATCGCCGAGGATGTCGACCTGGTCTACCGCATGGGCTCGGACCTCGCCAACTCGAACAAGTGGCCGGCCTGGCACGACGGCTCGGAGTTCAAGAAGGTCCGCGAGGAAAGTGCCGGCGAGCGGCAGTAGCGGCTTTTGGGCAGACGGAGACGCCAGCGCCCTTATCTCCTCCGTTGCGGAGGCGCTGGCATCTCCCCCGTGTTTAGACCGGGGACATCGCGAACAGTTTTCGCTGCGAACTGCACGACGGCCCTCATCCTGAGGTGCTCGCGAAGCGAGCCTCGAAGGACGCACATCTGTTCGCGATCTCCCCGGTCTAAGCACCCGCAAGGGGAGATAGCAGCGCACGCCGCGCCTACACCTGTCGTAAGGCACCCCATCAGATTGTTGCAGCTTTGGCCGGCTCTGGGATATTCGGTTGCCAACAGTGTTCGACCGGGAGTTCCAGACAATTGAGCGTCGCGTTCGCCAAGGAAGAAAGCGCCGAGGCCGCATCGGAAACCGTGCTGCCGCCTCGCCCTATCCCCGACCGGATCAACCTCGTCACGGAGGCGGGTCTCAGGATGCTGCAGGAAGAACTGGCGCGGGCACAAGAAGCGCTCAAGGCCGCCGGCCAGCTGGAAGATGTCAATGAGCGGCGGCGGCAATCGGCCGTGCCGGTGCGGGACACGCGTTATTATGCCGAGCGCGTCCGAACGGCGCAGCTCGTGCCGGCACCGACCTCGAATGCAGTGGTCGCCTTCGGCCATTCCGTCACCTTCAGGCGCGACGATGACCGCATACAGACCTTCCGCATCGTCGGCGACGACGAGGCCAACCCGTCGCAGGCCTCCATTTCGCACGGCTCGCCGGTTGCGATTGCGCTAATGGGCAAGGCGGTGGGCGAGTTTGTCCCGTTCGGGCAGAGCGAACTGGAAGTGCTGGCTATTTCGTGAGGGAGCGCCTGCGCCCGTTATCTCCCGCAAGGGGGAGATGGGCGCCAGCTCCTCAACCCGGGCGCTTCGGCTTACCCTTGTATTCCCCGGGCGCGCCCTGGCCGCGATGGGGTTTCTTGCCCGGCTTGCCGCCCTTGCCGAACTTGGCGCCCTTGGCGAAATCCGGCTTGCCCTTGCCGAATTTCGGCTTGGCCCGCCATGACGACCCGCCCGCTTCCCCGGCGGGCGCGATGACGATGCCGCGCTCGGTGCTGCCAGGTTGCTTGAGCTGCTCGATGAAGCCGGCAGCCTTGTCGGCGGAAATCTCGAAGCGGGTTTCGGTGTCGTCGATGCGGATCGAGCCGACATCGCGCTTGGAGACGCCGCCGGCCCGGCAGATCATCGGCAGCAGCCATTTCGGGTCGGCGCGCTGCTTGCGGCCGAGCGACAGCGTGAACCAGACGCCGCCTTCCATGTCCGGGCGCCGCGGTTCGGCGTCGCGTGGTTCTTCGTTCCTGTCGCGACCGTCTCTTTCGCGCTTCGGCTTGCGCGCCTGCATGTCGTGGACCGGCAACGGAAACAGGTCCTCGGGCACGGGCCGGGCGGCAAGCTGCTGGCGCAGGAAAGCGGCGGCGATGCGCTCGGGGCTGGCCTTGGCCAGAAGTTCGGTGACGAAAGCCGCTTCCGCCTCGTCCGGCTCGGCAGCCGACAGCACGGCATCCAGTATCTGGGCGCGATAGCGGGTCTCGATCTCGGCGATGCTCGGGGCGGCGCGCAGCGTGGCCGACAGCTTGGCCAGCGCCAGCACGCGCTGGGCGGCGCCGCGTCGGGTTTCAGGCACGATGAGCACGCAGACGCCCTTGCGCCCGGCGCGCCCGGTGCGGCCGGAACGATGGAGCAGCGTCGCCGGATTGCTGGGCACGTCGGCATGAATGACGAGGTCGAGGTTAGGCAGGTCGATGCCGCGCGCCGCAACGTCGGTCGCAACGCAGACATGGGCGCGGCCGTCGCGCATCGACTGCAGCGCGTTGGAACGTTCCGACTGCGCCATTTCGCCCGACAAGGAGACGACCGAGAAGCCGCGATTGGCGAGCCGCGCCGTCAGGTGCCGCACCGCCTCGCGGGTGTGGCAGAACACCAAAGCGCTGGCACTGTCGGAATCGAGCAGCGTGTTGATAACGGCATGTTCGCGCTCGTCGCGCCGCACCAGCATCAGCTGATATTCGATGTCGGCATGCTGTTCAGTGGCAGCGGTCGCCGCTATGCGCACCGCGTCCTTCTGGAAATTCCTGGCGAGGTCCGCAATGCCACGTGGTACCGTTGCCGAAAACAGCAGGGTACGGCGATCCTCGGGTGCCGCGCCGAGGATGAATTCGAGGTCCTCGCGGAAACCGAGATCGAGCATCTCGTCGGCTTCGTCGAGCACCACGGCGCGCAGCGCGCTCAGATCGAGCGCGCCCTTGGAGATGTGGTCGCGCAGGCGTCCAGGTGTTCCGACGACGATATGCGCACCGCTCTCCAGAGCGCGGCGTTCACGGCGCATGTCCATTCCGCCGACGCAGGTGGCGATACGGACGCCTGCGGCCGCGTAGAGCCAGTCGAGCTCGCGCTGCACCTGGATCGCCAGTTCGCGCGTCGGCGCGATGACAAGGCCCAGCGGCAGATCTGCCGGCGGAAAGCGTTCGGCACGGCCGAGCAGCGTCGAGGCGATGGCAATGCCGAAGGCGACCGTCTTGCCTGAGCCCGTCTGGGCGGAAACCAAAAGGTCGGCTTCACCATGTCCACCGCCCGCCATCTCCGCCTGCACCGGGGTGAGCTGATGGTAACCCTTCGCCTCCAGGGCGGATGCAAGGGCGGGGTGAATGGTGTCGTCGGTCATGGCTGCGGTCTCGGTTCAAAGCCGCGCATAGCACGGTATCGCGCAAGTTGTACCGCAATTATCGTGGGACGGGGTTGAAAGCGTCGGCGGCCTTGTCTCTCCGCAAGCAGGGAGATAGCGGCGCCTCGCTTCCGCAACCCCCACCTGCTTGTCACCCAAACTCCGCGATCACCGACAGGAACGCCGGGCCGTAGCGGTCGAGTTTGGCTTCGCCGACGCCGGGCACGCCGGCCATTTCGCTGCGCGAGGCGGGGCGGGCGGCAGCGAGTTCGATCAGGGTCTTGTCGTGGAAGATCACATAGGGCGGCACGTTCTGGGTGCGGGCGATTTCGCTGCGCTTGCGGCGCAAGGCCTGGAACAGGTCGTTGTCCGCCTGCGGGATGGCGGACTGGGTGTTGCCGCGCGCCACCTTGCCACGCCTGGCGCGGGGCGGCGCCGGAATGCGCAGCATCAGCGGTGGCTTCCCGCGCAGGAAATCACGCCCGGCCGGCGCGATCGACAGGCCGCCATGGCCGACGAGGTCGACATCGATGAAGCGCAGCGCGATCAGCTGGCGCAGGATGGCCCGCCATGTGCGGTTGTCGTGCTCCTTGCCGATGCCGAAGGTGGAGATCTGGTCATGGCCGAACTGGGTGATGCGGTCATTGTCCGCGCCCAACAGCACGTCGACGACGTAGGCCTGCCCGAACCGTTCGCCGGTGCGGTAGATGCACGACAGCACCTTCTGTGCGGCAATGGCACCGTCGAACAGGCGCGGCGGCTCGGCGCAGGTGTCACAATTGCCGCACGGTTCGCACTGGTCGCCGAAATAGGACAGCAGCACCTGGCGGCGGCAGCGCGCCGTCTCGGCCAGCCCGAGCAGCGCATCGAGCTTCTGCCGCTCCATGCGCTTGCGCTGGTCGGGCGCTTCCGATTCCTCGATGAAGCGGCTGCGCAGCGCGATGTCCTCATGGCCGTAGAGCATCAGGGTATCGGATGGCAGGCCGTCGCGCCCGGCGCGGCCGGTTTCCTGGTAATAGGCCTCGATGCTGCCCGGCAGGTCGACATGGGCGACGAAGCGCACGTCGGGTTTGTCGATGCCCATGCCGAAGGCGACGGTGGCGACCATGATGACCGCCTCGCCATGCTGGAAACGCTGCTGGTTGGCTTCGCGCGCCGTCTTGTCCATGCCGGCATGATAGGCGAGCGCATCATAGCCGAGGCCCTGCAGCCAGGCGGCGATCTCCTCGGTGCGGCGTTTCGACAGGCAGTAGACGATGCCGCTCTCGCCCTCGTAGCGCTTGAGGAATTCCTTCAGCTGGGCGCGCGGATTGTCCTTTTCCTCGATGGCGTAGCGGATGTTGGGGCGATCGAAGCCGGCAATGAAGGCGTCGGTCTCGTCGATGTCGAGATGCGACAGGATCTCGGCGCGCGTCGGCTCGTCGGCAGTAGCCGTCAGCGCCATGCGCGGCACCTTGCCGAAACGTGCCACGACGGCGTCGAGCTGGCGGTAGGACGGGCGGAAATCGTGCCCCCATTGCGACAGGCAGTGCGCCTCGTCTATGGCGATCAGCGACAGCTGCACGCTTTCCAGCAGCTCCAGCACATCCGGGCGCGCCAGGGTTTCGGGCGCGACATAGAGCAGGTCGAGCGCGCCGGCGCGGATGTCGCGCCACAGCGCACGGCGGTCGTCCAGATCGAGGTCGGAATTGAGCGCGGCCGCCCTGACGCCTGCCTGGCGCAGCGCAGTGACCTGATCGGCCATCAGCGCCAGCAGCGGCGACACCACCAGCCCCATGCCCGGGCGAACGATGGCCGGGATCTGGTAGCAGAGCGACTTGCCGCCGCCCGTTGGCATCAGCACGAAGGCGTTGTTGCCGGCGATCACATGCCCGACGATGTCCGCCTGCGGCCCCCGGAAGGCATCATAGCCGTAGACGGTCTTGAGGATTTCGAGGGCGGCAGTGGTCATCTTGGGGTGGTGGCACGGAGAATCACGGGGAAACCCTTCATAGCAGCTTCGCCGGGCCGAGGTGGCTGCGATTGGTCAGAAATCGCCATGGTTACCGCCTCGAACCACACTGCCGGACCATCGAAAGGCATTCGGCGCGGCATCACCGCCCTGGTATGCCCGAACCTTCCAGGTCACCGCGGAGCCTGTCGAGGATGGAGACCGCATGGGCGGCATAGCCGCTGATCCAGCGGTCGTGGATGCGCTTGATCGGCAAGGCGTTGAGATGGTTCCAGCGCTCGCGGCCCTGGCGCCGGACGATCCGGCAAGGATCAGCGAACGCCACGGCGTCAGCGTCTTCCTGCGCGACGGCGGCGAGATCTATCGCAGCTATTTCAACGACGCTCGCGGCGTCGAATATCTCAGCCTGTGGACCTATCTGGACCTCACCGCCTACGGGCGCCAGGAGACCTGGGAAGACTCCCCCGCAGGGCTGGCCCCAGACCGAGCCCTATGCCTGGAACCGGCGGCACGACGAATACGGCAGCTGATCCCGCGACACGGGATCGCCGGTTCCGGCACGCCGGGCCTGAAAGCACTCAACCGTGCTTCTCGATCACCGCGTAGAGCACGTTGCGGTTTTCACCGAAGAACACCTGCACGTCGACCTTGTTGCGGTCGACGCTGGCGTTGACGACGTTCCACATGTCGGCCTCGGAACGCAGCAGCAGCACCCAGTTCATGAAGGTTTCGCGGTAGCCGGCGTCGGGATTGCCTTCGGCATAGTTGGCGAACAGGAAGGTGCCGCCCGGCTTCAGCATCTCCAGGCAGGTCTTGGTGAGCTTCACCGCCACCTTGTCCTGCAGATAGTCGTAGAGGCCCGAGGCGTAGATGAAGTCGAACTTGCCGAGCTTGTGGCCCCGCGTCAGCAGGGTGCGCACGGAACCGTCGACGGTTTCCACGGCGGTGCCGGCGAAGTCGCGCGTGATCAGGCCGACGCTGAGCGGGTCCTGATCGAGCGCGACCCAGCGCTTCAGGCGCTTTTCGCGCAAGGCGCTCGAGAGATTGGCTTCGCGCAGATGGCCGGCGGCGACCGCGAGGACCTCGGTTTCAGGCCCACGCTTTTCGGCAATCTCATCGACATAGCGGGCGAGAAGGTCACGACGCTCGCGCGCTGCCACGCAGGAAGGCACGTTCTGGGTGTAGGCATAGAGCGCCTTGCCGATGTCGGACGAGTCGGCAACGGCGTCGGCGACATGCGGATCGCAATAGATGTAGTCGAGCAGTTCGGCGTCGCCGGAATAGCCGCGCGGCTTCTCGAACGACCAGCGCGTCAGCGGATCTTCCAGGAAATAGTCGAGGACCGGGTGGTTCTGGATGATCGGCGCCAGCGCGTTCCAGGTGTCGTCGTGGAGCCTGAGCCGCATCGCCTCGAGGCGCGCCATCAGCGGCTTGATGATTTCTGCCGGCCCCTTGTTGAGGGCGATCTGCTGCTGGGTGACGGACAGGATGAGCGCGAGTTCGGCACGCGCCGTCTCAAAAGCCTCGCTGCGATCGTCCAGCCCTCTTCCGAGATTGGCCGCGATCGATTCTTCCGTAATCAGACTCTTGCCGTCGAGGACCGTGGCCACCAAAACCCCCATGGTTAACAACTCGTTAACAACTGGCATGTTAATAGCGCGAAGCAGACCCCCTGCAAAGCACGCTGGGTGGCATTCTAATGTTATCGTTAACGCACAATTTACCGAATTCGATTGCGCCAGGGCATTTCGTTTCAGAATCCGTGGATGATTAACCCAACCTTGTGGCCTCGGGCCGCATTGTCTGCGAGGCGCCAAGATCGCCCGCGCACGTTGGAGTTGTTCTGCGTTGAGGCCGGAAGCAACAAACGGCTTACAAAAGCCCTTCCTGAGAGGTCTCTCGGCGATGAGCAACTATGCAATGTCGGCAGTGGCTGAACTTGCGCCGGTGGAGCCGGCCATCCAGGCACAGGCCGCGCCTGACGCCTCCAGCCTGCGCGCGCAGTTCCATGAGGAATCCCAGGCCGCGCGCCGCATGGCGGCCCGGCCCGGGCTCTACATCGCCGTCATCATCTACCTACTGTTCGCCGCCACTGACATTCTGCTGGTGCCGGATGTCGCGGCCTACACCATCGCCGCGCGCTTCGCGGTCGGCGCGACCGCGCTTGTGACGCTGGAGATGCTGCTGCGCTTTGGAGCCGCCACGAAATGGCTGGACATCACCTGCGCCGGCGCGATCATCCTTGGCTATATCGGCTGGCTGCTGCCGACGGCCGCCAGCGCCAATCATGAAAGCGTCTCGTACTATATGGTCTTCGGCACCATCTTCATGATGAGCGCCAACCTGTTCTTCACGTTCCAGTTCAGCTTTTCCGTCGTCACCTCGACGATCATCCTGCTGATCCTCTATGCCGTGAACTATTTCGTGCCGTCGACGCTGACCTACAAGCTGGTTTTCGGCGCCTTCTACATCTCCTGCTTCGTCTTCACCTCCTACATCAACTGGAAGCTGAACCGCGAGCGCTACAACGTCTTCCTGAACGCGCTCGAGGCGCGCAACCAGCACCGCGAAGCCACAGAGCGCGGCAAGGCGCTGCTCAAGCTTTCGCGCACCGACCCGCTGACCGGCCTTGAAAACCGCCGCGCCGTCGACGAGCGGCTGCGCGACCTGTGGAGCAACTGGCAACGCCATGGCGCCACCTTCGCGGTGCTGCTCATCGACGTCGACTTCTTCAAGCGTTTCAACGACTACTACGGCCATCAGAAGGGCGACCGCTGCCTGATGGAGGTGGCCGACAGCCTGCGCCACCTGGTGGAGCGGCGCAGCGCCTCGATCGGCCGCTATGGCGGCGAGGAATTCATCGTGCTGGCGCAGGCGAAAAACCACGACGACGTCGCGACGCTTGCCGAGGAGATCCGCAGCGAGGTGGAAGCGCTGGCGATCACCCACAACGAGCGCCGCGACGGCACCCAGGTGGTGACGGTATCGATCGGCGCGGCCTTCACCCGCGACGAAGCCGGCACCAAGCTGGAAAAGATCATCCAGGAGGCCGACCGGGCGCTGTACCTGGCCAAGGCCGACGGCCGCAACTGCGTGCACCTGTTCGACCCCAACGATCCGCAGACCAGCGACGAAAGCGAGAACGTCGCCGCGCTCCTGAAGATCGCCATCGAGCGCGACCTGGTCTCGCTGGTGTTCCAGCCGATCGCCAACATGCGCAGCGGCAGGATCGAGGCGATGGAGGCGCTGATGCGCCTGACCATGCCGGACGGGACGGCGGTGCCGCCGAGCCTGTTCATCCCGGTGGCCGAACGCACCGGCATGATCCTGGAACTCGGCCGCTGGGCGATCCGCACGGCCTGCCGCGAACTGATGTCGAGCGAGCACATCCGCACCATCAGCGTCAACGTCTCCCCGGTGCAGCTCAAGGCGCCGGGTTTCGCAGCCTCCGTGGCCGCCGCACTCGGCGAAGCCGGCGTGACCGGTGACCGCCTGGCCCTGGAGATCACCGAGGGGCTGGAGATGGAGATGCACTCCGACGTGCTGCGCTGCATCAGCGACCTGAAGCTGCTCGGCATCAAGGTCTGGCTCGACGATTTCGGCACCGGCTTTGCCGGCCTGTCCTGGCTGCGGCTGATCGATTTCGACACGGTCAAGATCGACCGCTCCTTCCTGCATGACTGCGTGACGCCACGCGGCCGCGCCATGTTCCGCGACATCGTCGGCCTGCTCAGGAACCGCGGCCCGAAGATCCTGGTCGAAGGCGTGGAGAGCGAGGAACAGCTCGAACTGCTGCGCAAGCTCGACATCGATCACGCCCAGGGCTACCACATCGGCCGCCCCGCCCCGGCGGAACGCATCCGCGCTTTGTTCGAGGAACCAAAGCGGCAGCGGATGGCCTAGGGACGGGATTGAACCGCCCGCTGTCGTCGCCGTTCCGGCATGGATTGCGACATGCTCCGGTCATCCCGCTGCAACGGTCCTACGCCCGACGATCGATTTGGTGTATCGACACCCGGAGCGCCCCTGCCGGAGCACCGCCTGATGAAACTCGCCCTCGCCGCCCTCGCCTTGATGCTGCCTGCCCCGGCGCTCGCCGAATGCGCCATCACCGATGCGCTGATCGCCCGGGCCTATCCGAAGGCACAGCAGGAAGACAACGGCCTCACGGTCGACGGTGGCGATTTCCAGCGCGTGATCCCGAGCGAAGGCGTGGTCTGCAAGGCCTGGCCCTGGCGGCCGGGGCTGATGCTGGCCGCCGTGCCGCTGCTCGAGGCAAAGCCGGCCGAAGAAGGCTCGAACAAAGGCGATGTCGAAATCCTCGTCACCGACCGCGCCGGCAAGCCGCTGGCCAGGCGCCTCGAGCCGGACATGGCCTATTCCGACGCCATCCGCTTCGGCGACATGGCCCTCGACACCGCGCGCTACGATATCGCCGAGGGCCTGCGCGCCTTCGGCCTGCGTACCAATCAATCCGGCAGTTCACGGGTCAACCCCTATGACGAGCAGGCGCTGTGGCTGTACACCTTCGACAGGGGCCGCATCGAGCGGGTGCTGGACGGCCTGATCGTCGAGCACGGCCTTGGCGAAAACAACGGCAATTGCGAGGGCGAGTACACCACGACGAAGCGCACCATCACGCCCGGCCCGAAAACAGCCGCGCGCTACCGCGCCCTCAAGGTGGAGCAGACCGAGACCCTCGACACCTCGACGCGAAAGGGCGACGACTGCGTCAGCGACGAACGGCCGGGACCGAGCAGGCAGTTCGAACTGGTCTATGACAAGGGCCGTTACGTACTGTCGGGCAAGGCCGAGATCGACCCGCTGTTCTCCACGATCGAGATCGGGGAGCGGTGAGGTCAGCTTTCACGAAAGCTGATCCGGTTGATTGCGAGGCAGACTGAAGCCCAAGTGCAGAGCTTGTCAGGATATTGCCAAAGGATACGATAGTCCCGGGGCAAATATCTGCAGAAAACATCCTGCCGAGGGGGCTTTCGGCCGTGAGCGAACAGGACATCTTCGACCATCGCGGCCACAAATTCAGGGTCCTGGACACGGAGCCACAGCCGAGTTCGATCAAGGCCGGAGATTGGGTCAGGATATGCTATGACCCATACAGCTCAAAACCGGATATCGTGGCCTGTGTGATGTCTTGCCGCCCGATATGGCCGTTGAACCCAAACGCGAGGCCAGGAGAACCTGCCTTTCTGCCAGACGACCACCTGCTCGAACTTGCGCGTGACGGCGACCATGCGGACGTATTTCAACAGCTGTTCAGTCACGAATACATCGAGCTGGTCGGCAGGGTCGATGATGAGTCCGCTGCACTTGGGAACGGGCGAGCGCGGGGGATGAACATCGTCGTCTGTCTGGACGGAACATGGAATGGAAACGATCTCGAGAACACCAATGTCCATCGGATTCTCGGACTGCTGGACAAGCGGAAATGCATCTCGAACTACTACTCGGGCGTTGGCGTCGGCAGCCGCAGACTGGGATATCTGCTCGATGGCCTGACCGGCAGGGGCGTCTTCAGAACCGTTCGGCTGGCCTACACCTTCGTGAAAGCCAACTACATGGAAGGCGACCGCATCTACATATTCGGTTTCAGTCGAGGAGCATTCGCCGCCCGCCATCTGGCGGGGCTGATAGCGCATTGCGGTCTCGCCTGGCACCCTGAGGCAACCTACAACTCCTATCGCAGCATCCTGCGCAACAAAACGGCGCCGGGCGGTCGCGGAGTCGATGTCGACTTCCTCGGGATGTTCGACTGCGTTCCCGGCAATCAGATCTACATGCTGAGAGACGCACCGACAGAACTGAACGCAACGACTATCGAGCATCGGATCCGCAATGTTGCCCATGCGGTCTCCCGGGACGAGCATCGTTCGCCATTCAAGCCTCTTGTCTTTGCTCCTGATCGACAGGCGAGTTTCGAGCAGCGCTGGTTCCCGGGCTATCACTCCGACATCGGCGGCGACATGAACGAGGACCTCAACAACTTTTCACTCGCCTGGATGCTGGTGCAGGCATGCCGGTGCGGACTTTCTCTTTCCGGCCTGGTACCAACCGCATTCGAACCTGCGGCTCCCGGCAAGCGCATCGACGATTTGACGACCAGGATGGGCATCAGCTGCGCCCGTTCGGAACTTCCGGAGGCGAAGTTCATCGAGCGCGAACCGTCAGCAGACACGCTGAGGAACGAGATCAGCCAGCTCACCCGACTTCAAACAAGGTCACCGTGACAGCCTGGCTCAACGTCGACACCACCGGCGTCGACGGGTTGATCGGCCGGCGAAAAAATGGCGACCCTCCGCCCATGAGAACAGCTCTGCTCGCGCGCTCCTGACGGCGAATTCGCAACCGTGCGCGCTCCGACGGGTTCGTGAGCCCACGCCGACCCGTGTCACGCAGTGGTCCCCGCGCACGCCTCGCAAACACCGGAAAGTTCGACAGTCGTGGCCTGCACCTGGAAACGCTGGCGGCGGGCGAGCCTGGCCAGAAGCCGGGCGAGAGAGGCATCGTGGGTCTCGGTGGCCAAGCCGCACCGCGTGCACACCGCAAAGACGGCATGGCCTTCGCTGGCGCAGCCGGCATGCGTGCAGAGAGCGTAGGCGCTGACACTCTCGATCTTGTGGACAATGCCCTCGGCGATCAGGCGGTCCAGCGCGCGATAGACCTGCAACGGCGCGTAGACCCCCAGTCCACGCAGGCGCCGCAGCAGTTCATAAGCCCCCAACGGCTTGTCGGTCTGCCTGAGGGCGTCCAGTACCAGTTGCTGATTGCGGCCGCGCCGTCCTCGGGTCACCGCGACAGGAGCCTCACAATCGGACATGCCTACCGCCGTTCCGTGATCACAACACTGTTGACGAATGTAATAACATAACATAGTCGATCGTCAAGCGGCCAACCGGTGTGCCTCATCCCTCCTGAACAGTGGGATGTGCAGCGACTGAGCATGTAATGATATATCATATTAATCGATTTCGTGGGGGTAGAAGATGAAGTGGGGATCCATCGTGTCGGGGTGGTCGATGGTGCTGGCGGCTTCGGCAAGCCACATTGGTCATGCGCACGGCCAGACCGTTCCCGATCCCGCGACGTTGCTGCAAAGGATCGTCGTGACCGCGACCTCGGGCGAGCGTTTCCTGAAGGATGCGCCCGCCAGCGTGAGCGTGGTGACCGGCGAAGAGCTGCGGCAGCGGCCGGTCAAGGACCTGGCCGATGCGATCGAGGGCACGCCCGGCGTCCAGCTCACCGGCATAGGTCTCGGCCGCCGCGGCATCTCCATTCGCGGCATGCTGCCGGAACAGACGCTGGTGCTGGTCGACGGCATGCGCGTCACCAATTCGGCTTCGGCGGTGGCGCATTCCGACTATGAGCTTGGCTGGGTGCCGGCGGAAGCGATCGAGCGGATCGAGGTCGTGCGCGGTCCGATGTCATCGCTCTATGGCTCCGAGGCGCTTGGCGGCGTCGTCAACATCATCACCCGGCGCGCGACCGACGAATGGCATGGCTCCTTCTCGACCTTCGGCCTGCCGACAGAACATGGCCTCGGCGGCAATGGCTATGATGTCAGCTTCTACGCCGGCGGACCGATCGTTCCGGGCGTGCTCGGCCTCAATGTCCGGGGTGCGGTCAAGGGCCGGACGGAGCTTGCCTCCCCCACCGATGCGCGCGTTTCTTCCATGGGAGACGAGAAATCGTTCGTCGGCACGGCGCAGCTGACATGGACACCCGACGAGCGGCAACGCATCGACCTGTCCTACGGCGCCGGCTTCGAGGAGCGCTGGTCAGGCCTGCAGGGTGCCGGGCGCTTTCCGACCTTCTACCGCTCCAGCGACGACATCTGGCGCCAGCAGGTCTCACTGGCACATGAAGGAACCTGGGACTGGGGCACCAGCCGCATCCGCTTCTACAACACGACACTCGACCGCGAGAACACACGCAGCGACGGCGCTGCCCCCTCCGGACCACAGCGGTTCGTCGATACGGTCGGCGACGGGCAGATCAGCTTCTCGCCCCTGCCCGGTCACAAGGTCACGCTCGGCGGCGAGATCCGGCAGGAGCGCCTGAAGGATCCGACCGTCACCAGGGCCGGACGCGCCGACCAGATCCACTATGCGTCCTATCTCCAGGACGAGATAACGCTCGGCGACCGCTGGGAACTCGTCCTCGGCAGCCGCTTCGACCATCACGAATCGTTCGGCTGGGCTGCGAGCCCGAGAGCCTATCTCCTCTACCATCTCAACGAGGCACTGACCTTCAAGGGCGGTGTCGGCACCGGCTTCAAGGCGCCGACGTTGAAGCAGCTTTCACCCGAATACAAAGCGATCGCCGGCGGGGGGCGCTTCACCATCGCCGGCAATCCCGATCTGCAGCCGGAAACCAACCTCTCCTTCGAAGCGGGTCTCGACTATCAGCAGGGAATATGGTCGGCGCACGCCACCGCCTTCCAGAACGATGTCGGGAACCTGATCCAGGCGGTCTGCGTCACCCGCTGCACGGGCGCGCCGGGAGCGACCTGGTCATACAGGAATGTCAGCGAGGCGCGGCTGCGCGGCATCGAGCTCGGCGGCGGCGTCGAACTGCCCTGGGACCTGCGGCTCGACGCCAACTACACCTATCTCGATCCGATCGACCGGACGACCGGCCAGCGCCTGCCGGACCGCTCCAGCCACGCCGCGAACGCGACGCTGGCATGGACGCCGATGGAAGGGCTGACGACGTCGCTGCGCATCAACTATCTCGGCTCGCAGAAGACGACGACGGCCTCGGGCAGCCAGCCGGCCTACACGCTGCTGTCGGCCTATGCCAACTACGACTTCACCGAGCACGCCACCCTGCAGTTCGGCATCGAGAACATCACCGACGTCAGGCTTGCGGACGAGAACAGGGACTATGCCTTCGCCGACGCGGGACGGCGCTATTTCCTTGGCCTGAAGACGAGGTTCTAGCCATGCGCGTTCTATGCCTGTTGATCGTGACGCTGCTTCTCGCCCCCATGGCTTTCGCGCAGGAACCGGCCGCCGGCAAAGCACCGGTCGTGCGGGTGCTGACCACCAGCTTCGTGCTGCCGGCGAAGTTCCGGGCCATTGATCCCATCGCCAGGCAGGCGGGCGTCACGCTGGAGAGCATCGACGTCGAGACGGCGACATCGGCCCCTGGCGAATGGTTCTCGGGCGCGGATCTCGTCATCCTCGACGTGCCGCGGCCCAGCGACCGCGCACGCGTCGAAAAAGCCCTGGGTGACGGGCCTGGCGCAGCAGCCACGATCACCATCGGCGGCGGACCGCCCCGATGGAGCGATATCGAGCCGGGGCCAGCCTCCCTGCTCCTCGGCTACTATGCCGCCGGCGGTCCGGAAAACTTCCGCGCCTTCTTCACTGCCGTGCGCCTGTGGAAACAGGGCGGCGACCTGTCCGCGATGCCGCCGGCGCAACGCCAGCCGCGCACGGGTTTCTACCATCCCGCCGCGCCGCATGCCTTCGACACGGTCGAAGCCTATCTCCAATGGGGCGGCAATCGCTGGAGGGACACGGCGGGACGGATCGGCTTCGTCATTCACAGCGGCGCCATATCCGACATGCAGACCGGCCTCGTCGACGCCCTCGTCGCACGCAGCGAAGCCGCGGGACTGCTGCCGGTCGTGTTCTGGTTCGACAGCACCGACCCGAAAGGATTGTCTCGGATCGCCGGTCCGGCAAAGCTCGACGCGCTCGTCAACCTCACCCACATGATGGACGGCAAGGCGCGCAGCGCCGAATTCCTCGACCTCGACATCCCCATCCTCCAGACGACGGGCTTCCGCGAGGGCGGCACGAAGGAATGGGCAGCGGCCACCACCGGCATTCCGATGCGCACGGCCGCCGTCTTCCTTGCCGGAACAGAGGGCTGGGGCATGAGCGATCCGCTGGTGCTGACCGCGATCGAGGACGGCGCCGAGGTGCCGTTGCCGGCACAGCTCGACGCCCTTGTCGGCAAGCTGGCAAAGCTGGTGAGCCTGCGCCGCAAGCCGGCTTCCGATAAGCAGCTTGCGCTGTTGTTCTGGAACTATCCGGCCGGCGAGAAAAACCTTGCCGCCTCCAACCTCAACGTGCCGGCGAGCATCGAAACCGTAACCGCCGCGCTCGCCGGGGCGGGTTACGACGTGCCGGCACTTTCCGGGCAGGAGATGATCGAAGCCGGACAGGCTATGCTTGGCGGGCTCTACCGCACCGTACCGCTCGAGGACCTGCTGAAACGGGACCTCGCCGAGGCGTTTCCGGTTGCCGCCTATCAACGCTGGCTGGCCTCGCTTTCGCCGCAGAAGCGCTATGCCTATGCCCATTGGGGCGATCCCCGCAAGCACTGGGCCGTGCGCGATATCCAGGGCGTGCTGAGCTTCGTCATTCCGCGCATGAAGCGCGGCAAGCTCGTCATCATGCCGCAGATGCCGAGGGCAGGAACGATGGGTGCGCATTATCACGACACGGCGAGCCCGCCGGACCATCTCTACATGGCCGCCTACCTCTATCTGCGGCAGACGATCGGCGTCGACGCCATCGTCCATTTCGGCACCCACGGGACGCAGGAATGGCTGCCGGGCAAGGACAGGGGGCTCGCTGCCGAAGACGACCCTTTCCTCGCGGTTGGCGACGTGCCGGTGTTCTATCCCTACATCCAGGACAATGTCGGCGAAGCACTGCAGGCGCGGCGGCGCGGCCGCGCCGTCACCATCAGCCACCAGACGCCGCCCTTCGCGCCCTCCGGCCTCTACGACGAACTGCGCGATATCCACCACATGATCCACGAATACATCCAGCTCGATGAAGGCGCGGTCCGCGACAGGACCGCGGACGGGATCGCGAAGGCGGCGATCGCGGCGAAGATGCATGCCGATCTCGGCTGGAGCGAAGACGCGGTGCGGCGCGATTTCGACCGCTTCCTGCCCGTGCTGCACGACCACCTGCACGAGCTGGCGCGAACGGCGATGCCACTCGGGCTGCACAGCTTCGGCAAGCCGGCAGAACCCGATCAAAGGCTGGCGACCGTCATGCAACAGCTCGGCCAGCCCTTCTACGCGGCGGTCGGCGCAGGCTCGGACGAACTGTTCGTCGAGGACTTCTCCGTGCTGAAGAAGACAGCGCCCTACAGGACGCTGCAGCTCTATCTGCGCGATGGCGGCGACAGGTCGGCGCTCAAGGAGCCGCTGAAGGACCTGATCGAACGCGCCGACCTGCTGGATGCCAATCTGGCGGCCCCGGGCGAGAGCGAGGCGCTGCTGGCGGGACTGGCGGGCCGCTTCGTCGCGCCGGGCTCCGGCGGCGACCCCGTGCGCAATCCTGAGGTCAGGAGCGGCCGCAACCTCTATGCCTTCGAGCCGGACAGGATACCGACGAAGGCGGCCTACGCATCCGGAAAGGAGGCCTTCGACCAGCTGCTGGCGGCATTCCGCAGCGAGCATGGCGGCGCATCGCCGCGCAAGCTCGCCTTCAGCCTGTGGTCGTCGGAAGCGGTCCGCCATCTCGGCATCACCGAGGCACAGGTGCTGCACGCGCTTGGCCTGCGCCCGGTCTGGGACGAAGGCGGACGCCTGCGCTCGCTGGAGATCGTGCCTGCAGCCGAGCTCGGCCGGCCGCGCATCGACGTCGTCGTGCAGGTCACCAGCGTCTATCGCGACCAGTTCGACGGCTTCATGCGGCTGCTTGCCGACGCCATCGACCGCCTCGCCGCGCTGGATGAGCCGGACAATCCCGTCGCCGTCAACACCGCCCGCATCGCCGCGATGCTGCAGGAGAAAGGGCTTGCGCCAGACGAGGCGAAAAACGAGGCCAGCCTGCGCATCTTCTCCAACGCGCCCGGCAGCTACGGCTCGGGCCTGCCGGACATGGCGCTGGCATCGACGACATGGGACGGCGATTCGGCGCTGGCCGAGCGCTTTCTCGAAGGAACCCGCTTCGCCTATGGCGCGAAGGCATGGGGGGTTGCCCAGGACAAGGCCAATCTCTTTGCCGAACAACTGAAGGGCGCGCAGGGAGCGATCATGTCGCGCTCGAGCAACCTGCACGGCGTGCTGTCGACCGACCATCCTTTCGAGTTCCTCGGCGGCCTGTCGCTGGCGATACGCCATCTCGATGGCACCGCACCCTCCCTCTACGTCTCCGACCTGCGCAAGGGCGCGCCATCGACCACGACGCTTGCGCGCTTCCTGTCCGACGAGATGCGCGTGCGCTACCTCAACCCGCACTGGATCGAAGGCATGAAGGCCGAGGGTTATGCCGGCACGCTGGAAATGCTCAACGCCGCCAACAATCTGTTCGGCTGGCAGGTGGTCGATCCCTCGACGGTGCGCGCCGACCAGTGGCAGGCCATGTTCGACACCTATGTGGCGGACACACGCAAGCTCGGCATGAACGCCTATTTCGAAACGCACAATCCCGCTGCCCAGGCGCAGCTGATGGAGCGCATGGTCGAGGCGATCCGCAAGGGTTACTGGGACGCCCCGCAGGAGACGCGCCGCCAGCTGGCCGAACGCTGGCGGGAACTGGCAGCCGATCACGGCGTGACCGTCGGGGAAGCGCCGACCAAGGCCTTCGTCGAGCGCATGGCGGCGGGCTTCGGCCTTGCCGCGAAGCCGGCGGCACCCGCTGCAAGTCCTGACCAGCAGGCCGTGGCCGGCGCGCCGCAGCCCGTCGCGGGACAGGTGCTGGAACAGATGCCGGCGGCGGCCGAGCCACAGGACACCTGGCGCCTGTGGCTCGCGCTCTGCGCCATGCTCGGCCTCATCGCACTCGGCGCGGCCCTGCAATGGCGCACGGGACGTTCTTCATAAAAATCAGAATCCACGGTGTTTTCATGAATGGTTTTGAACTCGGCCTCTTCGAGGTCTCGCACCTGTTCCTCGCCCCGGTGCTCGTGCTGATCTCGGCCTCTCTCGCCTATGCGCTGGTGGCACTCGGCATGTTTGCTGCGGAAGCCGTCCAGCGCTGGCGCTTCGGCCATCGGCCGGTGCTCGGCGGCGGCACGAGCGACGATCTGGAACTGACGATCATGCGGCGGCTCGAATGGCTGCGCATCGTCTCGCGCACGGCGCCGATGCTGGGGCTGGTCGCGACCATGATCCCGATGGGACCGGCCCTTCTGGCGCTCAGCCGCGGTGAAGCCGCGTCGGTGGGCGAGAACCTGGTGGTTGCCTTCTCCGCCGTGATCCTGGCGCTCGTCGCGGCCAGCATCACCTTCTTCATCCTGACGATCCGCCGCCGCTGGCTGCTGGAGGAACTGCGTGGCATCGAACGGGCAAGGGAGGCAAGCTGATGCGCTTTCTCGACCAAGACGACGACGATCCGCTGCTGTCGGTGGTCAACCTGATCGACCTGTTCCTCGTGGTGATCGGCATCCTGATGATCCTCATCGTCACCAATCCGCTGAATCCGTTCTCGTCGCAGAAGGTGACCGTGGTGGAGAACCCGGGCCAGCCCGACATGCGCATCACCATCAAGGATGGCAGGGAGCTGACCCGGTACGAGGCCAGCCAGCAGGTCGGCGAAGGGCAAGGGGTGCGCGCCGGCACCACCTACAGGCTCGACGACGGACGCATGATCTATGTGCCGGAGAGCAGCGAGCGGCCGTGACAGGCCATGGCGGCTCGCTGCCCGGGCGGCGCGCGTTTTCCTCGCGTTTTCGGCGTGTCGAATTCTTGCGGGTTGATCAGCCGGCGAAAATATGGTGGCTTCCCGGGCCATGAGAACAGCTTTGCTCACCGCGCTCGCGCTCCTGACGGCGAGTTCAACAGCCCATGCCCTCGACAGCCGCCTGAAAGCCGGGCTGCTCAAGCTCGATCCGCAGACGCGGCTGGAGCAGCGCTGCGACGCGGAAGTGCTGGACCGGATCACGCATGACGACCCGCACTACAAGGCCGACCGCGTCGTCGCCTACGCCTTCGGCCAGCCGGAAATGACGGACGACTCGATCAAGAGCAAGGTCGCCGCCTTCCGCAGCAGGGGCGAGTGGTACCGGCTGAAGTTCAAATGCGAGACGGCGCCCGATCACATGGAAGTGCTGAATTTCAAGTACCGGATCGGCGACAAGATCCTGAAAGAGGACTGGTCGAAATATTATCTCTATCCGTGACCATCGAGGCGGCTTTGCGAGGCCGGAAGCTGCCCATCCGATCCCGGGTTGCAGCACTGTCGAAACGCTGGAGCATTCCCGGCGAAAACAGAACCGTCTCCAATGCTCTATCTCTTTGTTTTGACGCACTTCCGGACGTAAAACCGCCGCGCAATTCTTGCTGGAACGCTACAGGCCGAGTGCCGCCTTGCGCCCGTCATGGATGGCATAGGCAGCTTGCCGGGGCGCGGTGCAGTCGCCGATCGCCGTGAAGGCGAAGCCGCGGGCCTGGAGTTCGACGGCAAGACTGTCCTCTGCCCTGTTGGTGCCGGCAAAGACGAGCGAATCCGCCAGGTGCTCCTGTCTGGCGCCGGTGAGCAGCGACGCGATCGCGGCCGTCTTCCCGTCCCAGTGGACGACGGCGCTCTCGGTCAGGAAACGCACACCGAGACCCGCCAGCGCGCGCCGCAGCGGTGCGTCCGCAGCCATGCGCTGCAGTTCCTTGCCGACGAGCGGATCAGGCGTGACCAGCGTCACCTCGTGGCCATCCTCGGCCAGGCGCCAGGCCGTGCCGCAGCCTTTCCAGTTGCCGCCATCGTCGAGCACGATCACCCGCTTGCCGGGCCTTGCCTCACGCGCCATCACGGCTTCTGCCGAGAGCATGGCGCCCGCACCGGGGATCGCATCGAACTGCGGCAGCGCCCTCTGGAACGCGCCGTCCGGCGGCTGCGAGCCGGTCGCGACGATAACATGGTCGACGCCTTCCTTCGCGGCATCGTCGGCGTCGACATACTGGCCGTAGCGGACATCGACCTGGAGCTGAGCCAGCTGTCGCTCGTACCAGTCGATCAGGTCGATGATCTGGGCGCGGCGCGGCTGCATGCCGGCAAGCCGGAACTGGCCGCCGAGGCGGTCCGAGGCTTCCGCGAGCGCCACCTGGTGGCCCCGCTCGGCCGCCACGCGCGCCGCTTCCAGCCCGGCTGGACCGCCGCCGACGACAAGCACCCGCTTTGGGCTTGCTGCTGGCGTGAAGCGGTCGCCGCCCCACTCCCATTCGCGGCCGGCCGAAGGGTTGATGACACAGCTGATCCAGTAGTCGCGCGAGCGCCGGCCCCAGCACATCTGGTTGCAGGACAGGCAGCCGCGAATGTCCTGCGCCCGACCGGCGGCGGCCTTGTTGGCCAGATGCGGGTCGGCGATCTGGCCGCGCACGATGGAGACGAGATCGGCGCGATCCTCGCTGAGCACGCTCTCGGCATTCTCCGGCGTGCGGATATGGCTCTCGGCGGTGACCAGGGCGTGGCGCACGGTGGATTTCAGCACCGCCGCCAGATCGGCACCGAGCTTCTCCGGATAGAGGAAGGTCGGCATGATCTTGTAGAAGTCGAAATAGCTGCCCGAGCCGCAGGTCACATAGTCCATCAGATGCTCGCGGTCGTGCCGGTCGATGATCTCGGCCAGCGCCTCGCGCGACAGCGCGACCTCGACGTCCTGGTCGTCGTTGATGGCCAGGCCGATAATGAAATCGTCGCCGCATGTACGGCGGATACGGCTCATCACCTCGCGGCTCATGCGGGTGCGGTTCTCGAGACTGCCGCCCCAGCGGTCGTCGCGACGGTTCGACCACGGCGTCCAGAACTGGTCGAGCATCGAATGATAGGCGGCCCAGACCTCGACGCCGTCGAAGCCTGCCTCGCGGCAGCGCCGCGCGGCCTGGACGAAGCCGTCGATCGTCTCCTCGATATCGGCCTCGGTCATGCGATGCGAGCCGTCGGAATCGTGGTAGCTCGGCAGGCCGGACGGCGACCAGCCGGCATGGAAGGAGTTGTCGGCATCGGCGTGCTGGCCGACATGGTAGAGCTGCTGGATGGCGACGGCGCCGTTGCCCCTGATCGCCTCCGTCACCCTGCGGAAATGCGGGATCACGCTGTCGTCGGAAGGCCGGAAATTGCCGCGAGTCAGCACCGCCGCCGGATGCACGGGCATCGGCTCGACCACGATCATGCCGGCGCCACCGATGGCGCGCTCGGCATAGTAGCCGACATGCTGCCGGGTCGGCAGGCCGTCGGCCGCCATGTTGGCGGTGTGTGCGCCAAAGACGATGCGGTTGCGCAGCGTCTTGCCGCGCAAGGTGACCGGCGTGAACAGGCGCCTGAATTTCCGTTCGGACATTGTGCCTCCCTTGGAGCGTTTCCGTGTTTTACGGAAACGCGGAAACGCTCCAACTCCTTGTTTTCAAGCAATTCCGGACGGAAAACCGTTACATAGTTTTCCTGGAATTGCCCTGGAGCGATGCGCACCGGTACGCGCTGCGGGATCGCCCGCTCGGCCCCATGGACGGACAATCGGGGCTGGCAGTCAATGTGAACGAAATTCTTCTGCGGTTGAGCCACAGGCAACCGAGCGGGGTCTCTTCATTCGGAACCGCCCTTCGTTTTACGCAATTCCAGACGCAAGACCGCTGCGCGGCTTTGCTGGAATTGCTCCTGAGCCTATCGGCTAGAACAGGCTGAGCGCCAGGTAGGTCAGGGCGGAGATCGCGGCGGTGGCCGGCAAGGTCACCACCCAGGCGATGACGATGTTGCCGGCGATGCCCCAGCGCACCGCCGAGACGCGGCGCGCCGCGCCGACGCCGATGATCGCGCCGGTGATGGTGTGCGTGGTCGAGACCGGCACGCCGAGCCAGGTCGCCGCGAACAGGGTGATGGCACCGCCGGTTTCGGCGCAGAAGCCCTGCATGGGATTGAGCCGCGTGATCTTGGAGCCCATCGTGTGCACGATGCGCCAGCCGCCGAACAGCGTGCCGAAGGCCAGCGCGCTCTGGCAGGTGATGACCACCCAGAACGGCACGTAGAACGTGTCGCCCAGCATGCCTTGCGAGTAGAGCAGCACGGCGATGATGCCCATGGTCTTCTGCGCATCGTTGCCGCCATGGCCGAGCGAATAGAGCGAGGCCGAGAAGAACTGCAGCACCCGGAAGGAGCTGTCGACGGCGAACGGCGTCTGCCGCACGCATACCCAGGACACGATCAGCACCAGGACGAGCGCCAGCACGAAGCCGGTGAGCGGCGACAGCACGATGGCCGCGACCGTCTTCAGAAGGCCGCTCCAGACGATCGCGCTGAGGCCGGTCTTGGCGAACCCGGCACCGACCAGTCCGCCGATCAGCGCATGCGAGGAGCTGGACGGGATGCCGGCGAGCCAAGTGACGATGTTCCACACGATCGCCCCGGTGAGTGCCGCGAAGATGACGCCCGGCGTGACGATGTCGGCATCGACGATGCCCTTGCCGATGGTCTCGGCCACATGCAGGCCGAAGACGGTGAAGGCGATGAAGTTGAAGAAGGCCGCCCACAGCACGGCATATTGCGGCCGCAGCACCCGGGTCGAGACGATGGTGGCGATGGAGTTGGCGGCATCGTGCAGGCCGTTCAGGAAATCGAAGAACAGCGCCACGCCGATCAGCGCGACCAGGATCGGAAAGGCAATGGTCGGGTCCATGGCGGTCAGACGTTCTCGATGACGATGCCGCTGATCTCGTTGGCGACGTCCTCGAAACGGTCGACCACCTTCTCGAGCTGGCCGTAGATCTCGGATCCGATCATGTAGGCCATCGGGTCGGACTTGCCGTGGCGGCGGAAGAGGTCCTTGAGGCCCTGCTCGTGCAGATCGTCGGCGCGGCCCTCGACGCGCATCACCTGCTCGGCGATGGCGTTGAGCCGTGTCGCATGCGTGCCGATCTTGTTGAGCAGCGGGATCGCCTCGGCGACCAGCTTGGCCGCTTCGACGATGACGACGCCCATCTCCTGCATGAGGGGATCGAACTCGCGCTTCTCGAACATCTTCACCGTCTTGACGGTCTTGTGCATCATGTCGATGGCGTCATCCATCGACTGGATCAGGTCCTTGATGTCGCCGCGGTCGAACGGCGTGATGAAGGAGCGGCGCACCGCCAGCAGCACTTCGGCGGTGATGGCATCGGCCTGGTTCTCGAGACCGATGATCTCCCTGCACCAGCGCTCGACATCCTTGCCGGACAAGAGCTGCTGCAAGGCTTCCGCGCCGCCGACGACGGTGCGGGAATGCTGTTCGAACAGGTCGAAGAAACGGTCTTCGCGCGGCAACAGCCGCCTGAACCAGCCCAGCATGATATTTCTCCGCAATGTCCTACGTCGGCAAAGCAGATAGCGCCATTCCACCGGCTAACGCAAACAGATAGCCGGCTTTTGAACAGTCATGGTTTCTGCTTGCAGGAATCCGAATCGCTGGTTCCCGCCCCTGCGCGCACGGGTGGTGGGAATTCCCCGCTCACACTCGCCCTGGCCGAACTGCGCTGAGCCACAGCGCCTGCATCGATGTTCCGGCATGGATCCCCGACACTCTCCGCTCGCTTCGGTCGCTTCGAGGTCGGGGATGACGAGGAAAGGAGCGTCGCGGCTGATCTCCAAGGCCGGCCAGACGTTGGCCGTTGCCCACCGGCCGACCATGCCAGGTGCCGAGGGCGACAATGAGCGCTGGCGTTCCATGAAGTCGTCAGCATCCTCGACCTCGGAAGGAGCGCAGCGACTGGAGAGTGTCGGCGATCCATGCCGGAACGGTGACGAAGGGGAACCGGCTCGTCGTCCCGCCGGGTCATAAAATGGTCAAGTTCCGTGTGCCACCATCGCCCCGACACTGCAGGGAGCGAACAGCTCCGGCGGGCCATGGCACGGCAACGGGTCCGCGGAAGTGTCAGGCGCCAAGCATGCGCCGCTGGGCTATGGGGCTTGTCAAGGAGATGAGAACCCACCATGGCTTACATTCCCGGTACTGAAAAAGACGACCAGCTGTACGGCAGCAACGGCGCCGACCAGATCCTCGGTTTTGGCGGCAAGGACCGTCTTTTCGGCTTTCGCGGCGACGACAGCATCAAGGGCGGTGACGGCGACGACCAGCTCTGGGGCGACGAAGGCAATGACATCCTGTGGGGCGATGCCGGGCGCGACGAGCTTTATGGCGGCGCCGGCAACGACACGCTGCATGCAGGCCTTGGCGGCGACGTGCTCGACGGCGGAGCCGGCAACGACACGGTGAGCTACGCCGATGCCCCCGGCTACATAACGCTCGACCTCGAGCTGGGACGTGGTGTCGGCGACCCGCAATATTACCCCGGCAGGGCCCAGGATACCTATTCGGGCATCGAGAATGTCGACGGCTCGGCCTTCGACGATTCCATGGTCGGCAGCACCGCCGCCAATGTGCTGCGCGGTGGCGGCGGTAATGATTTCCTGTCCGGCGAGGCCGGCAACGACACGCTCGACGGCGGCGGCGGGCGCGACCGGCTCTATGGCGGCGACGGCAACGATGTGCTCGACGGCGGCGCCGGCGGCGACAAGCTGTGGGGCGGCACCGGCAACGACACCTATGTCATCGACAGCGCCGACGACCGTGTCGACGAAGCCGATGATGGCGGCATCCCTCCGGACGGCATCGACACGGTGAAGTCGAGCATTTCCGTTTCGCTCTCGAACACGACAATCTTCAAGGGCGACATCGAGAACCTGACCTTGACCGGCAGCGGCAACCTGAACGGCAGCGGCAACGACCTCGACAATGTCGTGACCGGCAACACCGGCGCCAACAGGCTGGACGGCCGTGCCGGCGACGACACGCTTGCCGGCGGCTTCGGCAACGACACGCTGGTCGGCGGCGACGGCAACGACACATTCGTGTTCGACACCGCGCTCAACCCCGGCTCGAATGTCGACAGGATCGCCGACTTCTCGGTAACCGACGACACGATCTGGCTGGACAACGCCGTCTTCAGCGCGCTTGGCGCGCCGGGTGCGCTCGACGAAGCCGCCTTCCATGTCGGCACGGCGGCGCACGATGCGACCGACCGCATCATCTACGACCCGACCACCGGCCATCTCACCTACGACGCCAATGGCGACGCTGCCGGCGGTTTCACCGACTTCGCCGTGCTCGAAGCGGGTCTGACGCTGACAAATGCGGATTTCATCGTGGTGTAGTGCATGCCCTTCGCCGCGTGGGGGAGTGACCCGCGCGGCGGGCGGTGTGAATGGGCCGGCTTTCACTGGAGAGGGAAGTTCTGGACCGCCGAGCCTTCCTCGGTGTTCCGGCCTGGATTCCCGACACCCTTCGGCCGCTTCGCTCCCTGCGGGCCGAGGATGACGGACTTCATGAAGCGCCGACGCCAATTGTCAGCGTCGGCGGTGGCGCCAGCTCCCGCCAGCTTCATCGCCAACGTCGGCGACTGGCCGACACGCCCCTCTCCCCGTCATCCTCGGCCCCGGAGTGCCCGCAGGGAGTGGAGAGTGCGGGGATCCATGCCGGAACGCAGACGAAGGTGCAGCGGCTCAGGACGTTCAACTGTCACGAGGCGAACAGGGATTCCCGTCATCCTCGGCCCCGTAGGGAGCGAGGCGACTGAAGGGTGTCGGATGCCGGAACGCCGGCGAAGGCTCCGCGGCCGATAACAGCTCAACTTCGCGACAGCGATTGTCAAAGGCGAACAGTGACTACGTCCCCCGTCGAAGGGAGCGAAGCGACCCGGTCGAAGACCCATGCCGGAACGCGGCAGATCAGCCCGCGAGGCGCGCACGGAACAGCGTGCAGCCGTCCGTCAGGGTCGACCTGGAGATATCGCGGAACCCGGCTTCGGTCATCCAAGCGCGATACCGGCCTTCGGTGTAGGACTCGCCGTGGCGATAGAGGTTCAGGAAGGTGAGATTGAGAAAGACACCCTCGGGCGGGCCGAGACGGTCGTCGTCGACGACACCCCAGCCCGCAATCGCGATCTCGCCCCCGGGTTTGAGGCAACGCGCCGCGTTCAGGATCGCGCTGCGTGCCTTGTCCGGCGGCAGCACCTGGACGACGGCCTTGAGGATCGCCAGGTCGTGCCGGCCGATCGATGGCGCGACCGTTATGTCCCCTTCTTCGACAACCACGTCGCCGGCGCCGTATTCCGAGAGTATATCGGGTGCGACCGCCGCGACCGTCGGCAATTCCATCAGCGTCGCTGCGAGCTGCGGCCAGCGCTCGCGCAGCCCGACGAGAATGGTGCCGGCGCCGCCGCCGATGTCGATCACCGAACCGGTCGCCGAGAGATCCATCGCCTGCGCCAGATGCCGGCCGAAGATCACCCCGCCCGGGGCGAGCATGCGGCTGAAGGCTGCCGCCTCTTCAGGCCCCGCTTCGGAAAAGTCGTGCAGCGCAGCCGGCCGGTTCTGGCGCAGCGAGTCCGCGGTCAAGAGGTCGGCCCCCCAAAGCTCGCGCAGCAGCGCATGATCGCCACCGCGATAGGTCGGGCTGGATGCATCGAGGAAGGCCGCGGCCTCGGCGCCGTTGCGAAACTGACCATCCGCGACTTCGAGAAGGCTGATGCTGGCGAGCGCATGGAGCAGCCGCGACAGGCGATCGGGATCGACGCCGAGCGCGGCGCCAAGGCTGTCGGCAGTCTGCGCGCCGCTACCGAGTCGCGTGAAGATGCCAAGCTCCAGCCCGGCACGCAGCGCTAAGGCGGGCGGCACCGCCGCGATCAGTTTTTCGATCCGGTCAAAATCCACCATGTCGCCTCCCTCTGCGCGGCCCTATCCTGAAGCGGCCGGAAGAGGGGAGCGGAGCAGCGCTCACCTGTCGCCGCAGGAGCAAGTCCAGGAAAACCGCTTCCACCCGCAATTGCGTGAAAACAAGCAGTTGCAGCGTTTCCGTGGTTGCGTGGACTCGGAAACGCTGCAACTGCCGCCGGAACTCTGTCACGGAACCGAAGCGCCTTTCAACTGACATGGCCTGCCATGAGAAGGCCGGCCCGCAGTCGTTGTCTGAGAGGAGCCCTAGGCCTTCACCGCCAGCACCAGCCAGGGCACGCCGAACTTGTCGGTGACCATGCCGAACAGGTCGACCAAGTCGACCAGGTCGGCCCAGTCGACCTCGGCCAACGGCGTCGTCACGGTGCCGCCTTCGCTCAGCGCCGCGAAGATGCGGCGCGCCTCGTCGGCGCCTTCGATGTGCAGCGAGACGTTGAAGCCCTGCATCGGGCTGTGCTGGTCGGCCGGCACGTCGTTGCCGCGCAATACGGAATGGCCAAGGCTGAGCTCGGCGAAGCGGACCTGATCGGCCGCGGCCGCCGTTGAACCCGGCGGCAAAGCCTTGTCCTCATTGCCGCCGAACGTGTTCATCACCGTGATCACGCCGCCCATCAGCCGGGCATAGAATTCGAACGCCTGCCGGCATTCACCGGCAAAGGCCAGTTGTGGTGCGATGTTCATCCTGAAGGTCCTTCATGAGGGTAACTGAAGGTCGAACGCGACGGTCGGGAGGGGGTTCCGGCGAAGTTGCCCTGCCAGGCCTTGACGAAAATCGCCGCGCCTGTTTCAGACCGGACGGGTGAAACATGGCGGGGCGGCCGTGAAGCGCGTTTTTCGATTGCTGGTGGCGGTGATCATGGCGTCCGGCGTGGCCGGCTGCACCAGCCTTTCCTATTACGCGAAATCGCTGGAAGGCCATGTCGAGATCATGGCGGCGCGCAGGAATGTCGGCAGGCTGATCCAGGATCCCGCCACGCCCGAGGCGCTGCGCAGCAAGTTGCGCTCGGCAGACGCGATCAGGCGGTATGCGACGGACGCGCTGGCGCTGCCCGACAACAGCAGCTACCGCAGCTATGTCGACATCGGCCGCGAGGCGGTGACCTGGGCGGTGTTCGCCGCACCGCAATTTTCACTGACACCCCGAACCTGGTGTTTTCCGGTTTTCGGCTGCGTGCCCTACCGCGGTTATTTCGATCGCAAGGAAGCGGTGGAAAAGGCGGAAGACCTGCACAAGGAGGGGCTCGACGTCCACGTCACCGGCGTCACCGCCTATTCGACGCTCGGCTGGTCGAGCGACCCGCTGCTCTCGACCATGCTGGGTCCGGACGACACCTTCCTGGCAAGCCTGATCTTCCACGAACTGGCGCATCAGCGCCTCTATGTGAACGGCGATTCCGCGTTCAACGAAGCCTTCGCCGTCGCCGTCGAAACCAGCGGGGTGCGCAAATGGCTGCGTGCCAGCGGCAATCTGGCCGGGCTGCGCCGTTACGAGGCCGACCGCAGGCGCCGGGCCGATTTCCTCGGCCTGCTGGCGACGACCCGCCAGGAGCTGCAACAGGTCTATCAAAGCTCGCGAACGCCGGAACAGATGGCGGCGGCCAAGGCCGCGACGATCGAGACGCTGCGGACGCGCTACCGGCTGATGCGCGACCGGCGCTGGGCGGGATACCGGGGCTATGACGGCTGGTTCAAAGCCCCGATCAACAACGCCAAGCTCGCCGCCACCGCCGTCTATGGCGAACAGGTGCCGGCGTTCCTGCGCCTGTTCGACCTGTGCGCGGGCGACTATCCGAGATTCTACGCCGCCGTCCGCAAGATCGCGGACCTGCCCGGGCCAAATCGCGCCGGGGCGCTCGCGGCTGCGAGGTCATGCGATTGACCTGGACACCAACCCGTCGCGGATGTCGCGACAGGTTCAATATCCAAGCAGGATCGTACCGGCTGCAACGATGACACAGGCAAGAACACGACGGGCGGTCAGGGTTTCGCCAAGAAACGTCCAGCCGATCAGAACGGCGAACACAACGCTTGTCTCCCTTAGCGCCGTGATGGGGCCGGCCGGCCCCAGCGCGAAGGCCGCGACCACGACGCCATAGGCGACCATCGCGACAAGCCCGCCGGCGAGCGCCTTCCAGGTCTCGCGAGCACCGAAATCGACTGCCAGCCGCCGGCGCCGGGCGACGAACACGGCCGGAAGGAACAGCCCATAGAGGACAAGCACCCAGGCTGTGTAGGCGCCGCTTTGCGCGGCTTGCCTCACCCCTATGGAATCGACGGTCGCATAGGCGGCGATGATCGTGCCGGTCGCCAGCGCGAACAGGATGGACGAAATGGAGGCCCGCCCTTTGCCAAGCGCCAGACTCATGATTCCCAAGGCAACAAGCACGACACCGGCAATCTGATAGGGATCGAGCCTGTCGCCGGTGATGATGAAGCCGCCGAGCGTCACCAGCAACGGCACGGTTCCGCGCACGATCGGATAGACCTGACCCAATTCGCCGTTGCGGTAGGCCGCGACGAGGAAAGCGCTGTATCCGACCTGGAGGCCGGCCGAGAGAACGATGTAGAGCCAGGCTCCCGACGGCGGCAAAGGATAGATGAATACAAACGGCAGCGCGAAGACCGTGCTGGCCAGGCTCATGACGGTGACGGTCCAAAGCCGGTCGCCGCCGCTGCGCAGAAAGGCATTCCATGTCGCGTGCAGGATCGCGGCGAACAGCGCCAGGCTGACCACGACCGCGCTCATCGAGAGCGTCCCGCCGACGCCAGAATATCGGCTGCCGCCTTCCGCGCGCTGATGATTGCTGTTTTGCCCTGCCCTATCCCGGCGAGAAAGATCGCGCCCTCGATCAGCGTGGACAGGGTGGTGGCGATGGCTTCGACCCGATCGGCCGGGAGAGAATGCGCCAGAACATCCCGCATCCGCTGTTGCAGATCGCGCTTTTGCCGTGCCGCTGCCTCGAATACGGCATGGGTCGGCTCTCCGAACTCGGCCAGGGCGTGCTGGAACAGGCAGCCGTGAAAATCCGGGCTGTCGAACCAGCGTTCGTGCCAGTCGAAAATCGCCGCGATCTTCTCGCCTGACGTCATTGCCGCCCCGGCGATCTGGTCGAGCTGTCGCCTGAAGCGTTCCGCCCGCCAGTTCAGAACGTCGACGATCAGCCCGGTCTTGCTCGGGAAGTGTCGATACATCGTCATCTTGGCGACGCCAGCCTCGGCAATGATCCTGTCAATGCCGGTGGCGTGAAAGCCGTCGCGCTTGAAAAGGCGATAGGCCATTTCAACGATGTGCTGGCGCTTTTCAGCGGCATCCGCGCGGAGCGGCATGGCAAACCCTAAGTGATACAGATCTGTCTCACTTATAATGAGATCGTGGGGAGATCACAAGCGCGATGCGGCGTCTTCCGACCCTGGCACCGCTACAGCTTCACGTTGATCGTTGCGGCCCCTTGCCCGCGGTGCAGGGCGGCGCTTCCCGGCAGCGAACGTGCCGAATAAGGTACGGCCCAGAGAGCGGACATCTGGCCTTCCAGTTCACGGGTTTCGACATGTCACACCATGCCACGCGACAGGCTGCCGTCAGGCAAGCTGCCGACCCGGCCGAAGGCGAATGGCTCCGGCAGGCAAGCGCCGGCGACACCGCAGCCTTCGAGCACCTGGTGAAGCCCTGGCGCAGGCGGCTGCACACGCATTGCTACCGCATGCTCGGCTCGCCCTTCGACGCCGACGATGCCCTGCAAGAGACGTTGCTTGCCGCATGGCGTGGCCTGGGAACTTTCGAGGGCCGCAGTTCGCCCGGCACCTGGCTGACCAGCATCGCCACCCGCATCTGCCTGCGCATGATCGCGAAACGCCCAAGGCGCCTGACGTCAGGCGATCGCGCGGCACCACTTCGTTCCACGGCGGAACTCGGCGAGCCGGTGCAAGGACCGGTCTGGCTGGAACCGCTGCCGGATGGCGAACTGGCGGACGATGACGATCCGGCGGCGATCCTGCTGCGCCGCGAATCCATCGGGCTCGGCTTCGTCGCCATGCTGCAGCACCTGCCAGGCCTGCAGCGCGCCGTGCTCCTGCTGCGCGAAGTGCTCGGCTACTCGGCCGCCGAGACCGCCGACATGCTCGGAACCAGCGTGGCTTCGGCCAACAGCGCGTTGCAGCGCTCGCGGCAGACGATGCTGGCGAAGACCGACATCGGCGAAAAGAAACCCGTCGACCCACAGGGGCTCGAACGGCTGCTGCAGGCCTTTGTCGCCGCCTGGGAAAAACGCGACATCGCCGCGATGGTCGAGCTGCTGAGCGACGACGTCCGCTTCACCATGCCGCCGCTACCGGCCTGGTTCGATGGTCGCGCCTTCGTCGAAAAATTCTTCGCCGAGCGTGTGTTCCAGACGCCGTGGCGGCTGGAACCGCTGCGCGGCAACGGCCAGCCCGGTTTCGCCTGCTACATCAGGCAGGCCGGCGACGACCGCTTCCGGCCCGGCGGCGTCGTTTTGCTCAGCTTCGCCGACGGCCGCATCACCGCCATCGACAGCTTCATCGACCCCGCAGTCTGCCGCCGCTTCGGCATGCGCGAGGAATTTGACTAGGAGCGTTTCGGCTTTTGTAGTCACTCAGGATGAGGGAGGTGCGGGCCATCCCCCCGCGCTTCAGAATAAAACGACCTTTGCACAACAGTCCTCATCCTTGTTTAGAACGGGGAGATCGCGAACAGATGTGCGTCCTTCGAGGCTCGCTTCGCGAGCACCTCAGGATGAGGGTCGTTGTGCAGTCGAGACTCGCTTCGCGATCTCCTCGGTCTGGACAATGATGAGGACGGTTGTACAGGAGCCCCAGGGTTCGGAGACGCTGCGGAATTCGCGGCTGCCATCCGACGGTCCTCATCCTGGCAATTGCTCCCCCAACCGGACATTGTCGAATTGGACGGCGGATTCACCATTGTCACGAGCACACGGGCGGAACGATTGAGAATCGGACCGCGAACAATCGCGAGAGAAGCTGATAGGCGAAGCCGATTCCGGCAGGGGTGAGCAATTACCCGCTCATTGCGGAACCGCTCCAGATTTTTTCACCGCGCAGCGATGAGTTTCGGCATCGCGATGTCTCCAAGGCAATGACAGGCCCGGATGGTTCGGGACTGCATTGTTCCGCACAAGGAGATTTCCGATGGCCAAGCTCGTCGTCAGCATTCTGAGTTCCCTCGACAATTACTGCGCCGGCCAGGGCGGGCGGCTGGACGGGCTGCCGATGGGGCCGGCGTTCAGCGTCCACAACCTCGACCTGATGCGCAGCGCCGGCACGCTGCTGTTCGGCGCCGTCACCTTTCCGATGTTCGAAGGCTACTGGCCGAACATCGACCGCGACAGCGACCCGGTGCAGCGCGAGATCGCCGAGCGTTGCGACGCCTCGCGCAAGCTGATCGTCAGCGACAGCTTCGTCGTGGTGCAAAGCTCGCCCTGGGCCGATGCCGAGGTGGTGAAAAGGTCCGGCGCGCATCAACGCATTGCCGCGCTCAAGGCGCAGGCCGGCGACGACCTGCTGATCTTCGGCAGCCACGTCCTGTTCAACGACCTGCTGCGGCATGGCCTGGTCGACGAATTCCACCTCCTGGTCGGCAATGTCGTGCTGGGTGGCGGCGTGCCGACCTTCGAGCCCGGCGTGACCGCGCCGTTCCGGCTGCTCGGCCAGCGCCGGCTGCCCGATTCCGACACCGCTGCCCTGCACTATGACTGCCGGGCGCGCTGAGGCGAGGCGGGGGCATGATCTTGCCATCATACTCCCCATCCTCGGGGTCTTGCGAATGGTGGCGCGCAACAGATGCAATTGCGGCTGGCCCGTTACGCCGTGGTGCAAACCAGAGCGATCGAATTCACCAACTTCATCCTCCCGATCCGTCCGAGCTCCCCAGGGGATGATCGCGGAATGAAAACCTGGAAGGATCAACTTTGCGCACCGGTGATCCCAGCCGAACATGGCGCCTTGATTTCACGATCTATTGCAACATTGCTTGAGGCCATCTTTCGTTCTCTATGCAAATATGTACAATGCCCGTTCAGATTTTCTGTCAGGCAGATTAGCTTTGGGGTTGGCGAGATGAAGCGGACCGGAGATCTTGTCACGGCAGCCAGCCTGGCGTTGTATTTCTTGACGGTCACGCCATTCGCAAATGCCCAAGACAACGCCGCAGGTGTGAAAGTCGATCTGGCAGATAGCGATTTCGGCTACCTCTTTTCGGACACCGTGTGGCCAGCAGATACGGACGATACAATACAGATACCGGTCTGCTGGATGAACGACGCTCTTGGCCAGTTTCCCACCGAAACGGCGTGGGTGAAGGAGTCGGTGGAGAACAGCTGGCAAAAATACTCGGGCCTGCGGTTTTTCGGATGGAGCAAATGCGCGGCCGACAACGCAGGTATACGTATAGACGTGCAAGACGTGGGACCGAAAGTGACCGCCTTCGGCCGTCACATCGAGGAGAATGATCCGGACGGGAAGCCAAACCGGATGTATCTCAATTTCACGTTCCAGACATGGTCAAAAGTCTGCAGCAACTCTGCAATACGCGAAACCTGTATCCGTTCTATCGCGGTTCACGAATTTGGCCACGCAATCGGCTTTGCTCACGAGCAGGATCGACCTGATGCAGACACCGAGTGTCAGGCACTCCAATTTACCGGATCGTCTGGATCAGACCTCATCAAACTCGGACCCTATGACCCGAAATCTGAAATGAACTACTGCAATATTGCCGCCGACGGCATCCTTAGCGACGGTGATATCGCCTCAGTCCAGCGAATTTATGGGAAGCCGATCCAATGATCGCCGCGGGCCGTTCGACCTCCTCTCTGATCGGCAGATCGCTCGCCGTTCTTGTTGTGGCAATCGTAACATGCACCGGATCCCGTGCCGAGACATTGGCCGAGAAGTCCCGTCCTTCAATCGTGTTCCTCAAATATGTCGAGGTGGTCGGAGGAGGCGAACGCCAGCAGCGGATTGGGACTGCGTTCATCGTGAACGACCAGGGAGTTCTGATAACGGCGTTTCATGTCGTGGAGGCTTGGGTCCATCAGATGTTGTCCAAGAAGGACCCCGAGGCTGAAAAGGCGCGAAATCCTTTGCTGGCTCTGATCTCGTCCGTGGACGCAAAAACGCCGATCGCCGTGGACGTAATCGTAAGCGACGCAGCGACCGACATAGCAATCCTCAAACTCAAGGGCCCCGGCCCGTACCATTTCGTGCCGATCTGCTTCAAAGACAAGATGGCATCGGGCGAGAAAGTGGAGGCCTATGGATTTCCTTTGGGGAAGGAATTCACGCCCTTTCCTGGTCTTCTGTCCAATGACAATGCTCCCGAAGGTCGATGGTCAGCCAATATCAGCTTCGAGACCGGCGTGAGCGGCGGACCCGTTTTCGATGTGGAAAGCGGCCAGGTCATCGGAATAGCAAAAGGTGGGCTGGTGCGCCGCTTCTCCACGGCCACCGCCAGCGATCAGGTTCCGGTTCCATCGGTGAACTATGTCACCCCGATCTTGCGTGCACAGTCACTGCTCGCCAATGTGGGAGTCCAGTCGAACTGCACCCCTCCGGCCGTGCTCAATGACAAATCCACGGAGAAGGACCAGGCGCTTCAGCAACTGGAAGAGCTATTCAGCCGCATGGCGTTGCTCTCGGCCCTGGACAAGGAACCGCAAGCCCCATTTTCGATATCCGATCTTTCCAGAAGATATGAAGGTCAGGAATCATCCAACATCGGGACGGACGCGGCCGGGCGCTTTTATTATGGCATCTATCGCATCCAGGACGGGCCTAACATGGAGGAATTCATCGCCTTTCTTTCTCGCGTGGAGCCGGCGTTCGCCGCGCGGCTGAAACGCGCAGGAGGTTCCCGTGCGGCGGCGCTCCGTTCGATGGGTTTCGTGCGTGAGTGGCAGGCGCTCGCACAGAGCCCCAAATTTGCGAAACTGCAGTCGGATTTTATTACTCACGTCGATTATCGAAGGTTGAGCGCGCGGGTAAAGCGCCCACCTAACCCGTCGGATACCCGACGCAACGGCCTTTCGCTCGACCTTGACAAACGGTCGCTGGCGCTTCGCGCGGTCTTCTTTTCGATTGCAGTTCAGTACGGCCCCCAGACATCGCTCCCGTTCGACGCGCTTGAACCCTTGATGCCGTTGGACACAGTTCCGGATGAAGACCTGATAAAAGAGCTGTACAAATTCCGTGACAAAGTCGAACTCTATTTTCCGCAACTAACCAATTCGCTCACAAGCAATCAACTGTCAGTGCTGATACAGCAGAGAAATCGTATGGAGCTGAAAGATGCACTTTATATATTGGCTAAGAAATAAGGCATTCCAGGTTTTACTCACATTTTCTACCATCGTTTTTGCAACTTCAGTTCACGCGCAAGATGTAAAATGCTCACTTGACGATGCAAAGACGGAAACGACATCCACGGCATCGATATTCCGGGTCAATCTGATCTGCGGCGATAACGGGCCGGACAACCACGCGACAGCCGAGGGATCCCGGTTTTTTATCGGACTTACCTTGTACCCGGTGCCTAATGGAGCCGATGACGGATCCGCTACGCTCGATGGCTTGATTGCTTCGACGGGCGGCGGCAAGCACGAGGTTAAATTCGAGGACAACACGGCTGTTCTTGATCAGAAACAGCTTCCCAACGGAACCACGCGGCATGCGTTAAAAGATTTCAATGTCGCCTATACCGAGGATACCGCGCCCTACGATCTCGACGCCCAGGAAGTTGTCGTTTCGAAGGATAAAAGCACATACGAACTTGTCTTCAACGCAGATCCGGACAAGGTCAAACGATACAACGCTTTTCTTTTTGCGGCCTGGCGAGAAGGCGACAAGATGAAATGCGAAGCAGGGGATTTCTCGCGGCCTGGCTGTAAGCAATTCGGCTACGTATTTGGAGACGACTCCGGCGTGTTTCCGTTCGACGCCTATCCCGGAACCATTTTCCTTTCCAACGATCGTGGCGATGAAACCACGACATGGATCGTGCAGCGGTTCAGATGACACTCCTTGCAACGATCAGCGGCTCGGCCGCGGAGATTTCAATCGTCGCCGTATGGATACGATCCCTATCGTCGTCCGCGCTTGGAGCCTTTTTCGTTGTCGTTGATAGCAGACCTGTCAGCCCCTCTAGCCAGGATGTTGCGCGCGATGACCCGGGTCTGGGCGCAGTCGTTCCGGCCTACAACGAAGTCGGGATTATCCGGCGAACAGTTGGCCAACTGGTGCCGGCACTATATCCCGGATGCAAGATCATCGTCGTCGACGATGGATCGACGGACGGCACCGCTGAAGCCGCCGCCTCGGTTCCTGGACATGGGGAGATGAAAATCATCCGTCTCTCAAAGAACTGCGGCAAGGCAGTTGCGCTGAACAATGGATTGAAGGCTGTCCAATCCAAATTCGTGGTGACGATCGATGCCGACACCACCACTGATCGGAGATCGATCGAATGCGCACTTCAGGCCATGGAGCAGACGGGCGCCGACGCCGTATCTTTCTGGATCGACGTCGACCGTGCCCAGCCTGGAGTGCTTGCACGGCTACAATCGCTTGAATACGCGACCACCATGAATTTCGAGCGAGCTGCTCAATCCGTCATCGGATCAATTTCCGTAATACCGGGAGCAGCGACCCTCTATCGGGCTGCTTGCCTGCCGACAACTGCCTTCTCGTCACGCACCTCTACGGAAGATGCAGACCTCACATTGCGGCTCTCTCGCGAAGGCAGGCATCTTGTGCTTTGCCGCAGCGCACGAGCATCCACGCTTGTGCCGTCGACGCTGAACGGCCTTCTGAAGCAACGCAGGCGCTGGACACTCGGACACCTCCAGTGCTGCATCCTTCATTTTCTGGAAACGGGCGGAGTGCGCCGCTTCAAGCACCTCACTCTTGCGAATTTTATTCTTGCAACGCTATCGCCCCTCATTGTGCTGGCGGCATTCCTGCTGATGGGCTGCTTTGGCGAGACGCCTCTCCTCAAACTTTCCGTCGTGAGCGCGTTCTTCATTTCTACAGTCATTGTTTATCTGCAGCGACTGGTGGCGTTCGTTCTGCTGAAGCTCCCGATGACAGACGTTTTATACGCTTTGGTGGAACCCGTTTTTTCCGGTTTCATCCAGGCGGCGTCATTTTTGTTGGCGCTCGCAAAGCTGGGCAGCTTTACTTGGGTGGACAGACCGCATTGGGACCGTTTGGTTTGGCACAAATAGGCTGATTGGCCATGGAGGGCTGGTGGGATGATAAGACAATTTATACTGGTCGTGACGATCCTCTGTGTCGGCATCGCGGGAGCGGAAGCCGCTGAAAAATTCGTTCCCAAGATCGATGCCAAGATCATCATTCGTTTCTCGCCGAAAGCGCGTGCGGATATTGTTCAGGCCATTGTCGACCAGTGGTCTCAAAAGGCAGGCGGAACGCTCGATACTCCTCTGCGCATTCAGCACTTTTTCGCCCAGATTGCGACTGAGACGGGCGGAATGCGGCTGCTTGAGGAGAACCTGAGATACTCATCCAAGCGAATTCTGGAAGTATTTCCAAGCCGGGTATCGCCCGATGAAGCGCAGGACTTGGCAAACAACCCCATCAAGCTTGCCAACAAGGTCTACAACAACCGGCTCGGGAACAACCCTCCCATGGACGGCTGGACGTATCGAGGATCAGGCCTGATCCAGTTAACAGGTCGAGAGAATTTCAAAAAGAGAGGGCTGGAGCTTAGTCTGCCGTTTGAAAAGCAGCCGGATCTGGTTCGCTCGACTGACGGCGCATTGACCGCAGCAACGGCCTTTTGGAAAGCCCGGGACATAAACAAGCCGGCCGACAAGGACGATGTGGTCGAGGTCCGCAGGCGCGTCAATGGCGGCAAAAACGGCTTGCCGGAGGCAAAACTCTGGCTCGCCAAAGCGAAGAAGGTTTTCTCCGAACCTGGATCAGCGGGCGCCGCCGGCGCCACCTTTGAAGAGGCACTGGCACTCAAGGAGTTGCTCATTTCAAGGAAGCTGATCGTCGTCGATCCCGGTGCGGCGCCAGATCCGCAGCAGGTCGAGAATGCATTGAAGACATTCCAGGAAAACAATGGGATCGAGGCTAGCGGGACGCTCGACGACGACACGTTCTATCAGTTGACGGACCCGGATAATTTCAAGGGACTCGGCGAGTAGGATCGAGGGCTACGTGACCGCTCAGGTAGTGCGAGACTGAAAACGGTCCTGACGTGCAGACAAAGACTGCGTCATCCGGCTCCGCCCGCGGCGCGCTCGGCCACATGTGTTCCGAACAGCCAGGCGCTATCGGTTAGGCGATCCCTGCGCGCCGATCGGAAGCAGGGACTGACGCCGGTTGGCTCAACGAGCCCGGCAGTTTGGGATCGCGGTCTCTCAGAGGATGTCGTCGACCCTGACGGTGCGGCCGCCGAACTCGGCGGTGTCGGATTTCTCCAGCCCGTCGATCGCCAGATAGAACGGCGCGCGTGGCGAGAGGCCGGTCAGCTCGACGCCGTCGCAGCTGAAGTGATCCATGGAAATGCCGATCACGAAGTGGCGGCCGTCGACGGTCACGATCGCCCCCGGTCCGACAACCTCTTTCGGCCCGAAGTCGAGCGTGTTCAGCGCCGCGACCTTGGCTTCGGCGGTGCGCACCATCTTCTCGAGGTCTTCGGCGAGCTCCGCCTGCGTCCAGGCCTGGGCCTGATCGTCAGCGTCGGTCGCTTCATCCTCGAGCGGCTTGCTCGCCTGAAGGTGCTCGGCATAGGCGGCCCTGGCGCCGTCCAGTTCGGCCGAAGCCAGATCACTCAACCTGCTGCGCACGCTGGCCTTGTTCATTCGCCGAACTCCCTTCCTACGGGTTTGCACCACCTGCCACGAGACACGGCTGAGTTTTCGCCGCCTTGCGTCCAGCGTCAATGCCAAGTTTCCAGTCCGTCGACGTCATGGACCTGCTGAAAGCGCAATCGCAGGGGCATGAGGACGCGAAGCGGCCGCCGCACCGCCGACCAGATCGCCAGGTCCGGCCGCGTTTCGCCCGGGCACGTTGCCCGGCGACCACCCCTGCTCTACTCAAGGCGCATGCAAGGAATGGGGACATCGCCAGTGGGATGGGAAACGTTGGAACTGTGGGGCGCGACCCGCATCGAAGCGCTCTCCGGCGGCGTTGCCAATGATGTGTGGAGCGTGCGCGTCGGCGGTGAATTGGCGGTCGCCCGGCTGGGCTCGCGCAGCGACGCCGATCTCGCCTGGGAGACCGGGCTGCTGCAACATCTCGACCGCAACGGCATGACCGTGCCGGTGCCAATCCCGACGCGGGGCGGCAGACTGTTCGCCGATGGCCTGATGGTGATGCGCTATGTCGAAGGTGGACCACCCGAGACGGAGGCCGACTGGCGCCGCGTCGCCGGGACGCTGCGGCAGCTGCATCGGCTGACGTTGGGCTGGCCGCAGCGCCCGGGCTGGCGCTCCTCGACCGACCTGCTTTCCGCCACCACCGGCACGAAGGTCGACCTGACAGCCATGCCGTCCGAAGGGGTGGCGCGCTGCCGGGCTGCGTGGGCGCGGCTCGCCGGGCGCCAGACCGCGGTCGTCCACGGCGACCCCAACCCGCGCAACATCCGCATCAATGCGGAGCGGGTCGCGATGATCGACTGGGACGAGTCGCATGTCGACGTGCCCGACCTCGATCTGGTGCTGCCGCACAACGCCGCCGGGCTGGAGGGGGCCGCGCACGACATCGCCGCCCAGGCATCCGCCGCCTGGGAAGCCGCCGTATGCTGGGATGACGATTACTCGAAAAGGCGGCTGGCCGAGGTTCGCGCAGTGTAGGTCCGGCTCTCGGTGCTGCCTGCCGGCCCTCTCCTGAGGGCAATCGCTATGGCAGTGCTTCGGCGGTGGCCATCCTTTTCGCGTTCCGGAATGGATCCCCGACACTCGCCGCTCCCTGCGGTCGCTTGCGAGGTCGAGGATGACGGAGTTCCCTTTTCGCCTCCGCCAACCATCAGAGCGTTTCCGTTTTCACGCAAAGGCGGAAACGCTCCAACGCCTGGCGGGAAACCACGACGCACTTTTCCTGGGAAAGCTCCAGCTTGGATCCAGGCGTGAAAATTAGCGACAACGGCAAATGAAGTCCGTCATCCTCGACCTCGTAAGCGACCGCAGGGAGCGGCGAGTGTCGGGGATCCATTCCGGAACGCAGGAAGGCTGGCGCGGCGGTCCCGCTTTCAATTCGTATCGGCTGGCATGACCTGCCGGGGAGAGGCGCGCCCGTGCCATCGATCTCGCCGATCGTCGATGTTGCGGAACAGGCGCGGCTGCCGGCCATGGAACAACCACCGCTCCCGCTGTCCCATTGCGGACGCCGGCGAGACGCCCCACTATCCGTGAGCTGCCCCGGCGCGGGGTGAAGAGGAGGAAGTGCCGTGCATGACCTTGCGATCCTGTTCTCTATCCTCGGCGTGTTCCTGCTCGGCGCCATCAGTCCGGGCCCGAGCTTCGTCGTGGTGTCGCGCATCGCCATCTCCGGTTCGCGCGCCGACGGCGTGATGGCGGCGATCGGCATGGGGCTCGGCGGCTTCCTGTTCGCCTGCATCGCCATGGCCGGGCTGACCGCGATCCTGCTGCAGGTCGAATGGCTGAACCTTGTGCTCAGGCTGGCCGGCGGTGCCTATCTGGTCTGGCTCGGCATCAACATCTGGCGCGCCGCGCCGCAACCCCTGGCGGTTGCCGAGACGACGGACGGACGGACGGGCACGCTGTGGAAGTCGCTGCTGCGCGGCCTGTTCGTGCAGCTGTCCAACCCGAAGACGGCGATCTTCTACGCCTCGATGTTCGCCGCGCTGCTGCCCTCGCCGACACCGCACTGGATGCTGTTCGCCCTGCCGCCGCTGCTCTTCGTCAATGAAACCCTGTGGTACACCATCGTGGCGCTGGGCTTCTCCTCGCGCCGGCCACGGGCCGTCTACCTGCGCTCCAAGGCCTGGATCGACCGCTGCGCCGGGCTGGTGGTCGGCGCGCTGGGTGTCAAGCTGATCACGGACAGCGCGCGGACGTCTTTGTAGGGCACCGGGGCTGATTGTCTGGTGTTGATGGCGACACCAGCGTCGGCGTTGCTCTAGGTGCGTCCTTCGAGGCTCGCTTCGCGAGCACCTCAGGATGAGGGCCCTTGGCGCGACTCTCTCTATTCTGCAGCTCGCTTCGCGAGCACCTCAGGATGAGGATCGTTGGCGCAAACCCTCTCTGTTCTGCAGCGTTTCAATATGAAGAGCCCAAGCACTGCGGCCCTCGTCCTGAGGTGCTCGCCCGCACGTCGACTGAAAGCATCCCTTGCCGGGCGAGCCTCGAAGGACGCACCAAAACGACCGGATCTGCATTTTTGGGTGCGTCCTTCGAGGCTCGCTTCGCGAGCGTTTCAGGATGAGGATCGTCTGCGCGAACTCTCTCTATTCTGCAGTTCGCTTCACGAGCTCCTCAGGATGAGGATCGTCGGCGCGAACTCTCTCTGTTCTGCAGCGTTTCGATATGAAGAGCCCAGGCACGGCGGTCCTCATCCTGAGGTGCTCGCCCGCACGTCGACTGAAAGCATCCCTTGCCGGGCGAGCCTCGAAGGACGCAGCTCGTAGCGACCGGATCTGCATTTTTGGGTGCGTCCTTCGAGGCTCGCTTCGCGAGCTCCTCAGGATGAGGATCGTTGTGCGGCTCACGGTGATCGGCGGGCTGCTCGGCACTGGAGCGGTCGCCGAGAGGTGACGCCCCTTCTCCCCTTGTGGGAGAAGGTGGCCCGAAGGGCCGGATGAGGGGTGCTGGACGAAACGAGGTCGAGCAGAATTATCGATGTAGCAGCAGGTTGACCGGAAATCGGGAAGCCGCGCTCCGTCCAGCACCCCTCATCCGACCTCGCCCAAAACGGCGGCAAAGCCGCCCGGGCTCGGCCACCTTCTCCCACAAGGGGAGAAGGCAAGTCGCGCCCATTAGAGCGTTTCCGTTTTTAATGGAAACGCTCCACCTTTTTGTTTTACGCAATTCCGGACCGAAAACCGCTACGCACTTCTCCTGGAATTGCTCTAGCGAACAAGCGATCAGCGCCCAAACGTCAGATGAATCACCCCGCTTTCCGCCGTTTCCGATTCCACCGTGTAGCCGGCTTCAAGGCCGCGCAGGTCGTCCCACAGGCGGATGCCGCGGCCGAGCAGGATGGGAACGATGGCGACGTGGAGGCGGTCGACGAGGCCGGCTTTCAGGAACTGCTGCACCGTGCTGGCGCCGCCGCCGATGCGTACATCCTTGCCGCCGGCAACGGCGACGGCCTTGCTCAGCGCCTCGGCCGGCGTGGTGTCGATGAAATGGAAAATCGTGCCGCCAGCCATCTCGATCGAGGCCCGCTTGGCGTGGGTCAAAACGAAGACCGGGCAGCGGAATGGTGGCTCGTCGCCCCACCAGCCCTTCCAGTCCGGATCGTTGGGGAAGGCGTGCAGGCCGAACATGCCGGCGCCCATGATCTCGGCGCCGATGTTGTCGAAATAGGCCCTGGCATAGCGGTCGTCGATGCCGGTCGTGCCCTCGCCGCTGGTGTCGTGGAACACGCGCTCGCGCATCGTCTTCGTCTTGAGATAGGCGCCGACGAGGCGCATCCAGTCCGCCCCCATCGGCTGTTCAGGCGTCTGGTCCGTCGTTGTCGCGAAACCGTCGAGCGAGATGTTGAGATCGACACGCACTGCCATAGAGTTCTCCTTTTTTGTTTATGGGCCTGGATACTCCAGGCCCCCTCAATCGCCGGCGCAGCCCATCCGGGCCGCCAGAGAAAAACAATGAGTCGGAGCGTTTCCGCGTTTCCTTGAAAAACGGAAACGCTCCAGCTTTTGCGCCAACGAGCGCGGCGCACCCACAGTCAATTGGCGCGCACTCCAACGGTCATCCTGACCGTTGGTCCCAAGGCGCCACGACTGCAATCGATGCTCGACCAAACACTAAGGCATGTACCTTTATGTTGACTCAAAAGCTAAGGCAAGTGCCTTTCTTTCATTGACCACGGCCGCCGCCCGATCTAAAAAATCCCATGCCCTATCATTCGACACCGCTCGACCTTGCCTTCCACGCTCTCAGCGACCCGACGCGGCGCGCGGTGGTGTCGCGGCTGGCCGAGGGCGAGGTGCCGGTGAGCGTGCTGGCCGAACCGTTCGACATGGCGCTGCCTTCCTTCGCCCAGCATCTGAAGGTGCTGGAGGAGTGCGGGCTGATCACATCCGAAAAGCGCGGGCGCAGCCGCTGGTGCCGGCTGGTGCAGGCGCGTTTCGACGAGGCCGCCAACTGGATGGAAACCGAGCGCCGCAGCTGGGCGATGCGGCTCGAGCGGCTGGACGTTTATCTGGACGGGGAGGAATGATGAAAGACGAGGTTAGCCCGCTGCAGAGCTGGTCGCTCGATCGCGAGATCGTGCTGGTGAAGGTGCTGAACCATCCGCGCGCCAAGGTGTTTGCCGCCTGGACGAAGCCCGAGGCGCTGGCTGCCTGGTTCGGCCCGACCGGTCTCAGCATCGAGAGCCACGAGGCCGACATAAGCGAGGGCGGCATCTGGCGCTTCGACATGGTGGGCACCTTCGAAGGCAAGGAGCAGCGCTTCCCCAATCTGATGCGCTTCCTGGAGATCGTGCCGAACGAGCGCATCGTGATGGACCACGGCTCTGCCGACCCGAACGACCCCGACCGCTTCCGCGTGACGGTGACCTTCGACGAGCAGAGCGACGGCAAGACGATCCTGACGCTGCGCCAACTCCACCCCAGCCGCGAACGGCGCCAGATCGTCATCGGCTTCGGCGCGGTGGAATATGGGCTGCAGACGCTGGAGAAACTGGCGGGATGGTTGGAGGGGTGAGTGGGGGCGCACTGGCCGACAGCCTCGTCGCCTACGCCATCATTCAGCTCCGGACTGACCCGAAATAGGAGCCAATGCCGGCGCGTCCAACCCCTGGAAGGGATCGCGCCAGGCATCGATCGCTTCCAGCCGGCCATACCAGCGGCTGACGGCAGGATAGTCACCGAGCGACAACCGGGCGACTTCGTTGAAGGGCAGGAAGGTTGCCATCCGGAAGTCGGCGTAAGAAACCGTATCCTCGACCAGCCAGCGTCGCCCGGCAAGCTCGGGCTCAAGGATCGCGGCGGAGCTGGCGAAGCGTCTCAGTCCCTCCTCGACCCGTTCCTGATCGATCGCGCCAATCCCGTAGCGCTGTTTGGTGCCGCGCTCGAAATGCACGATGTCGCAAGCCCGTACGAAGTTCTCCTTGCCCCAACTCAGCCACCGGATCATCTCCGGCTCGTCGTCGCCGCTGCGCCAGAAATCCGAACTCGCATCGCGCGACAGCCGGCACGCAATGGCATCGGCCTCCCACAGGCTTTTTGCCGGGCCGACCAGAATGGGCAAGGAAAGATTCGGATTGAGCGGCCGATAACGCTCCGCCTGCCCCGGCGCGAAAGGCGAAGCGAATTCAAACTCGACCTTGGCGTTGAGATGGCGCGCTACAGCAACCGCTAGGCGAGGATTGGGGTTGCGGCTGAAGAGGAGTTTTATGGGGTGGTGAACGACCTGTGGTGCAGTTGTTGATCCCGCCCATCGAGAGGAGCAACCGACTACAGCTCGCTTTTTCTCCGCTAGGCGGCTTCACTGCTTACCCAGCGGTCCAACCCTTCGCATAACTGATCATACAGCGCGGGAGACCGCCGCAATCGCATTGTGTGTTTCGGTTCACTACCGTGCTTCGTCCGCCGGCTTAACCGGCAGTTTCTGCGTTTGGACCAGTTCGTTGCGCCGGTTATGTGTCTCGGTCGCGAAATCAATGAACGCTACTGCAGCACCTACGGCAAGTCGAGCATGACGAGGTTCAAGCCCCTTATGCTGTCCGTCTCTACCATGACCAGACCCATACAATCCTCGCAACTCTGCCAAATACTGGGTGAGTGAACTCAAGTTTCGCAGGATAAGCCGGACTGTTTCCGCTCCTCTTGCCTCGTCCGAGATACCTTCAGGAACTAGGCGCAATTCTTTCGTCAAGGTTTTCGTAAGCTCTGGAAGATCGGCTTTTCGAGACACCTCCACACCCCGTTTTCCCAGAATGCTTTTGCAGCACGTCTCAACGAGTTCTTTAGCCGTTCCTATTGCCAGCGCAGGGTCACGTTCCACGGATTGCTCAAGGCGTTCGATTTCCTTCTGCATCCAAGCGGCACCAAGTGCGTCTGCAACCGTCCTCGCTCTCGACACCGAGCGTGCACTCGTGCCTTGAAAGCGTATCGCTACAAAGCGCGGACGACCTGCAATTTTTTCCTCCTCAACCAAATGCCAACCTTCTCGGCGCAACTGGTCATTAAATTGCTGCACGAGTGCCAGTGTTTCGTTCCGGTCTGGCCGAACAACGGGGTGAACCATTTCGCATAAGAAGCGGAGGAATAAATCGGTAGGCCCGTGCAGAAGATTGAAGCGGGAGTCGCCATATACCCAATCGCCACCCCAGTCTTCATTGTTGACGCGATGCTGCCAGATGTCTCCTGCTGCATCCTTGAACCTATTGTCGAAAGAACGAAGCTTCTGCAGATCGTACAACCTCTGAAGAAACTCTACTTCGTCCAATCGCCCACTCCAAGGGACAGAATCAAGCCTAAGCCCATCGAAGATGTTCTGCCGGGCGATGATCGATATTTCTCCCTCACCGCTGCGCCAATCTTCCTGTTGCGCTACCCGAGGAGCAATTTTCACATTAAACCAGTCGGAAGTATATTGCTCCAAGATCGGCTTAAGCCGTGCTGAAATCTGTTCCTCTAACCCTTCTCTCTTTGTACCCAAGCGAGCGTATTCTGCTGGCTCAACCAATAGATAGATCGTCCATATCGCAGTGCCACCGTCCCAGTTGTCATAGCCAGTTTCATCGAATCTGGACGACGATTTCTTGAGCAATTCAGCTGCCTCGTTCATACCTTCCGCAAGCAACATATCGCAGGCAGCTGCGAGGTATTGTTCGGGATCCGCAGCTATGTCTTTCATGTCTTCTCCCCAGGAAAGGGCACGCGATCGGCCTCCAAGCTTTCCCAGCCCTCCTCTAGTTGAATAAGCGCGTAGTGTCCCTCCTCAGCCTCGTCTTCGGGTAGAAGCGTCATGACACCAACCGTAAAAACCATAGGATGCTGATCTTTCCGACGGAGCTGCTGTTTGTGATGTCCCAAATGACAGACAAACCCGAACGCCTCGATCTCTTGGCACATGTCGACAAAACTGCGGGCGAACTCCAGTTGTTGTGAACGGGGGCAATCGTCCCATATGTCGTTAAGATCGGTGATGTAATCTGTCATTGAAGCCGCTGTCGCCAACGCCTCATCTGCTGTCACATTCGAAGTATCAATTCGGAAGGCGTGGCGCTGAGCAAAGGCGCTCAAGAAGTCGCTGGCGGAATGTATCGCATAGGTCGGCGCAATCACGGTCTTGCGAAAGGCTCGCTCCATCTCTGCCGTCTGTCTGGCTTGCTGCTCGGCAGTTGGTTTCTCGAAAAACTTCACGTCAATCTGCATCGCACGCGCGATGCTTCGAAGCGTTTGCTCATCCGGCCGGTGCCGGCCGCTCTCAACTTTCTCGATAGTCCGGCTCGTTAATCCCGCCGCGTTGGCGAGGTTTTCCTGCGTTAGGCGGTGCCATTTGCGGATGAATTTGACTTGCTCGGCTATGTAGGCAGGGTCTCGTTCCATAGTGTCGATTGTCGTCCTCATTTGTCGATGCAAGAGTATCGCGCCAATCAACCAATATGTCCCCGAACGACACCCGAACGCGTACCGAATGGAGCGGCGGTTGAGCGGCCATTCGGATTGTTTCTCGAGAACCATCTAAAGATAGAAGGTTACAAGGCGCGCTTGGATTTTGAGCCAGTGAGGCTCAAAACCGCACCGGAAATGGGAATCGGTTGCGGCTACATCGCATGGGCCGCCTTCTATTTCTGGTACCGCCGCATCCCCTGAAGCGTCGCTCGGCAGACAACGGCTTCAGTTACTCACCGATCCGCTATGCGCACTGCCGATAGTAGGCGCATTCCGTGGCACTCGTTGGAGAACAACTCAACTACTCACGCCTTTTTGCAGCAACCGCGTCTTCCATACGTTTTCGTTGAATTTCCTTTAGAGAGCGAGGCAGGCTCAAGGACATCCAAAATGAAAAACAAATCAAGAAGAACGAGGCCATCTGAAAATACGGATACAATAAATCCGTCATCTTCACCAGAGAGAAAACAAAAATAGTCAATAACAAAATTACATACAATATAAAAATATCCGTATGCCGGTGCAATTTTCTCTGCGTTTCACGAGCTGCAAAGAAATCTTTCCTCCACGAATTGCCTAACAACATACTCGGATCGCCCAATATAGAAATTATTGCAATGACGACACCCGCCAATATGGAAAAAACAGTTGCGACGAAAGATAAAATGTCGATCTGATTTTCAAGGCGCTCACCAAAAAAAAAGGAAGCAACAGACGAAACGACTATTCCAATCAGAATGAAAGCGATCCTTCCGTAGGCGATATTCCGCTTTCCGTCGTTCATTGGATTACATTCAGAAAATTCGTCGCATTCTGCCATGCTAGAACATAACTGAGAGTGGACGATGGACCTGGCTGGGTATAATTACCACGAAGCAAAAGCTGATCACGACTAAAACTATTCCCCTTACGGGTCTTTATTTTGAAATCTTCTTCTCCTTCAATTGCTTCCGTAGCAAGAGTCGTGAGTCCTTCTATTTTTTCAAGCGGCGCCGACTTACGAAAATTGAGAACAAGATGCGCGTTCGCTGTTGTAAGGTCGCCAATCTCTTCCTCAGTTAAGTCTTCATGGAAACGCGCCGAAATCGCCTCTGTTATCACGGAACCGATATATGACTGCAGTGACTGGGGCTGGCCTTCGATCTGTTGAATTGCCTCAGCGTGGTCAAGGGTCAATCCCAAGTCGAGAAAATGTACGCCTTCTTCCAGCAACTGCTGAACTTTCGCCGGGTCAGCGCGTGCTGCTACTGCGAAACGACTGGTAATTTCTGCAGGATGCTCGAGGGCCAGTACTCCCCTGATAGCGCGTTCAACGAATTGAGGATGTACATTTCCTTGCGAAACGAAGGCCACAGCATCTTCAGAAATAACCAAGGCCACTTCCCGTTCAGTGAATTCGGCCCCTGCCGGGGCGGGTGCATCTGCAAGATCGCTGTTAACAACTCCTTGAGCCTGCGGGCTAACCCCTTTTCTGGCGCCAGCAACATGAGTGGAGATATGAAGGCAGATTTTATCCCCTAGATCATCTCTGTGCCTAAGCTCGCAAATTTCATGAGCAATTGCGAAGCGAGTATTCTCGATATGAGGCCGCACGTTCAGAACTTCTCGAATAAACGTTACAACGCTGTCAGTTTGCTGTCGGTTGAACCATTCCACGCGACGATAGTGGATTGTCTTCTTCATATGCACCCCTCCAAGATCCCTCCTAAGACCTTCAGATGAATCACATCGAAATTCAATAGCAAATAAGGTTTTGCAGCTTCGTTATTCAGTGTCTATTCTTCTATCTGCCTTTAGATTTTTAAGTAAACATCCAAACTCGTGAACCATACGCCCACCGCTCGGCATTCTGGTTCCTCGACTCCTAGGGCACCTGAGCAAAGGTCCAAATCAAGTCCCCAACAGCCCCCTCACCCCGGCCTGAGCATCGCCCCCGAGATCGCAAACACCCGCTCCGCTCCCAGCATGTAAGCCATCAGCGTTTCGCGCCTGAACAGCCCCTGATAGGCGCGGTCGAGCACATTCAGCGAGCCGGTGTAGGCACCGAAGGCGGGCATGATGAGGCGGGTGCCGTCGCCGGCGAAGCAGCGGCGGCGGACGGAGCGGCCGCGCTGGACGATGCGGGCGCAGGGGTGCAGGTGGCCGGCGATTTCGCCTTCGACGCGTAGCTTTGACGGCTCGTGGCGGAACAGCACGGTGCCGACGGCGAGTTCCAGCACGGTTTCGCCGGGCAGGTCGGCAGGGGCTTCAGGGTCATGGTTGCCGGCGATCCAGAACCAGTCGCGCCCGGCCATCAGCCCTTCGAGCCGCTGGCGGAAATCGGGATGCAGGCGCTCGGCGCCCTTGCCGTCGTGGAAGGAGTCGCCGAGGCTGACGACGATCCTTGGCTGGTAGTCGGCGATCACCGCTTCCAGGCGGGCCAGAGTGGCGACCGTATCGTAAGGCGGGAGCAGCGCGCCGCGGCGGGCGAAGGACGAGCCTTTTTCCAGATGCAGGTCGGAGACGGCAAGCAGGGAAAGGTCGGGGAAGAACAGCGTGCCGCGCGGATCGCACAGCGCGCGCTCGCCGGCGACGATTACCGTCTCAGCGCCGATGGCGGTTGCTGCTCTTGCCGCCGAAAAATTCATCGGGGTCCCATTGCCTCTTCGACCAGATCGGCCGCTTCCATCAGCAGCGATTCATTGGCGCCGCCGTTCACCGGCTCCTTGCCGATCTCCAGCATCACCGGCACGGCCAGCGGCGAAATGCGGTCCAGCACCTTATGCACGATTCGACCGCGGATGCGCGAGAGCAGCTGGCCAAGCCTGCTGACATCGAGCAGGCCGGCGGCGGCATCGGTGCGGGTGGCCTGCAGCAGGATGTGGTCGGGCTCGTGGCTGCGCAGCACGTCGTAGATCAGGTCGGCCGAGACGGTGACCTGGCGGCCGCTCTTTTCCTGGCCGGGGAACCGCTTCTCGATCAGGCCAGCGATGACGGCGCAGTTGCGGAAGGTGCGCTTCAGCATCCAGCTGTCGTTCAGCCAGGCGTCGAGATCGTCGCCCAGCATGTCCTCGTCGAAGAGTTCGGCGAGCGAAGGCTGCCTGGCCTTGAACAGCGCGCCCATGTCGTCCAGCGCCCACACGGCCAGCGAATAGTCGGTGGCGACGAAGCCGAGCGGGCGGGCATTGGCGCGCTCCAGCCGGCGGGTGAGCAGCATGCCGAGCGTCTGGTGCGCGAGCCGGCCCTCGAAAGGGTAGCAGACCATGTAGTGGCGGTTGCCCTTCGGAAAGGTCTCGACCAGCATGTCGCCCTTCTTCGGCAGCACCGAACGCAGCTTCTGCATGGCCAGCCATTCGGCGACCTGCTCGGGCAGGTTCTGCCAGCGCTTCGGATCGGCCAGCATGGCGCGCACCTGCTCGGCCAGATAGGTGGAGAGCGGGAACTTGCCGCCGGCGTAGCTCGGCACGATGATGTTGGCGCCGATGCCGGCCGACACGATGCACTCGCTTTCGCGGATGCCTTCGAAGTGCAATATCTTGCCGGCAAACAAAAAGTTGTCGCCCGGCCGCAGGGTCTCGGCGAAATACTCCTCGATCTTGCCGAGCACCGGCCCGCCGCGCCCGGCCATGCCGCGGCCCTGGCGCACGTAGCGCACATTGAGCTCCGGCATCTCGACGATGGTGCCGACATTGAGGCGATATTGCTGGGCGATGCGCGGATGGGTGACGCGCCACAGCCCTTCTTTGGTGCGGCGGATGCGGGCGTAGCGTTCGTAGCTGCGCAGCGCATAGCCGCCGGTGGCGACGAAATCGACGACGCGGTCGAAGGTGTCGCGCTCCAGCTCGGCATAGGGTGCGGCGGAGCGGATCTCGGCATAAAGCCGGTCGGCGTCGAAGGGGGCGGCGCAGGCCGAGCCCAGCACATGCTGGGCCAGCACGTCGAGCGTGCCGGCGAGCAGCGGCGGCGTGTCCTGCGCGCCGAGATAGTTGGCGTCGAGGGCTGCGCGGCATTCCAGCACCTCGAAGCGGTTGGCCGGGATGAGGATCGCCTTGGAGGGCTCGTCCATGCGGTGGTTGGCGCGGCCGATGCGCTGGGCAAGGCGGCTCGCCCCTTTCGGCGCGCCGACATGCACGACGAGGTCGACATCGCCCCAGTCGATGCCGAGGTCGAGCGTCGAGGTGGCGACGATGGCGCGCAGCGCGTTGTCGGCCATGGCCTGCTCGACGCGGCGGCGCTGGCCGACTTCCAGCGAGCCGTGATGCAGCGCGATCGGCAGCGCATCCTCATTGGCGCGCCACAGTTCCTGGAACAGAAGCTCGGCCTGGCTGCGCGTGTTGACGAACAGCAGCGTCATTTTGTGGCGGCGGATCGCCTCGTAGATCTCGGGAATGGCGTAGCGCGCCGAATGGCCGGACCAGGGCACCCGCTCGCGGGAGTCGAGGATGGAGATGTCGGGCTTGGCACCGCCGGCAACGGTGATGAGGCCGGCCATGGGCGCTCGCGTGGTGCGGGCCGGGATAGAGGTCGACGTCGGAGGCGCTTCGATGCCCCGGCTGTTCGCTTCGCCCAGGGCGCTCGCCGAGCTGCCGGGGCGAGCCAGCCCTGTGACGCTCCTGACGGGCGAGGGTAAAGGCGCCTGCGGCACCAGCCAGCGGCGCAGTTCGTCGGGCTCGGCGACGGTGGCGGAGAGGCCGATGGCGGTGAGGTCCGGCACGAAGGAGCGCAGGCGCGCCAGCCCGAGCGCCAAAAGGTGGCCGCGCTTGGAGGTGACCAGCGAATGCAGCTCGTCGAGCACGATGTAGCGCAGGTCCTCGAAGAAGCGGTCGGCGCCGTTAGAGGCGATCAGCAGCGCCAGCTGCTCGGGCGTCGTGAGCAGGATGTCGGGCGGCGCCAGCTTCTGGCGCTGGCGCTTGTGGGCGGGCGTGTCGCCGGTGCGGGTTTCGATGGAAATGGGCAGGCCGATCTCCTCGACCGGCTTGCCGAGATTGCGCTCGATGTCGACGGCCAACGCCTTCAAGGGCGAGATGTAGAGCGTGTGCACGCCGCGCGGCCGCTCGCCCGGCCGGCGCCTGGGGCGGGTAGCGAGTTCCGTCAGCGACGGCAGGAAGCCGGCCAGCGTCTTGCCGGCCCCGGTCGGCGCGATCAAAAGCATGGAGCGGCCGGCACGGGCCTGGCCAAGCAGCTCCAGCTGATGCGCGCGCGGCGCCCAGCCCTTGGCCGCGAACCACCGGGTGAAGGGTTCGGGCAGCAGGTCGTCATCGGCAACAAGGCGCGGTTCGGCGGTCACCGGCAAGACCTAGCGCGGGAGTGCGCGAAGGCCAAGCGAAATATGGAACAAAAGGGGATCGGTTTTAGGTGAAAGCGCCGGCGCCTCTATCTCCCCCCTTGCGGGGGAGAAAGGATTTTCACGATCTTAGACGAGCACGCCCTTTAGGGCGGCGCAGGCTAAGTCGTAGAAAATCCAAGAGAGGGGATTTGCCCGCAATGCGTCAGCCAGTTACACCTTCACACCGTGGCTTCGCTCGTTCGATGCGTGCCGATGCAACGAAGGCTGAGAACGTCCTTTGGCAAGCCTTGCGTAGTCGTCAGCTCGAAGGGCTGAAGTTCAAGCGACAAGTGCCGCTCGATGGCTACATCCTCGACTTTGTGTGTTTCGAGGCTCGGTTAATCATCGAGGTCGACGGCAGCCAGCATGCAGATTCACTGCAGGATGGTGTCCGCGATCGGCATTTCGAGGGACAGGGCTTTCGGGTGCTTCGGTTCTGGAATGACGAGGTGGAGAGAAACACTGACGCCGTGTGCTCTGGGATTTTGCAGGCTTCGAGGGGGTGCGGCTGAAAATCCCCTCTCTTGCGATTTCTAGCACTTAGCCTGCGCCGCCCTAAAGGGCGTGCTCGTCTAAGATGCTGAAATCGCTTTCTCCCCCGCAAGGGGGGAGATAGAGGCGTCGCGATCCGCCGCAAAGCTCAGGTGCCCGAGGCCATGGCGCCGGGCGATTTCAGCATCCTGGGACGAGCACGCCGCAGGCTTCGTGCCCAAAATCGCAGCAGAGAGAAATTGCCGCCGGGGTGTCGGCGAGGTACGCCTGTGCGGCAATGGTTGAGAACTGCGAGGCCGTCCTGGATTCGAAATCTGCCCCGCTTCATCCCCGCGTGCTTCGCCCCGGCGATGCCGTGCGTCTCGTTTCGCCGGCGAGCACGCCGGACGAGCAGGCTGTCGAACAGGCCGTGGCCGTGCTCGAGCGCAGCGGCCTGCGGGTCGAGCTCGGCCGGCACGTCTTCGACCGGTATGGTTATCTCGCCGGGCGCGACGAGGACCGGCTCGGCGATCTCAACGACGCGCTGCGCGACAGCGCGGTGCGGGCGATCATCGCGACGCGCGGCGGCAAGGGCGCCTACCGCATCGCCGACGGGCTCGACCTCGCCGCCCTGCGCGCCGACCCCAAGCCGCTGGTCGGGTTCAGCGAGATCACCATCCTGCATCTGGCTATGTGGGGCGGCGCCGGTGTTCCCAGCATCCATGGCGCCTGCTGGGGCGCCGCGCAGTTTGGCGAGCGCGCCGAACAGTCCTTCCTGCGCACGCTGCTGACGACGGAGGCGGTGACCATCCACTCCGAGCCGCACGAGCCGACATCGGCCCTGACCACCGGCGGCCGCGCCGAAGGCATCCTGCTCGGCGGCAACCTCGACATGATCGCCACGGCGGCCGGCTGGACCTTGCCCAGCCTGCAGGGCGCGATCCTGCTCATCGAGGACGTCGACAAGGGGCTGGGGCATGTCGACCGCAACCTGACCCGGCTGCTCAAATCCGGCGCGCTCGCCGGCGTCACCGGTGTCGCGGTCGGTCAGTTCACCGGCTTTGCCCCTTCCAAGGGGGTGACGGTGGTGGAGCTGCTGCGCGAACGTCTCGCCCACCTTGCCGTGCCCATCCTGGGCGGCCTGCCCTTCGGCCATGGCGACAACCCCGTCGCCGTGCCGGTCGGAACGCAGGCCGTGCTGGATGCCTCCGGCGGCACGCTGACCGTGGCGGCGGCGGTGCGGTGAGGTGCCGTAGCAGGGCGAGGCGCCAGCTATCTCCCCCCTTGCGGGGGAGAAAGCGATTTCGGCGTCTTAGGCGAGCACGCCCGCAGGGCGGCGCAGGCTAAGTGCCAGAAATCGCAAGAGAGGGGATATGCCGGCATAACGCCAGCAATCTGCTTTCGAATGCCCTTCGAAGAAGAATGGGTTTTCACATGCAAAGCCCCTCAGCTGAAGATCCCCTCTCTTGGATTTTCTACGACTTAGCCTGCGCCGCCCTACGGGCGTGCTCGTCTAAGATCGTGAAAATCCTTTCTCCCCCGCAAGGGGGGAGATAGAGGCGCCGCACCCTTCCGCCGCCCAACCCCCTGCCCCCGCTTGTGGCATTGCGTTGCATCCGCTAGGAGCCGGTCGGGGATTTCAGATTTTCAGCACCGGATTTTCGAGGGACGACCATGACCATTTCCAGCGACACCGCCACGCCACGAAGCATGCTGAAATATGCGCTGCTGTTCGGGCTGATGATCGTGTTCTGCCAGGTCGTCGTTGCCGTGCTGACATCCGTCCTGCAGTTCGAGACGCCGGCGGCGATGGGCATCATCGTCATCATGGCGAGCCTCGCCTTCGTCATGCAGAAGTTCGCGGCCGACACAAGGCGCGCGCCGCTGTCGTCGGAACGGCTCAGCCTCGCCTTTCTGGGCGCCATCGCCGCGGTCGTGGTGACGGCGACGCTTCAGGCGCTGTCGGCGATGCTGCTGAACATCGCCGGCGAACACGATGCGCTGAAGGACGTCATTCGCGAGCTGACCGTCGGCAACGCTTCGCCGGTGCTGACGACCGCGCTGCTGGCCGCGCTGATCTTCGTGCTGACCTTCGTCATCATCTTCGCTTCCGCCGGCTTCCTCGCCCGCGGCGCCCTGAAGCGGCTCGACGCCAAGAAGTAGGCCGGGCGCCTACGCCACGTCCCATCTGCGAAGGCGAGGCGCGCCTCCATCTCCCCCCTTTGCGGGGGAGAAAGCCTCGCCTTATCTCCCCGCCATCACGATCAGCCCGGCAACCGGTTCGCGGCGGTCCTGGCGGATGACGCGTTCTTCGAGCGAGAGCACGGCAAAGCCGCTGGCGGCGAGCACGGCGCGCACATAGGGCTCGGAATGGGCGTAGCGGCGCGACGGCTGCAGGGCGAAGCCGTCGGCTGCATCGAGCTTCTCGACCGAGAAGGCGAACAGGCCATCAGCCGCGAGCAGGCCGGCGACGGTAGCGATGATGGTTTCCAGCGCGCCGACATACATGAAGACGTCGGCTGCGGTGACGAGATCGGGTGCGGCGCCCGTATAGGAAAACTGCTGCAGGTCGACCTTGCCGAGATGATCGTAGACGCCCTTGCGTTCGGCCTTGCGCAGCATCGCGGCGGAGATGTCGAAGCCTTCGAGGCGCTCGACGATCGGGCGCAGCCTCTCGCCCATCAGGCCGGTGCCGCAGCCGAGATCGAGCGCGAGGCGGAAGCGGTGCTCGCCGATGACGTCGGAGGGTTTCGCCCGCTCGGCGTTCGGATCCGGCTGGGGAGTGGAGCCCGTGCCCTGCCCGCGGCCTGACGAAGGCTCGCCCACGGCGCGGATCGCCTCATCCAGATATAACGGCACGCGGTAGCCGAGCTTCTCGACCAGCGAAGTGTCGAAGTTCGGCGCGTACTGGTCGAACAGCGCCTCGACAAAGGCGCTCGGCGGGGTGGCCACCGGCGGCGCCTTGCCGATCAGCGCCAGCTTCAGCGCTGAGCCCGGCCGGTCGGCGGGGTCGAGCTTCAGCGCCATCGTCCAGGCAAGTGCGGCGGCATCGAGATCGCCGGCCGCCTCCTGCATTTCGCCGAGCCGGAACCAGCCGAGCGCCCAGTCGGGCGCCAGTTCGACCGCACCCAGCATCAGCTCGGCGGCATCGGCATAGTCCTGCGAGGCGAACAGCGCCTCCGCGTAGTCGGCGCGGCGGTCGGCAAGCAGGTCGCCCGACGAAGCGGGTAGCGGTTTCATGAGGTCGGTCTCCGGCGCGTCGCTTAACTGGAGAGTGGCATTCCGCGCAAGCCCTCTTCCTTCTCCCCTTGCGGGAGAAGGTGGCCGAACCCCGGCGGCAAAGCCGCCGGGGCGAGGTCGGATGAGGGGTGCTGGACGGAGTGCTGCCTTTGCAATTCGCGCTGGCTGGCTCTGGCCGGCCTCATGTCTTCCAACACCCCTCATCCGGCCCTTCGGGCCACCTTCTCCCACAAGGGGAGAAGGGAACGCGTCGCCATAGCTGCTTTGCCGCTTCACCGTTCCGGCATGGATTCCCCTGCAGTCGCTTCGCTCCTTCCGAGGTCGAGGATGACGGACCTCCTTTGGCGCCAGCGCAATTTGTCAGCGTTGGCGTTGCCACAGTTACCGATATCACCACTGCCCGGAATATCGGCGTCATTACCCGCATAGGAGATTGGCCGAGACATCCCCCCCTCCGTCATCCTCGACCTCGTGGGAAGCGAAGCGACCAGAGAGTATCGGGGATCCATGCCGGAACGCTGAAGAATGTCGGTGAACCGGGCTCCTGACAAATCTGGCAGGAGCCATGTCAGGAGCATCTTTCATCCGGCGGGCGATGACCTATCCTTAGATCATGCGCCCAAGCGATCTGCTCTGTTCCCGACCCCAGGGCCTCTACTGCCCGCCCGGCGACTTCTTCATCGATCCGGTCAGCCCAGTCGACCGGGCGCTGATCACGCATGGCCATTCCGACCATGCCCGCTCCGGTCACCGCTCGGTGCTGGCGACGCGCGAGACGCTCGACATCATGGCGCTGCGCTACGGTGCGGATTTCGCCGGTTCCACCCAGGCCGCCCGGCTCGGCGAGACGATCAGCCTGAACGGCGTGACCGTCTGCTTCCATCCGGCCGGCCATGTGCTGGGTTCGGCGCAGATCGCAGTCAAGCACAACGGCCTCACCATCGTCGCTTCCGGCGACTACAAGCGCCAGCCCGACCCGACCTGCGCCGCCTTCGAGGTGGTGCCGTGCGATGTCTTCATCACCGAGGCGACCTTCGCGCTGCCGGCGTTCCGGCATCCAGAGGCGCAGGACGAGATCGGCAAGCTGCTGCGCTCGGTCGAGCAGTTTCCCGAGCGCTCGCATCTGGTCGGCGCCTATGCGCTGGGCAAGGCGCAGCGCGTGATGCGGCTGCTGCGCGACGCCGGCTATGACCGGCCAATCTACATCCATGGCGCCATGGCCAAGATCTCGGACTACTACCAGAGCCAGGGCATCGATCTCGGCCAGCTGGAGCCGGCCACGGTGGAGAGCGGCAGCAAGACCGATTTTGCCGGCGCCGTCGTCATCGGGCCGCCGTCGACCTTTGCCGACCGCTGGGCGCGGCGCTTTCCCGACCCGGTCTCCTCCTTCGCCTCGGGCTGGATGCGCATCCGCCAGCGCGCCAAACAGGGCGGTGTCGAGCTGCCGCTGATCATCTCCGACCATGGCGACTGGGACGAGCTGGCGGTGACCATCCGGGAGACCGGCGCGAGCGAGGTCTGGGTCACGCATGGCCGCGAGGAAGCGCTGGTGCGCTGGTGCGAACTGGAGGGACTGACGGCCAGGCCGCTGCACCTCATCGGCTATGAGGACGAGGGGCAATGAACCGCTTCGCCGAACTGCTCGACCGGCTGGTGCTGACGCCTTCGCGCAACGGCAAGCTGAAACTGCTGACCGACTATTTCCGCAGCGTCGAGGACCCCGACCGGGGCTTGGCGCTGGCGGCGATCACGGGTGATCTTTCCATCGCGGCGGTGAAGCCGGCCATGCTGCGCGCGCTGGTGACCGAGCGCATGGACCCGGTGCTGTTCGGCTATTCCTACGACTATGTCGGCGATCTTGCCGAGACCGTCTCGCTGGTGTGGCCGGCCGACGCGGCCGCGCGGCCCAACCATGTGCCGACGCTCGGCGAGGTGGTGGCGAGGCTGCAGGCGGCCAGCCGCTCCGACGCGCGACACGTGCTGGCCCGCCTGCTCGACAGCGCCGGCATCTCGGCGCGCTTTGCCATCATCAAGCTGGTCACCGGTGGCCTGCGCATCGGTGTGTCGGCCAGGCTCGCCAAGCAGGCGGTGGCCGATCTCGGGCCGGTCGACGTCAGCGAGATCGAGGAGCTGTGGCACGGGCTGACGCCGCCCTACACGGAACTGTTCGCCTGGCTGGAAGGCAAGACGGCCAAGCCGGAACGCGCCGCCAGGGCGCTGTTTCGGCCCGTCATGCTGGCGCATCCGGTCGAGGACAGGGATTTCGAGAAGCAGGACCCCGCCGACTACGCCGCCGAGTGGAAGTGGGACGGCATCCGCGTGCAGGCGGCGTCGGAAGGCGGCGTGCGCCGGCTCTATTCGCGCACCGGCGAGGATGTCGCCGGCGCCTTCCCGGACCTGACCGATGCGATCGACTTCGAGGCGGTGCTGGACGGCGAGCTGCTGGTCGGCTCGCCCAGCGCCACCGGCAGCTTCTCCGACCTGCAGCAGCGGCTGAACCGCAAGAGCGTGTCACCGAAGATCCAGGCGCAGTACCCTGCCTTCATGCGCTGCTACGACCTGCTGCAGCTCGGCGACGAGGACCTGCGCAGCCTGCCCTTCCGCGAACGGCGCGCCCGGCTGGAAGCTTTCATCGAGACGCTCGACCCTGCCCGTTTCGACCTGTCGCCCCTCGTGGCGTTCGAAAACTGGGCCGAGCTGGAAGTCAACCGCAGCAACCCGCCGCATCCGATCATCGAGGGCGTCATGCTGAAGCGCTGGGATTCCGCTTACGTCGCCGGACGCCCGAAAGGCCCGTGGTTCAAGTGGAAACGCGACCCGCACACGGTGGATGCGGTGCTGATGTATGCCCAGCGCGGCCATGGCAAGCGCTCCTCCTTCTATTCCGACTACACCTTCGGCGTGTGGTCGGGCCCGGAGGGGGCGGAAGAGCTGGTGCCGGTCGGCAAGGCCTATTTCGGTTTCACCGACGAGGAGCTGAAACAGATCGACAAATATGTGCGCGACAACACCATCGACCGCTTCGGCCCGGTGCGCTCGGTGCGCGCCGACCGCACCGCCGGCCTGGTGCTGGAAGTCGCCTTCGAAGGCCTCAACCGCTCGACCCGCCACAAATCCGGCGTCGCCATGCGCTTCCCCCGCATCTCCCGCCTGCGCTGGGACAAGCCGACGGCCGAAGCCGATCGCATCGAGACGCTGCAGGCACTGCTGGATTAGAGCCGCGATCCCTTCTCCCCTTGTGGGAGAAGGTGGCCGAGCTCCGGCGGCAAAGCCGTCGCGGGCGAGGTCGGATGAGGGGTGCTGGACGGAGTGCGGCTGCCGATCAGGGCACGGAATTGCTGCATCTTCCATTCTGCTGTGCTTATTCCAACACTCCTCATCCGACCTCGCCTGCACGGCGGCAAAGCCGCCGGAGGCGAGGCCACCTTCTCCCTCTGCGGGAGAAGGAGACGCAATTGCGCCTCGGCGCCCCCTACTCCGTCACCTACATACGGATCTCGTCGACCGACCTGCCCCGATCGTCGGAGTCGGAGTTGAGGGTGACCATACAGCGACGAGCCAACGCGTCAGGCTGGCTTCTCCCGGCTGATTTCCTGTATGTGTTCACCGCACGGCGAGCGGAGGGGCAGATGTCGGAGCGATCGCGCATCCGATTGAACGCAGATCAGAGGCGGGCCAGAAAGACGGGGCAGATAACCGAGTTCGTCTCCGCCGTCGGCCGAAAGGCCCGCAGCAACGGCATGGACCCCAATGACCGGCATTTCGATCCGGACTTCAGCAAGCAGCTGCGACGTATGCCGCCTGAGGAGTTCGACCGCCTGTTTCGCGAGGACGAAGACTGACCGGCACCGAAGAGCGCCCGCGGTAGCCATCGGCAGTGCTCGACAAACCTCATCAAGGAAGAGCGGAGGTTCACTGCCTTGAGCGTCTTTGGATTCAGCAAAACCGAGAAGGTCTGGGGTCTGAACCGCAACACCACTTTGCATATGATCGACTGGTGGATCGACCGGGCTGGCCCCCGCCCCTATCTCCTCAAGATCAAGCAGAGCTACGACCACGGCTACAACCATGGCGACCTGACCGACGTCGCAGACAGTGACAAGGCGGAATTGCGCGATCTGGTGCAGTCGATGCTCGAGGCTGGAGATAAGAGCGCCGCCCCCTACTCCGTCACCGACACCCGGATCTCGTAGATGTCCACCGACTTGCCCTGCTTGTCGAAGTCGGAGTTGATGGCGATGGTGCCGGCGGAGCCGGGGCGCTTGGCGGGCATCTGCACGTCGAACAGATATTCGTTGCGCTGGTTGCCGACGGCGTAGCGCTTGCGGCCGCAGTCGCCGAGCTCGCCGAAATTGCAGTCGACCGACATCTGCGTTTCCTTGCCGTCCTGGGCGCGGGCGATGATGTCGAACACCGCGTGCTTGCCGGCGATCTGTTCCAGCACGCCCTGGCCGACGTCGAAGGAGACTGCCGAGCCTGAGGCGCCGGAGGTGACGCGGATGAAGCCGCCGGAATCGTCCTCCATCACTTCAGCCTTGGCGTCCGACGGCGTCGCCACCTGCGCCGGGTTGGCCGGCGAGAACACGCTGATCCAGTTGCGGTTCTGGCTCTCGCTGGAGAGCTTCGGCTTGCCGGTTGCGTCCGGCTCGTAGTCCTCGTCCGAAACCGTCGGCGTGGGCGACGGCGGCTGGCCGAGCTGTTCGCTGGTCTTGAAGGCGTTGGACTGCATCGCCCACCACAGGCCGATGCCGATGAGGGCGAGGATGGTGACGCCGAAGAACATCGCCGTCAGCGGCAGGCGGCGGCCGATGCGGCGCGGCTTGCGGTCCGGCGAGACCTGCGGCGTGCCGGCAAGGGCGACCTCGGTCGCCGAGGGCGGCAGGGCGCCTTCGGGAATGATGTCGGGCACCACCGGCAACACGCGCGAGCGCGGCGCATCGCCGAGCGAAGGTTCGACGCGGCCGCCGTTCTGGTTGGGCGCCGGCTGGCTCGGTGCGGCGGGCGCAGGCGTGCGATCGCCGAGCTCGACCTCCGGCGCAACGCCCGGCACCGCGGGCAGGAATTCCGATTCGATCTCGGCGATCTTGGCCTGCATCGCCTTGCGGCGCTTCATCGCCACCTCGACGGTGACGTTCGGGTTGGCCAAAAGGGCGCGGTCGAGGGCGGCGAAAGCCGAACGATAGACCCGCTCGCGGAACGCGCGATCGTCGGGGTTGCCTTTTTCGAAGGCGTTGCGGATCGCCTTTTCGATCGGGTCCAAATCGATTTCCTTCCGGGCGGCGGTCACATTTTGCTGATGGTTAGCCGCCGGAACACGATCAATCAACGGTCGGCTGCTGTCATTTGCCCCTAAGCAGTGCCTATTATTCGCATTTTTGCCGCCGACCGTGGCTTTCGGGAGGCAATTTTTGCGCTCTGCTCATCGTGCGTTGCGAAAATCGACGTCGATTTCGGGGGCGATGCCCGGAGTGCCGCGTGTCCTTTCCGGACTACAAGGGTGCCCCGGTTCTTGTGGTGACGCATCAGGCTTTGCGGGAATCGATCCGAGCTTCATGCCGATGCGCAAGTGCCGCGCGTCCATCGCACCCGCAAAGGACGCGTCGGTTCCTCGCTGCTGCCCTGCTTTTGCTTCGGGTCCCGCCACGTGTTCGTGACGCGTTGTGGCGGCTGCAAAAACCTGCTGATTTTCGGCGGGCGCGACGATTGCGGCGGCGCCCGGCTTGCGTTATGAAATTGACGTTTACGGAAACGTCAATTTCATGGGAGGCTGACGCGTGGCCCTGCCAGACATTCTCACCCGGACCGTTCGCATACCGGTGGTCGGCTCGCCGCTGTTCATCATCTCGCATCCGCCGCTGGTGCTGGCGCAGTGCAAGGCCGGCATCCTCGGCTCGTTTCCGGCGCTGAACGCACGCCCCGAAGCCCAGCTCGACGACTGGCTGGCCGAGATCACCGAGGAGCTCGGCCGCCACGACGCGGCCCATCCGGAACGGCCTTCGGCCCCCTTCGCCGTCAACCAGATCGTGCACAAGAGCAATGGCCGGCTGGAACACGATCTACGCATGTGCGTGAAATACAAGGTGCCGGTGGTCATCACCTCGCTGGGTGCGGTCGAGGAAGTGAACCAGGCGGTGCATTCCTATGGCGGCATCGTGCTGCACGACATCATCCATGACCGCCATGCGCGCAAGGCCATCGAAAAGGGCGCCGACGGGCTGATCGCGGTGGCGGCCGGCGCCGGCGGCCATGCCGGCACGCTGTCGCCCTTCGCGCTGGTGCAGGAGATCCGGCAATGGTTCGACGGGCCGCTGCTTCTGTCGGGCGCCATCGCCCATGGCGGCGCGGTGCTGGCGGCGCAGGCGATGGGCGCCGACATGGCCTATATCGGCTCGCCCTTCATCGCCACCGCCGAGGCGCGGGCCGCCGACGGCTACAAGCAGATGATCGTCGACTCCAAGGCGGCCGACATCGTCTATTCCAACCTCTTCACCGGCGTGCACGGCAACTACCTGAAGGGCTCGATCCGTGCCCAGGGCATGGACCCCGACAATCTGCCGGTCTCCGACCCGAGCAAAATGGATTTCGGCAGCGCCAAGGCCTGGAAGGAGATCTGGGGCTGCGGCCAGGGCATCGGCGCCGTCGACGGGATCGTGCCGGCAGCCGAACTGGTCGAACGGCTGGTGCGCGAATACGAGGCGGCAAAGACCAGGCTGGCGGCATAGCAGGCCATCCGTTCTCTCTTTGCGGGAAGAGATGGCCGCGCGGCGGCGCAGCCAAGCCCATGCGTTTCCCATAAATTTGGCGACAACCCATCTTGAATTTACCGAGGCTTGCGGCTATCACGCAGCCATCTTGCGGGTTTCAAAATCCGCCGGGCCGCTTTAGCTCAGTCGGTAGAGCACATCATTCGTAATGATGGGGTCGCGTGTTCGAGTCACGCAAGCGGCACCATTTTCCCTTGAGAATCAATTTAAAAACAGCAGCTTAAGGCAAATTGCCTTTCCCCTATCCATTCGGTTATCCACCTTCACTTTCTTGCTCGAAAGAAGACGACTGCGGGGGTTTCAGCTTGAAATGGCGCGCCGCGACCGACGACCCTACCGTTTTCAGCAGTGGCCGTACGAGCTCATCGTAAGTGCTGGGTCTATTTGGCGGGGCACGGCCTATGGAAGGCCGGCGCGTGAGTGTGGGAGCTGTTCTAGCGTTTCGAGGGAACCGGTTCGGATCTATGGTTCAACGCTTTCACATTGGCCAATGCCCTATGTGTCGCCAGGGCCGCCTGTTCCTGTTTCGGAATTCGGTGACCGCCGATATCTACGGCCACTGCGAAGAGTGCGAGCAAGGTTTTCTACAACCAGACGACCTGAGAGGGAACGGCGGCTTCCTGACGCTGCATGATGATACCGACGCCGAATGGGCTACCATGGAAGAAGTCGGGCGTAGCGTCTGGGCGAATTACAGAATTTGGTCCGTCGAAGATCTTTAGCTGCCCGTAGACTTGGCGTTCGCATCGGGCGCCGCCAGACAGTGTAAACGTTCGGGTTTCGGCATCGACAATCGCTTCATAGCCGCGGATCTACGCAGGCCCGGCCGAGTCGCCAACCGTGTTTGTGACTGCTATCGACGTAGGCCAGAAGTCGCACTTGGGGCAAACACAGCGTGGACCGAATGAGGAAAGTCATCGTTTGGATCGGCCTGGTCTATTTCGCTGGATGCGTTGTCGCACTCGCAGTCTTGGGGGCCAACAATTTCTCGAGATAGGATGTTGAGGCGCGTCGGCGCTGCGGTCGGCTGGTAATCCCCTCCCGGGTGGTTAAACAGCCAGCCGGCCGCTCTCACCCAATTGGACGATGCTTAGCCAGGAACATGCCGGTAGCTTTTCCATGGCGCCGGGCCGCCTAGCCGGTGTCATGGCCGGCGCAACCACCAACGCATTTCATTCGCGCCGGCCACCCTTTCCTCAATTCCTTTGAACCGACCACGGCGCCGCCCGTTGATGATCGTCCAACTTGCCAACTGCGCTGCCGTGGTCATTCCCCCTCACGGCGGCGCTTCTTTCCCCTGGATCGTAGCGTTTCTTTGCGCGCGGCAATACGTGGCGCCTTCATACGAATGTGCTAATTCATGCATCCTTGGCGTGGAGAACTGCGTTGGACATCCCGACGGCACAAACGACGAATCTCGCAGAACTTATCCGCACCTATGACTGGGCAGGCAGCAGCTTGGGCCCAAAGTTAGAATGGCCAGCCTGTCTTCGCATCGCGGTCGACCTGATGCTACCTTCGACTGCCCAGATTGTGATGTTCTGGGGTCCGGAGTTTATTGCCCTTTACAACGACGCCTACGCGCCAACAATTGGCGACAAGCACCCCCGGGCGCTTGGCAGACCAGCACGCGAAAACTGGTCCGAACTTTGGGATGACCTCGAGCCTCTGCTGAAACGCGTCTTTGAGCACGGGGAAACCGTATCCGCGAAAGACAGGCCCTTTTACATCGAGCGATACGGCCACCCGGAGAACGTGTTTTTCGATATTTCATACTCTCCAGTTCGAGACGAAGCTGGAACGGTTCGAGGCGTCCTCTGCATCGTCGAGGAAACTACAGAGCGGGTTCTTGCTCAGGAAGCACTGCAGCGGTTGGCCGCGATCGTGGAGTCTTCCGACGCTGCCATCATGAGTATCGATTTGGATGCTAGGATAACAAGCTGGAATGAGGGCGCGGAGCGACTGTACGGTTATTCGGCCGAAGAGATTGTCGGTCGATCGGTCACCGTTCTTCTACCCAAAGATCGATCGGAAGAAGAACATGCAATCCTTTCGCGCATCCGCAACGGCGAGCGTGTCGATCCCTACGAAACCCTCCGTGTTCATAAAAGCGGCGCGAACATCGACGTGTCTTTGACAGTGTCACCTGTCCGCGACGCCGGCGGACGGATTGTGGGCGCATCGAAAATCGCGAGAGACATCCGAGCCAGAAAGGAGGCGGAGCGATTTCAGCGAGTGCTCATGAACGAGTTGAAGCACCGGGTGAAAAACGTTCTGGCAACCGTGCGCGCGATTGCCACAAAGACCTTTCGTGGTGAGCACCACGCGGCCGCGCGCGATGCCTTCGATGCACGACTCCTCTCCCTTGCCAAAGCGCATGATCTGCTTACGGCGGAAAATTGGAGCGGAGCAGAGCTATCTACGCTCGTTGCGGAGGTCGTATCCCCTTACGACGTAGCCAATTTCGAAGTCAGCGGCCCCCGATTGCGATTGCCATCCGACGTGGTGTTATCATTTTCTCTGGCACTGCACGAGCTTGCGACCAACGCAGCCAAGTATGGCGCCCTGTCAGTTCCATCAGGGCGGGTCGCGGTACGATGGAATATTATTGAGGGCGATAGTCCACGTCTCGCAATGACATGGACGGAACGAGGCGGCCCGGTCGTAGAAAACCCGCGCCGAAAAGGCTTCGGCTCGCGGTTGATTCAGTTATTGTCGACACAGATGAACGGCGAAGTCCGGATTAATTATGCGCCAACGGGAGTTGTGTGCGAAATCAACGCGCCTTTCCACGGTGACAGGATGACGCAAGCCTAAGGTCTTTCGCCAGGCTGCAACTTCTTGGAACAGCAACGTCCCAAGTTGGTTCTTTTCGAGCTGATGGACTCTCTCCGTTGGCGATCCGGGCCGGTCCGGCGTGTGGGCAATGCATGCCGGGCCGCTTCCGGTGTTACTGGCCCTGCCGCCGCAACTCTGCAACGCGCGCGGCTCCCCGTCGGAGTTGTTTTCGAATTGGCGACACGTTGCCAGCCTTGCTCGGGCGCATTCCATCGTTAATTTGGCGGTGATTTTCGTTGTAGGTAATATCTCAAGCTTTCCCGGATTTCCGCTTCGTCAAAGACGCCTTGAGAAAACAAGTCCATCGTCGCCTTTGCTAGGTCCTCTGCGGCTGGACTGCCGTGGCAGATACCCTTTTCAGCGCACATCTCATCATAGATGCGTTTCAGAGTTTCCATGTCTCCTGGATAGGCAATCCCACTACCCGAAGAATACAGAACGGCCATACTTACCTCCTTAGGTACGTCCGAGCGCCCTTCATGCTTTGAACTGTCATATTCGATCGCACAAAGAGCGATCAGCATCTCAGAATACAGAAACCCGTTTCGGGTTCCAAAAAAATTTAAAGAAGCGAAAATGCTTATTTTTCAACAACCAACGATAAATATAGAATGCCTGCCTCAACCAGGAGGCGACCCTTGACGCACAGATGCTATGGGCAAAGCTTAGTTGGAGCGCGCTGCCAGGAATTTCCCCAAGCCAACCCGGATTTCAACTTCTTTAAATTTCCCTTGCGCGAATAGCCCAAGCGTGGCCGCGATCACTTCTTCAGCAGCCAGGTTTCCGGATTGAACGCGTTCATCGACGCGGAAATCCTGAAAGATCTGCCTTAGGAGATCCACATCGTCGGAATAGGAAAGCCCACGGATGGCAGTTGAGGAGACAGTCATGCTCCCTCCCTTTGTGTTGGGGCGGAAGCACATCGAAGTCGCTCACAGGCGGCAACGCCCTTAGGATTTGTTGCCGATGTCCCATTTTAACACGACACAGCGCCAAACGCAAAAACCCCGCCAGCCGAAGCTGGGAAGACCCATCCCGACCATGCACTCATCAATATTACCGAGCGGAAATAATTCTTTTTATATCTTCAGGAACAACTTTCAATATCTTGTCGGCAAGTCTATTAACGATGTCAACTTTTTACATGCAAGCACAGCAAGAACATCTTTTAAGGTTCCTTTCCATACTTTATCCGGAAGAGCTCGAACGTTTGCGGCTTGATGGCACATACGCGCCAGCCTGAGGCTCGCCAGCCCATGGTCCGATGTCGCTGCCGGCCGCGATGACCGCCAGCTGATGCTCAAGCAGCGTCTCCAGATCCCAGTCCAGCGACTGGTACTGGTCGATGACGCCGAATTGCGTCCACGGCGACCGGTTGAAGCCGCTCTCCAGGTGGTTGTAGTAGAGGACGGTCGTGCCGATCAGCCCGACGACCCAGCACGGCTCATAGCCCTGCAGCCGCCACAGGACGGGAGGGATCTTCACCGTGTCCCACAGCTTCCGTTGCGGCGGGCTCATGCGATCCCGGCTCTGGTTCAGTTCGTCCCACAATCCTGCTTCAGGAAAGATCATCTGAAACCCTCTCTGGCTGACACTTGTGGTGGCCTGGAAGGCGCTCGCCCGCGCCCACCCGCCGCCCGCTTCTAGAGCGGGATCGGATCGGGGATTTCCGCTGTTTTTTGAAATGAACGCGCATTCCGCAGATGCACCTTCGCCTGCTATGCGCTCCCACTCTTTCTCAAATTAAAAATCGCCAAATCCCAAACCTCATTAAATTCGGCTTCAGAAATCTCCTTCGCTTCGAACTGAGTATCCTCGTTGATTTGTTCTAGAGTGGGGAAATAATCTCCCGAAATCCATGTCTTCCCGGTTTCCAAATCCGGTCCGGCAACATCCATATGCCCTCCGATGTATCTTTCCACTTTTCTATTTTCCACGAAATCATCGTCGATTTCATAGAACATATCAGCAGGCCTATGGTCACCGGATAATTGCCAATGAACGTGAACATACCTCATTTGTTTTTCCCAGGTTGAGCAGTCCACTTTCCAGGGAGAGTGGCACACTGTTCCTTATTAGAAATATCTCGAGCCTAATCGCGCCGGATACTCACATCCGCAGATCGACTGCCGGGCAGCGCCTAGCGCAGGATCGGATCGAGGATTTCCACCAGCTCGCGCGGCAATGCGCCCGATGGGTCGTGCTTCATCTCCCGCAGCTCGGTTCTGCCATCGAAAAACCGGTAGAATTCAAAGCTGTCTGGAAACACCTCGATCTCGATCGGATCCGGCTCGATGTTCCAGGAGAATCTGATCGTCGGCCCGTAGCCCGGCCCGACCTCCGCGGGTGGACGATAACGGCCATCGCCGAACTCGACCAGCTGCATTGCATTGGCCGCGGCGCCGGCATCAGCAGCGCCATCCGACAGCAACTGCAAAACAGTCGATTTGATCCGCTGCCAGCTGTTGTCCACGGCTCACCCCTTTTCGGCATCCCCATGCAGATCGCCCCTCAGGACGTGCAGCAAGGTCCTGCTCGGCGGGCAGCGTTCCGTGCCATGATGGATCAGCGACACCGTCTCGAAGACAATTTCAAGCATCATGTCGTTGAAGGACATGAGCCAGAAGCGGGGATTCAGAACCTGCCATCTCGCCGTTTCCTCGCTGCCTTCAACCTCGGTGAACGCCCACGGGCCGACGGGATACCTGAACGCTTTCAAGCCTTCGACGGTCTCCGGGTTGATCCGGAAATCGATGACGTCGCCGAACTTCAGCACAACATTTCCAATGCCTGCTTGTCCCGAGCTTTCGTAGCAGACAAAGGCGTCTCCGCCATCGAAAAGCACCGCCGGGTTTGCGACGGTTCCGATCGCGGGGAAGGCTTCCGGAGGCGTCGATATTCGCAAAGTCATTTCCGTCTCGCAGCGTTGGTCGGCATTCCCCTTCATGCGAGGCGGATCGCGGAGAACGAACAGCAGGATAAAGCGCAGGCCTGGCAGACTGAAACAATACAGCGCCGCCGGCAACAGGATGACAACGATGATTGTCTTGAGCGAGAGGCGCGATGCGGCGGCTGTCGCCGCGGCCTAGGCCTTCTTCACGAACTCGGTCTTCAACACCAGGCCCTTGACCTGCCTGGTGTTGGCTTCGATCTCGCCGGGATTGCCGTTGAGGCGGATGTTCTTGACCAGCGTGCCGCGCTTGATCGTCTCCGAGGTCCCCTTGACCTTCAGGTCCTTGATCAGCGTGACGGAATCGCCGTCCTTCAACTCGGCGCCATTGCTGTCGCGTACCACCACATCGTCGCTCATGTCGCCCATCTCCGGATCGTGCCCCGCCCTACACAGTTCGGCGGGGCAAGCCAAGCCGATGCCTGCCCGCTGTGACAATATGCAAAATGCAGGCAGGTGCCTTTGGGCGCTAGATTGCCCGATATGAGCCGTGAAAATCCCCTGACCGACCCCAATATCGCTCATCCGGACATAGACGAGGCGCTGATCGCGCGCCTTGTGCGCACCTTCTACGAGCGCGCCCGCGCGGATGAGTTGATCGGCCCGATCTTCGCCGAAGCGGTGCATGACTGGGACGAGCACATCACCAACATCACCGCCTTCTGGTCGTCGGTGACCTTGCGCAGCGGCCGCTACAATGGCCGCCCGATGCGGCCACACCTGACGCTGCCGCTCGAAAACGAACATTTCGACCGCTGGCTGGTGCTCTTTGAGGCGACCGCGCAGGAGCTTTGCTCCCCCGGCGCCGCGAACGCCTTCATCATCCGGGCCCGCCGGATCGCCGACAGTTTCGAAATGGCGATCGGCACCCAGCGCGGCGAAATCCGCCGCCCGCGCCACTCGCGCATGTAGTCCTCAGAACAGTCGATCGAACACGCCCGCAGGTTTGGCGCGGTCATTTGCGGCAACCTCGCTTTTCGCCCTCGTCGACGACTTAGAGCGCACCAGAAGATCCTAGCCGGGTGCACCACGCGGGGAAATGAGCAGGAACAGAAAGCGAAGTCCGTCCAGTTGGAAGTAGTAGAAGGCCGCCGCGGCAAGGATCAAGAAAATGAGCACTTTGATCCACCGCCAGGCGCGGCGTCGGCCAGATGGGCCAGAGTGCCCTGACTGAGCCATTCTTGAAGTGCTGTCTTGGGCTTTAAGGTGCAATCTTGCCAGTCATGATGCCATAGCCCATCACGACAAAATAGAGGGCGCCCCATAGAACCACCAAGCCGATGCCTGTCAAAAACACGAAACTCAGTGCCTGAGTGAGAACAACGTAGATGTTCCCGTCCTTCGGTTCCGTTTCGTCTTCGTCGTTTGTCATTTGAAGCAAGCCCACATCACTGCCTTGCAGAACTTTACATCTGAGAGCTTGCTAAAGAGTTAGATCAGTTGCCATCCATCGCAACATCGATCTGGCTCGCTCTAAAGGCGAGGGCAAAGGCGCTTGTGCTGTTGCCTGCGCTGGCGATCGCCAGGCTACCGTCGCCCCTCCGCTCCAGGGCACGGCAGCCACTGCTGAACCGCCGCTGGCGTGCGCTGCCTTGGACCAGCCACACCAGCGACATCCGCGACAAAAGCAGACCGGAACTGCGTCAGCCGCCGTAACCGACGGTCACGCCCTTGGCCCGCCTGCAAGTTGCCATGGCGGACTTCAGTTTCGGACTGTCGGTGACGGTTGCAAAGTCGAACTGCCCGGCACTGCTCGGATCGGGAAAGTCGGCGAGACCCTCGTCGCGCACGCACTGTGCGAAGCTGAGCAACTTTGCCCGCCGCGCGGGATCCGGGCGCTGCGATGCCCAGCCCTCCGGCGCCAGATCGTTGCAGGCGGCGTGGGCCGCGCGGAAAGCCGGCGCCGAGCGATCGTCGAGCCGCTGGCGAAGCAGGATACGCCCTTCCGCATCCGGATCGGGGAAATCGGGAAAACCGCTCTTGCGCATGCATTGCGCATAGGCCACGGCCTTTTCCGCGTCCCCGGCGTCGGCCGGGCTTCCCCAGATGGACAGTGCGGCGATCATCGCCGCGTTCAACAGCATTTTCGTGCCACCGCGGTTTGTGCAGGTGTTCGGCATCGTATTTTCTCCAGGACAGGGTTGATGGAGATTTCAACCTAGGGTGCCGAATGTTCCGGTGACGTATGCGGTTTTCGATATGCGCACGATACAGTCCAGGCGCTATAGCCGAGGTGTCATGCGTGTTTTGATCATCGAGGACGAACCCTATCTCGCAGCAGCCATCCGTGACGGCCTGCGGCTGGAAGCGATTGCCGCCGACATCGCCGGCGACGGCGACACGGCGCTGGAGCTGCTCGACATCAACGCCTACGACATCGCCATCATCGATCGGGACATCCCCGGCCCTTCCGGCGACGAGGTCGCGAAGAGCATCATTGCCTCGGCCAGCGGCGTTGCGATCCTCATGCTCACCGCCGCGGCCCGCCTCGACGACAAGGCTTCCGGATTCGAGATCGGCGCCGACGACTATCTGACGAAGCCGTTCGAATTCCGGGAACTCGTGCTCAGGCTGCGGGCTCTCGACCGCCGGCGAGCCCGCAACACGCCTCCGGTACGGGAGATCGCGGGGCTTCGCGTCGATCCGTTCCGGCGGGAGGTCTATCGCGATGGTCGCTACATCGCCCTGACACGCAAGCAGTTCGCCGTGCTCGAGGTCCTTGTCGCCGCCGAGGGCGGTGTCGTCAGCGCCGAAGAACTGCTGGAACGGGCATGGGACGAAAACGCCGACCCGTTCACCAATGCCGTACGCATCACCGTCTCGGCGCTGCGCAAACGCCTTGGCCAGCCCTGGCTGATCGATACGGTGCTGGGTGTCGGCTACCGCATCGACACGCGACACGACAGCCAGAGCCCTTCCAGGAAAAGTGTGTAATCCGCCTGGAATTGCGACAAAACAAAGCGTCAGAGCGGTTTCGTGGAAACGGAAACGCTCTCGCCGGGAGACGAAGCCATGGATAGAGCGCCGGGCCTGAGCGTGCGCCTGAAACTTGCCTTGAGCTATGCCGCATTCCTGATGGTGGGCGGCGGCCTGCTGCTCGCGGTGGTGTGGGTCTTCCTGCTGCGGGGCACGTCCGTCAGCATATTCATTCCCGCGCCTTCGAACCTTCTGCGCGCGTTCGACCCGACCAATTTCGGCCCGATCATATTCGGCCCGGCGGCCGTCGCCGTTATGGCGTTCCTGCTGCTGTTCGGCCTGCTTGGAGGATGGTTTCTGGCGGGACGCATGATCGCCCCCCTGACGCACATCACCGACGTCACGCGCATGGTGGCGGAAGGATCGTTGTCGCGCCGGATAGGATTGCAGGGTCGCCAGGACGAGTTCCGCGAGCTCGCCGACGCCTTCGACGCCATGCTTGCACGCATCGAAGCCCATGTCGCGGAACAACAGAGGTTCGCGGCCAATGCTTCCCACGAACTGCGCACCCCGCTGGCCATCACGCAGACCCTGCTGGATGTTGCCCGCAGGGACCCGAACCGCGACGCCGGTGCGCTTGTGGAACGCCTGCATGACGTGAATGCCCGGGCGATCGACCTCACCGAGGCACTGCTCGTCCTCAGCCGTGCCGACCAGCGCGCATTCACCAAGGCCCGGGTCGACCTTTCCCTCATTGCGGAGGACGCCACCGAAGCCCTTCTCCTGCTGGCCGAGAAACACGGCGTGGCGATCGAAACCGCCTGTGAGCCGGCTGCAACCATCGGCTCGGGCACGCTGCTTCTGCAGTTGGCCACGAACCTCGTGCACAATGCGATCGTGCACAACCTTCCCGAGCGAGGCACCGTTCGGGTCGCGACCGACGTCCGGCCTGGCCATGTCATGCTTGTCGTTGAAAATACCGGCGAGGAGCTTTCCCCGCACACGGTCTCGACGCTCGTCGAGCCGTTTCAACGTGGAACCGGACGCATACATACGAGACATTCCGGCGTCGGCCTGGGTCTGGCGATCGTCAAACGCATCACCGACGCCCATGACGGCACCCTGGTGCTTGAACCGTCCCCGTCCGGCGGGCTACGCGTCGTCGTCGAATTGCCCGGCGTCGCGGCCTAGCCCGTCCACATCGTCGAGCGAAGCAGTGCCTGCGTGTGCTGCGGCAGGTCGAGCTCGCCGCGCGCCTCGATCTCCAGAAGGTAGGCTGCCTTGGCGAGGCGGTCTCCTTCAGTGATCGCGGCATAGGCGCAAATGGCCATCAGCGCCTTTTCCTCCGCCCGGCAGGCATTGGCGAAGACCGCCCCGCGGCTGCCGATTTTATCGACGGTGGTACGGAGTGCCGAGTATGCCGATCCATGGGCCTCGATCAGCGCCGTCAGTTCGGCGCCTGGCTCGCGAGGCGGGGCATCACGGGCGATCGCTTCAACGGTCGTTGCGACAACGATGCCACCGGACTGAAGCAGCAATGTGCGGCGATTGATCCTGGACGTGGTGAAACCCTCCTCTGACGGCAGGTGCTCGATGAACTGCTGCACCATAACACGAGGGCTTGCGCATTCCTGTCAGGAGCCTGGCCTGTCAGAGACGCCCGACACGCTCGATCAGGCCAGCATCAAGGCTTCAGCGTCACATGGAAATGTCCGTCGCGGATCGTCGCCTTGCCGTCCAGCGATTCCATGTCGGCCGAGAACGTGCCTTCGATGGCATTGCCATCGACTTTGGTGATCCTGAGCAACGCCGGCTGTTTCGAAGCGCGGTCGATCAGGAATTCATGGCTGTCGCGGCTGAGCTCGATGCAGGGTCCGTTGGCGTTGCAGTCGCGCGCCAGCGTCTGTTCCTGCAGCGAGGTCGCGTCGAACTGCAGCTTCAGCGTGGTGAGGTCAATGTCGCTGCGCTGCACGGAAGGCGTGGTCTGGACCAGCAGGACATTGCCGAGCGCAACCGCGATCATACCGGTTCCAGACGAGGACCAGTCCTTGTCGCCGATCCTGGCGCTGACACTGTCGCCGGGCTGTGCAGTGGACTCGATCTTCTGTTCGGCGGCCTTCGGGACCTGCGGCTTTGCCGGCGGCTGCGGCGCCTGTTTCGACGGTTCGGGCGCTGTCGGCTGTTCGGCCGGCTGGCCGGGGTTTGCACCCGGAGGCGTCAGCTCGAAATTGAAAACCTGCCATTGGCCCGCCTCGTTCCTGACCAGGTTGACGGTGGCCGGCAGCGTGATGTCGCCTTCCAGCGTCACGGTTCCGACGACCTTGCCCTGGCCGCTCTGCATCTCGCGGGTCGGCCAGGACGCGCTCTTGAATCTGGCAAGGCCCAAGCGCTGAACAGCCGCTTCGAAATCCTGTTCCGAAACGGCCTGTCTGAATCCACCCGCCGCCTTCTTGTAGCCGGCCGCGGCGCCGGAACTGGCGGTGGTGGCGAAGAAGTCGGTCGCGGCGTCGCTGATGCCGCTGGTGAAATAAAACACCGTGCCGACAATGACGGCGGCCACCACGGCGACAGCGGCAAGTCCGATCAGGAGCTTCTTGTAAAAGGGCATTCGGATCACTCTCCGAGAATCAAACCGCCCGCGCGGACCATATCGGCGGGGGTATGGCGGAGCAACCGAGGACGGCAGACAGTCGAGCCCGTCCATGACCACCCCGGATCGCGCCCACGACCCAATGGACCAGGTCGCGGCTATCGCAAATCAGATGACGGCGACGATGCCGGCGGTGTCGAAATAGAACGGCGTGCCGTCGAGCAGCAGCCCGTTCCTGAAGTGCAGGACCTCGGCGAAAGGCTGCTCGATGACGGCGCCGGTGGCGCGCGACGTGAGCCTCAGCGTGCATGACATGAAGACGGTGTCGTCGACGCGGGCCGCCGTCATGTTGGTAACCGCCATGTCGCTCCAGACCTCGCCCATCCGGCCGAGCAGGCCGGCGATGCCTTCCAGCCCCCTCCACTCGCCGGCATAAGGCAAGGAGGCAGGTTCGTGGACGACCACGTCGGGATGGAAAGCCCGGGCGAGGCTTGAAACATTCCTTGCGTCCGAGTTCAGAAATCCCAGCTCGACTTCGAACATGCGTTCGAGAAGCGGCATGGCATCGGTGCAATCACAGCTCATTTTCAGGCGGGCTCCATCATCGATTTGCGAGCGATCAGTGCCGGCTGGGCCGGATCGCCGCCACCCGTTTCCCGCCGGGGACCTTGATCGCGATTGAGGTCGCAGCCGTGCGCCGCATCGCAGCAGAACCCCTCCGTTCATTCACGGAGACTTCCACATGCACAGCCTCAAGACCGCTTTCACTTCCTCGTCTCGCGCAATTCCCGGCGCAACATCGCCGCGCGTTTTCGCCGGAATTGCTCTGGCCTGCCTGACCGCCGGGGCTGGCGGCATGGACGCGCGATCAACATGCCGGCATTCCTCCGCCTAGGCGGCCAGCCGGCGCATGGCGAGCGCGATGTCGTATGTTCATATGATGAGCGCTCGCCGGCGTCGCACTAATATGCCCCGCGAAGAAAGTCCGGGGGCAAGCGATGTCACGAACGCTCACTGATGGAAACGACAATCAATTCATCGACGTTGCCGGTGGCCCGTGGGTCTATGCGCTCGACGGCGACGATCGCCTTTACGGGCCGGGGACCCAGTCCGGCTATTGGTACGGAGGAGCAGGAAACGACGCGCTGCTCTTTCAGGGCGCCCACGAAGCAAGCATGTATGGGGGTGAAGGCAACGACACCATGCATAGCAGTACGGGTGGCGACGCGTGGCTCTACGGAGAAGATGGCGACGACCTGATCGTCTCGGGTCAATTCAGCTGGTCCATCGCTCAAAACACCGGTCAGATCATTCCCTTGTTCGGCACGACCTCCGGCTCGGATTATCTCGACGGCGGCCAGGGCATTGATGGCCTCTACGGCTTCGACGGCGATGACACCCTGTACGGTGGGACTGGCGACGACAGAGGAGACATTACAGTCGCAAGCGCAACAACCGCCGGCCTTCTGATGATCGTTCCCGCCGGGCTGTATGGAGGTTCGGGCAACGACTACATCGATGGCGGACAAGGCAACGACTGGATTGAAGGCGGGGATAACGACGATCGGATTTATGGCGGCGATGGTGATGATTTGATCCATGGCGACACTCCCGGTAGCGGCATCGGGGGAAATGACTGGATCGATGGTGGCGGCGGTGCTGACGAAATCCGCGGCGGCGTTGGCAACGACACCATCATGGGTGGTGACGGCAACGATAGGATGGACGGAGGAGCCGGCGCCGACACCTTCGACGGCGGACTTGGATTTGACCACGTTTACTACTGGGATTCGAGTTCCAGCGTAACCGTCGATCTCGGCAACATCGTCGCCGGAACGGGGGATGCTGCGGGTGATGTGTTCACCTATGTCGACGGTATCGTGGGCAGCCCCTACGGCGATCTGCTCCTTGGCGATCAATGGAGCAATGCTCTGTATGGCCGCGATGGATCGGACAATCTCTATGGCCGCCAAGGCAATGACCAGCTTAATGGCGGCGATGGGGATGATCACCTGGATGGTGGCGCCGGCGCTGACGCACTCTATGGCGGCATGGGCTTCGACACCGTCTACTACACCCAGTCCTTGAGCGGCGTTCGCGTGGATCTCGGCGGAATGTTGTCGGGCACCGGCGATGCGTCCGGAGATACGTTCCTGTTGGTCGACGGGATCGTCGGCAGCCAGTACGCCGACGATCTCTATGGCGACCAGTGGAGCAACACGCTCGCCGGCGGCGCCGGCAATGACTGGCTGAGCGGCCGCAACGGCAATGACAGTCTCTATGGCGGCGCCGGTGCCGATGTCTTTGTCGTAGCCCCCAACAACGGCTGGGACACGATCTTCGACTTCCAGGACAATGTCGACAAGATCGACCTCAGATCCTGGGGTTTCGCAACCGTCGGCCAGGCGCTCAACTACGTTGCCGATACCGGCCCGCATCTGCGTTTCGACTTTGCCGACGGGTCGCATCTGACCGTGCTCAATGTCGCGAATTTCGGCGACCTGGCCAACGACATCCTCGTGGCCTGAGGCCTGCACGAGCCCGCTCCGGCGAAGTGGAGCGGGCTAGCTACGCCCCAACGGATGACGCTTGACTGCGCCTCTGTCGGGTATCATCCTCGCCCGATCTCAGATGTACGTGGGCCTCGCCTGGCGAGGCAGTTCATCCGGCCTGAGTGTCGCGCGCAGCGGAGCGCATTTCGATCCTGGCCCTCGAACTGAATGTTCAGGCCCGGTCTTTTGCATTGCGTGCGGTACTCAACCTAACAGCACCGATTGCAAAGTCGGCAATGACCGGACCCGACATCCTTATCCGTTACCGAGCGAACTATGGTCGCGTCCCTGTTTGCCGCCGTTTTGCTTTCGCAACATCGATCTTTTGACGGGAGCATCAAAATGACTGCGGTAACTACTGGCGGATATGTTGGCGTCTTTGGACGAAACGAAATTTTCTCACCGTCCGTCCAAAATACACGCTTCTATATCGACGGGAACGATGGGCATGACGTCATTGTCGGAGACAAGCTGGAAGATCATCTCGTCGGGGGCCTAGGAACAGATTTCCTGCTTGGTGGAGGATCAGACGACTATATCCTCGGAGACGAATACTGGGATGATGAGACACAGAACACAAACCCAACAAGCGCCGCGGCCGCTGATGGAATTTACGGGGGCGACGGCAATGACACGATTTACGCAGGTGGAGGAAACAATTACGTCAGCGGAGACGAGGGCAACGATCATATTGTAGGCGGAAGCGGCAACGAAATGCTGCTTGGCGGAATTGGCGATGACCGGATTTATGGTCTGGGCGGGAACGATATCATTTACGGTGGGTCACCAGCTCAGGCCACGGCAATAGCATTCATCAATTCCAACGTCGGGACAATCATTCCAACTTTCAACGGCTTGACTGATGCAGCCTATAATGGCGGCACTTTTAGTCTGGGCGCCTTTCCTGCAGTTACCATCGGCACCGGCAACGACATGCTCGATGGCGGCGGTGGAGACGACAACATCTATGGCGGTGATGGCAACGACACCATCATGGGTGGCGATGGCAACGACAATCTGGACGGTGGCGCCGGTGCCGACAACCTCGACGGTGGCTTCGGATTTGACTTCGCTTTTTATTCTCAATCAGCCACAGGCGTAACCGCTGATCTCGGCAATATCGTCGCCGGGACAGGGGATGCTGCCGGTGATGTTTTCACCTATGTCGACGGCATCTGGGGCAGTGCCTACAACGATCTGCTCCTTGGCGATCAATGGAGTAACATCCTGTATGGCCGAGATGGCTCCGACAACCTCTACGGCCGCGAGGGCAATGACCAGCTCCATGGCGGCGACGGCGATGACCACATGGATGGCGGCGCCGGGGCCGATGTCCTCGACGGTGGGCTAGGCTTCGACTTCGTCTACTATTCGCAAGCGAGCAGCGGGGTTCGCGCGGATCTCGCCGGAACATTCTCGGGCACCGGTGATGCAGCCGGCGATACCTTCAGTTTCGTCGACGGCCTGTCGGGCAGCGCCTATGCCGATGACCTTTATGGTGACCAGTGGGGTAACACGCTTTCCGGCGGCGGCGGCAATGACTGGCTGAGCGGTCGCAACGGCGATGACAGCCTGTATGGCGGTGCTGGAGCTGACACATTTGTAGTTGCACCCAACAACGGCTGGGACACGATCTTCGACTTCCAGGACAATGTCGACAAGATCGACCTCAGGTCCTGGGGCTTCGCAACCGTTGGCCAGGCGCTCAACTACGTCGCCGACACCGGCCCGCATCTGCGTTTCGACTTTGCCGACGGGTCGCATCTGACCGTGCTCAATGTCGCCAATTTCGGCGACCTGGCGAACGACATCCTCGTGGCTTGAAGCCAGCAACGAGCCCGCCCGGCGAAGCGGAGCGGGCTCGTTGGAATTCTGTCGAAGAAATCTAAGCCACCGTCCCCGTCGGCTCGCTCCTCGCCGCGCGCAGCAGCTCCGAGCGCACCCACGGGTCGGCCATGGCGCTTGGAACGGCGCGGGCACGCACCTCGTCGGGCAGCGTCGAGACTTCGCCATAGAGGCACGACCAGCGCTGGCAGTGTTCGGCGAGCGGGCGCTCGCTGCGTTCCCAGGCCGCCAGCCGGGCGGGGATGTCGCGCGGGTCGGCGAGGTCTTCCATATGGGCGGCAAGCGCCAGCGCGCTCTGCATGGCCATGCCGCCGCCCTGGCCGAGATTCGGCGGCTGGGCGTGCGCCGCGTCCCCCAGGATCGCGGCGCGGCCGGCCGACCAGGATTTGACGGTGACGATGCTGTAGGGGCTCCAGGCCAGCACGTCGTCGATGCGGTCGATGAGATGTGCCCAGGCCGGGAATGAGGCGCGCCAGGTCGCCTTGTCGAGCGGATAGGCGCGGCCCTTCTCGTCGGTGTCCTGGCAGGTCAGCGCGAGATAGATCCGCCCTCCGGCCAGCGGGGTGATCAGGAAGCGCCGCATGCCGGACCAGCATTCGATGTATTTGTCGGCGCCGCCCGCACCGAGGTCGCCGATATCGCCTTCGATGATGGTGCGGATCGCACCTTCCGTCGTCTGCTGGTGGCTGAGCTCCAGGCCGAGCGCCTTGCGGACCGGCGACCAGACGCCGTCGGCGCCGACGACGAGATCGCCCTGCACCGCACGCCTGTTGGCGAAGAGCAGATCGCCCTGCGCGCCGGCGCCGATCACCTCCTGGCCGGTGCGGATTTCGACGCCTGCCTTTTCGGCGGCACCCTTCAGGCCTTCGAGCAGGTCGCGCCGGTGCAGCGTGACCAGCCGGACCTGCGGCGGCAGGCCACCATCGTCGAGGATCGAATTGTCATGGCCGCGCTGCTCCATGGCATGGCCGCGATAGGCATTCTGCGACAGGCCGCTCAAGCCCAGCGCCTCGAGGATGCGCAGGCCGTTCTCCCAGATGTAGATGCCGGCGCCCGAAGCCCTGAGCTCGGCCTGCCGCTCGAACACGGTGACGTTCCAGCCACGCTGCGCCAGCGCCGTTGCCGCCGTCAGCCCCGCGAAGCCCGCGCCGGCGATGAGTGCCGTTGGTTTGCCTGTCATCTTTTCCTCCTCGCGCCGCGCAAACAGCCGCGGCCATGCCTCGTCACATGCCGAAATAGCGGCGCTTCACGTCCGGATCGTCGACCAGCTCACGCGCCGGTCCCGACAGCGTCACGATGCCGTTTTCGATGATGTAGCCATGGTCGGCGGTTTCGAGCGCCAGCTTTGAATTCTGCTCCGACAACAGAACCGTGTAGCCGTCGGCACGCAGCTGGCTGATGATCTCGAACACCTTCTTGACCATGATGGGCGCCAGCCCCAGCGTCGGTTCGTCGAGCAGGATCAGCCGCGGCTTCGCCATCAGGCTGCGGCCGATGGCCAGCATCTGCTGTTCGCCGCCGGACATCGAGCCGGCCAGCTGCCGGCGTCGCTCCTTCAGTCGCGGAAACTGCCGATAGATCTCCTCCAGCCGTTCCAGCGCGCCGCCATGCGCGCGCGGCACGACCGCGCCGAGCCTGAGGTTCTGCTCCACCGTCAGCGCGGCGAAGACCATGCGGCCTTCCGGCACCAAGGCGATGCCACCATCGACACGGCTGTGCGAAGGGTTTTTGGAAATATCGGCGCCGTCATAGACGATCGCGCCGCTGTTGGCGCGGATCAGGCCGAGGATCGTCTTCATCAGCGTCGTCTTGCCGGCGCCGTTCGGACCGACCAGCGCGGTGATCGAGCCCGGCTCGACGCCAAGGCTGATGTCGCGCAGGATCACCACCGGGCCGTAGCCGGCGGACAGGCCCTTGATGTCGAGCAGCGCCGTCATCCGAAATACACCTTCAGGACGTTCTCATCGGCGACGACCTGCTCAGGAGTCCCCATGGCGATGGGCACGCCATGGTCCAGTACCAGGATGCGGTCGGACAGGTTCATCAGCGCGCCCATGACATGCTCGATAATGAGGATGGTGAGGCCGCGCTCCTGCCGCAGCCGGAACAGCGTCGCAGTCATTTCGGCGACTTCCGTCGCGGTCAGGCCGGCCATGACCTCGTCGAGCAGCACCAGCCTGGCACCGGTCGCCAGCGCACGCGCAATCTCCAGTCGCTTCTGGTTGGACAGGGTCAGGCTTGCCGCGAGCTGATCGGCGAGCGGCGCCAGACCGACATCTTCCAGCGCCTGGCGCCCGGCAGCGGTCGCCTCCGCCAGCCGGCGCGTGCGCGCCGAGCCGTACATGGCCGAGACGATGACGTTGTCGAGCACGGTGAGGTTGCCGAAGGGACGCACGATCTGGAACGTGCGGCCGAGGCCGAGGCGGCAGATCTGGTCGGGCCGTTGGCCGGCCAGAGGCCTGCCGGCGAAGCTGATCGAACCGCCATTCGGCCGAATCTGGCCGGCGATGACGCCGAACAGCGTCGTCTTGCCGGCGCCGTTGGCGCCCATCAGGCCGAAGATCGCGCCTTCCTCCACCGTGAAGCAGACGTCCTGCAGGGCCTTCAGCCCGCCGAACTGCTTGCAGACATTCTTGACATCGAGGAGCGTCATGCGCGGCCGAGCCCCTTGCGCACGAGGCCGGCGAGGCCCTGTGGAACGAACAGGATGAAGACGATGAGCAGGGCGCCCAGGATCATCATGTAGGCCTGCGGGAAACGCGCCCACAAAAGCTCCGACAGCATGACCAGGAACAGCGTGCCGAGCAGCGGTCCCGACACCCGGCCGAGCCCGCCGACGATTGCCGTGGTGACGATGGTGAAGGACACCGCCGGATCGAAGGCCTGGTCGGCGGCGAAATAGCTGGTGCGCAGAACCAGCAGCCCGCCGACGATGCCGGGGATGATCGCCGACGCCACGAAGGCGAACAGCTTCAGCCGCGTCACCGGTACGCCGATGGCTTCGGCGGCGACTTCGTTCTCGCGGATGGCGGCAAGCCCGCGGCCGAAACGCGACTGCGCGGCCCAGGCGGCGAGCGCGGTGGCGATGACGGCGAGCGCCAGCATGGCGTAGTAGAGTGCTTCCAGCGAGGGCGCGTCGAAGATCATGCGGCTGAACTGGCCGAGCCTGGTCTCCAGGAGCATGACCAGGTTCTTGACCAGCTCAGCGAAACCGAAGGTCAGGATGACGAAATACGGCCCCTTGACGCGCAGCACCGGCAGCCCGACCACCAGCGCCAGCAGGCCGGCGGCGGCACCCGACAGCGCCAGCGCATAAGGCACCGGCATCCAGTCCAGGCTGACGACCAGCACATAGGCGCCGATGCCGTAGAAGACGGCATGGCCGAGCGAGATATAGCCCGTCGTCGCCGACAGCAGCGACCAGCTCTGGATCAGCGCGATCCACATGGCGATGATGAAAGCGACGCCCAGCCAGTATTCGGACCCGAACTGCGGCACCAGCGCCAGCAGGATCACGACGAAGGCGGCGATCAGGAGCTTGCCGGTCATCGTGCCTGCACCGCCTTGCCGAACAGGCCCTGCGGGCGCAGCAGCAGCACGCCGACGAAGATGCCGTAGATGAGGATCGACCGGTAGGTGGCCGAAGTGAGTGCCACGCCGAAGGTCTCGATGAAGCCGAGCACGAAGCCGGCGGCAATGCCGGCGGCGATGTTGCCGAGCCCGCCCATGATGACGACGACGAAGGCGGCGATGGTGAAAGGGAAGCCCATGAAAGGCGTGATCTGCTGCGTCATGGAGACCAGCACGCCGGCGACGCCGGCAATGGCGAAGCCGGCGCAGATCGAGATCATCTGCACGCGCTCGACATTGACACCGACGACGGCGGCCGCGTCCTTGCGCTCGATGACGGCAAGCAGGCTCCAGCCAGCGACATGGAAGCGCAGGAAGGCGAGCGCGCCGAGCGTGATCAAGGCAGCGACGCCGAGCAGCAACAGCATGCTGCCGGTTGCCGACACACCGGCGAAGCTATGGACGCCATCGAGGAACTGGTAGCCGCGCGAGGTGGCGCTGAAGGCCAGCGAGGCGCCGTTCTGCAGGATCACCGACAGGCCATAGAAGATGATCAGCGAATTGGCCTCAAGCCGCTGCGCCAGCGCCGGCGAGCCGAGCTGCCGTTTCAACAGCACGACATAGACCAGGAAGCCGAACGCCGCGCACAGCATCGTGGTGGTGGCCAGCGAGACCACCGGCGAGATGCCGAGCAGCGTGAACGACCAGAACGCGGTGTAGGCACCGATCATGACCAGGTCGCCATGCGCGATGTTGAGCAGCCGCAGCGAACCGTAGACGAGGTTCAGGCCCAGCGCGACAAGCGCATAGAGCGCGCCGGAGACGACCGCCGCGAACAGGAGTTGCTGGAACATGGGCCTCTCACCAGCCCGTCTTCGGCCTGAAGTCCTTTGTCTTGATCTGCTCCGGCCAGACCAGCTCGAGGCTGCTGTCCTGGATCTGCAGGAAGGAGGTCGGCGTCATGGAGTTCTGGACGCCGTCGAACTTGACCGGGCCGTTGATGGTGTCGAAGGTCGTCGACGCGATCGTCTCGCGCAGCTTCTCCCTGTCGAGGCCGGCCGTCGCCACCGCCTGCTCAAGGATCTCCATCGACATGAAGGAGAGCACACTGTCGAGTGCGTCCGGCGCTTCCTTGTACCTGGCGAGATAGGCGTCGTAGAACGGTTTGGCCTTCGGCCATTTGCTCTGGTTGGGCGACCAGTGGCCGACCGTCACGATGTTGTTGGCGCCGGTGCCGAAAGCCTGCTGGTAGGCCGAAATGGTCGGGCCGATCAGCGAGAGCACGAACGGCGCCTTCACATTGAGCTGCCTGGCCTGGGTGGCGAACAGGAAGGTGTCCGACGGGTAGCTCAGCACGATGAAGGCATCGGGGCTGGACTGGTTGGCGCCGCTGATCAGCGTCGTCATGTCCTTGATGTCGGGCGGGAAGTCCTCGTTGGCGACCAGCTTGATGCCGTTCTTCTCCAGCGCCGGCAAAAGATAGGTCTTGATCTCCTGCGCCAGCGGCAGAACGTTGGCGAAGACGGCCGCCGTCTTGACGTTCTCCTTCGCCATGAAGGCGGCGAGCTCCTCGCCGACCTTGTCGGGGATGACGGCGGTGGGGAACCAGATGTAGCCGGGCTTGACCTCGCGCAGCTTCACGGAAGCCGCGGTGTTGCCGACCATCGGGAACTTGTGCCGGGCCAGCACCGGCGCGAGCGCCAGGTGGATCGGCGTGCTCCAGGGCGCGGCAAGCAGATCGACCTTGTCCTGGGTGATCAGCTTCTCGTAGATGCGCACGGCATTGGCCGGGTTGGACTGGTCGTCATAGCTGACGAACTCGACCGGCCGACGCTGGCCGCCGCCGATGTCGAGGCCGCCGGCGGCGTTGACCTGGTCCTTCCAGAGTTCATAGGCGTTGACCTGTGAAGGCGCGGCCTGCGCGAACAGCCCGGTCAGGCACATCGAATAGCCGATGCGCAGCGGGGCGTCCGCAGCCAGCGCCAGGCGCGTCGTCACCGGCGCGAGCGCGGCAGCGGCCAGGAACGTCCTGCGGCTTATCGTGAAAGTCATATATCCTCCTCCGGCGCGTCTTGCTGCGCTGCCTTCCCATGCCCTCGACGGGGCTGTTCCCACATCATTGCCCGGTGCGTGTTCGCACTCTTGAACGAATGACGTTCTTTTATGAACGCCGATATGCCGCTGAGTGTCAATAGCGAATTACGTTCTTTTATCGAGAGCGTTTCGCGACCTCGAGGTGGCCGGATGGGCGTGCCGGCGCGAGGCGATGAAGCGAGCGCTGACGACCGCGCCCGCGACCGGAACCAGTGCAGGCATGTGATGGCGCGGCTGTTAAGAACCGCTGCAACTGGGTCGGCGTTCCGGCATGGATCCCCGACACTCTCAGTTCCCTGCGGTCGCTTCGAGGCCGAGGATGACGGGCTTCCGTTGCCTCGCCAAAACCACGAGTGCCCATACCGCCAACGCGAACGAGAAAGGCCGGCGTCGTCACCGACGTTGGAGATTGCCGGAACCCTCCTACCCTCGTCGGCCTCGAAAGGAGCGAAGCTACTGAAGAGTGTCGGGGATCCATTCCGAAACGCCGACGATAGGCGCTGCGGTGCAGAACAGCCCAGTTCCGACAGCCCGAAATCTAGCGGGAGCCGCCGATCAACATCCCTACCAGCGCGCCCTCGACATCGGCCGTGTTGGCGGTGCTTTCATTGGCGGCGCGCTGGGATTTCACGCGCATGGCGACACCGTCGAAGGTCAGCATCAGCAAATGGGCAAAGGCGCGCAGGCGCGGGTCCTGCGGCGTGTAGCCGTCGAGCGCATCACAGACGATCTGCACGATCTTGTTCTCGGCCCAGTGCAGCAGGTCCGGCTTGTATTTGTCCTTGGGCATGACGATGGCCAGGCCCTCCATCAGGGCCGAGGTGTAGCCGGTCTTGTCGTCGGCGATGTCGTTTAGCAGGCCCCAGACAAGGCGCTGGATCTTGCGCTCCGGCGTCTTCAGCCGCGCCACCGCGCGCTCCAGCGCCAGCACCTGCGCTTCGAACCAGGGCGTGTAGATGGTGAAATAGATCTGCAGCTTGGATTCGAAATAGACATAGACATTGGACGGCGCGATGCCGGCGCCCTTGGCGATTTTGGCGACCGTGGTGTCCATGTAGCTGGTCATGGCGATCTGCGACGCCGCCGATGTCAGGATCGCCTGCCGAACCGATTCATTCTTGACGCGGGCCAAGATCACCCCTCTCGCGCAAATCAGAAATACTACGCTTAAGCGCGGAATCTTCGGTGGTCAAACGGCCAACCGACAAAAGACCATGCTCCGGCGACGCAACGACCCTCACCTCAAAAAAGAATGACATTCTCTATTGACATCGATGGACTTCGACTCTTTTCATAAAAGAACGTCATTCGTTATAGCACAGGGAACGCATAACGCATGGCCAGCAAATGGAGCCAGGCGCAAAGGATGCCCGGTCCAGAAACGGGAGAGCCTGATGCCAACCTTGCAGATCAACGACCATCCGATCGCCTATCTGGAATTCGGTGACCCGCAGGCCGACACCATCATCCTCTTGTCCGGCTGGGCGCAGGACAACCGCCTGTTCAAGAACCTGTCACCGCTGCTTGCCGAGCATTTCCACGTGCTGGTGCCCGACTATCGGGGCCATGACGCCAACGAGACCGTGCATGGCGACTTCGGCACCGAGGAGTTGGTCGACGACATCGCCGCCTTCATCGCAATCAAGGCGCCGAAGAACCCGATGCTGGTTTCGACCTCGCATGGCTGCTGGGTCAATATCGGCCTTTGCGAGCGGCTCGGCCTCGAACGCACCATCCTGATCGACTGGCTGATGCAGCCGCATCCGGGCTTCATCCAGCAACTCGAGGACGGACAGGACCCGCAGCGCTACAGGCAAGGCCGCGACAGCTTCTTCAACGAATGGGAAGCGACGACCGACAATGTCGACGTCATCAACCACATGAAGAAGGAAATGGCCTGGTTCTCCGGCCCGATGTGGATGCGCGCCTGTCGCGAGATCCTCAGGGCCTACACCAGATACGGCTCACCGCTGCAGCGCATGGAAGGGCTCAAGCAGCAACCCGAACTCATCCACATCTATTCGCAGCCGCTGTCGGCCGAATACCGCCAATTCCAGGAAGACTATTCCGCCGGCCACCCCTGGTTCCGCCCTGTGCACATCCCCGGCCAGACGCATTTCCCGACGCTGGAGAACCCGGCAGCAGTGGCGAAGGCGATCTTGGAGTTTGGGAAGAGGTAAGTCTGAAACGCTTAGGCCTAGAAACCCTGCGAAATACCGAAAAAATATCTGGCTATTAAATCCCACAAGATGTCAGTCCCCGTTTTGAGGCGCATATGTATCACAGCAAATTTTGGAGCCTCCTACGAGAACACCACCTGCGATAGGATCCGTCCAATGAGCCAAATGCAAATCCCCAGCTGACTTTTGTTAACCAGCAACGCTCAATGCCGGGAAATACTAGTTCCCGACTAGACACCTCTCAAATAGCCCGCTTTGATTGTGCTGGGGAATATGGGGGATTTGGTGCTATCGTCTCAGCACATCCAAGAACGGCTTTCGCTCGCTTACATCCATGCCGTTTCTGGCCGGGCAGGTGTAAATGTATCAGGCGCAAGTGTGCATGACTATGGTGTAGATGGCAGATTGCAGCCGCTCGTCAGGCGTGGTGGGCGCACAGTCGAGAATGGCTTCAATCTGGATTTTCAAGCCAAATCGACAACACGTTGGCAGATAAGCGGCGACACAATTGTCTACGACTTAGAAGCGAAAACATATAACGACATAGTTTCGCGTGATCCTTTGGCAACACCGCTTGTCCTGCTGCTAATGTGCCTCCCGGAGAACGACATTCATTGGTTGGCAGTTGATGAGAATTCAGCGGTGCTGCGAAACTGCTGTTATTGGATGCGATTCGCACACGGTCCCGTAACGCGCAACGTTTCTACGGTTCGGATATATGTCCCACGAGCAAATGTCCTAAACGTCGAAGGACTAAGAGGCCTTTTGAGGCAAGTCCAGCAAGAAGCTCAGGGAAGAGCCATATGATTGCCTCTCCTGCGATACTTCCTCCACTCGGCCTACTCAGAAGGCACCTAGAATCGACTGGGTGGGAAAAGCTACCGGCAGGACCGGGTCTAGAAGTTTTTACTTTACCCTCCGGCTCTCCGGAGGATGATGTGATAGAAATTATTCTAAATCGCAACCCTGACGAAGCGGGTGCAAGCACTAGAATTGAGCAGGCCGTAAGAACGCTAAGCCAAATCTACGGCGAGGCGTTCGAAGCAACTGCTGCAAAGATTCGTATGTTGGACTACGATGTAATTAAGGCCATTCTACCCGATAGAACTGTTTTTCGAGATAGTATACGTTTTCGTCTTGGCGAGAGGTTTTTGTCTGGTCTGAGGCGCTTGCTAACTTCGACGGCAATCGCCCAACATACGGGATCCACCCACTTCATCCAGTCAGACCTCAAGGGATTGGAATTCGTGGGAAATTGCAGACTCGGACACACTTTCCGGGGCAGTTTTGGCTTTACAATCGAAAGCCCGGTCGGGCCGCGGGGCTATCCGGATGACGAGTTCCCGCATGGTCCGGCTCCATTCGAACGACGAGTTGTCGAGCGATTGGCAGTTGGGCTTAGAGCGGTTGAAACAAGTGTGCGAACAGACGACATCAGAGCTATCGAGAGCCAATTGACGTCGGGCGCAAATGTAAACATGCTCGATGATCTGTCGACACTCATTCAGCATACAGAAGGTGCTGAACTTAAGTTTTCATTTGCTTTCTCAGATGCGTGGCAATCCAACCTCGATCAAACCACACAAGCGACAATCTTGCCGCGAGCTATCGATTTTACACAAGAATTGGTCCGCAGATATCGTCTCCAGGAAAAAGCGTCGACCGTCACTTTGGTTGGCCACGTCTACCGACTGGAAGCGCGTGGCGACCCATCTGACTTGTTCAACGAACAGACTACAAGAGATGCGTCAATTGAGGTGGCTGGGGGAGAATATGAGGGTAAAACCTTTAGGCTTCGGCTCCCCCCAGATGACTACATATCCGCAATACACGCACACGAAAGCGGCAAAGTAGTCGTCGTAGAAGGAAGTTTGGAGCAGAATTCGCGTGGCTATAGTTTGAGCCGCGTGCAAAATTTCCGAGTGCTGTAGTCTGATGGCAATGGTGAGCATTGCCGTATCAATTGTTCACACCACCACTGCACCCGCCTGCACCGTCGTCACCGCGATCATCGAGAACACATCCTCGGCGCTGCAGCCGCGCGACAGATCGTTAGCCGGCTTGGCCAATCCCTGCAGGATCGGGCCGATGGCGGTGGCGCCGCCGATGCGCTGGGCGATCTTGTAGCCGATGTTGGCGGCGTCGAGATTGGGGAAGACGAAGACATTGGCTTCGCCATGCAGTGCGGAGTGAGGCGCCTTGGCAGCGCTCACCGCCTCGACGAAGGCGGTGTCGAACTGCAGTTCGCCGTCGATGACGAGCTCGGGGTCGGCGGCGTGGGCCAGGCGGGTGGCCTCCACCACCTTCGAGACGCGCTCGTGCGCTGCGCTGCCATTGGTCGAGAAGGACAGCATCGCCACCTTGGGCGCAGCACCGGCCAGCGCCTGGTAGGAACGCGCCGACATGCGGGCGATGTCGGCCAGGCCGGCGGCATCGGGATCGACCACCAGGCCGCAATCGGCGAAGACGAAGGCGCCCTTCTTCACGTGGTAGGGCTGGCACAGCATCATCAGGAAGAAGGACGAGACCAGCCCGACACCGGGCGCGCGGCCGATGCATTGCAGGGCGGCCCGTACGGTGTCGGCCGTGGTGGCGACGGCACCGCCGACCGTGCCGTCGGCCTCGCCCTCGCGCACCATCATGGCGGCGAAGGTGAGCGGTGCGCGCACGGCGGCATAGGCCAACGCACCGTCGACACCCTTGTCCTTGCGCAGCGCGTGATAGGCGGCCGCCAGGCGGGCGGTCAGCGCCGAAGTCTCCGGGTCCTCGATGCGGATAGCCTCGCCCGAGATGCCGGCCTCCGCGAGCCTTTGCTCGACGATGCTGCTGCGGCCGACCAGCGTGACCTGCGCAATGCCCTCGCGCACCGAGCGCAGCGCCGCCTCGGCGATGCGAGGATCCTCACCCTCCGGCAACACGATGCGGCGCGGCGATGCCCTGGCGGCGGCGAGGATGCGTTCCAGCGGCTTCATCAGGCGTGACCCAGATAATAGATGCCGGCGAGGATGAAGAGGCCGATGAAGATGGTCTCGGCGACGATCAGCGCCACGGCATCGCCGCCGACATCGAGCACGCGGCGCAGCGAGGTCTTCATGCCGACGGCGACGATGCCGGCCAGCAGCGCCCAGCGCGACACCTCCATGCCGGCCTTCGAAACCGCTTCCGGCACGAAGCCGAGCGAATTGGCGGCGGCGAGGATCAGGAAGGCGATGACGAAACCGGGCAGCAGCGGCGGCCGCTTGCCGGCGTCGCCGACCGGACCGGCGCTGCGGGTGGCGATAGAGAACACCAGCACGACCGGCGCCAGCATGGTGACGCGGATGAGCTTGACCAGCGTGGCGGTCTCGCCTGCCTCCGGTGAAACCGAGAAGCCGGCGCCGACCACCTGGGCGACATCGTGGATGGTGCCGCCGAAGAAGATACCGGTGGCACGCGCATCGAGGCCGATGCCTTCGGCGATCATCGGGTAGAAGATCATGGCCAGCGTCGACAGCACCGTCACCGACAGCACTGTGAAGATCAGGTTGCGCTCGGAGAACTCGTTGCGCGGCAGCACGGCGGCGATCGCCATGGCGGCCGACGCGCCGCAGATGGCGACCGAGCCGCTGGTGATCAGCGCCAGCCGCCAGCCGCGGCCGAGCAGTTTTGCGGCAGCGAGGCCGAACAGGATGGTGGCGGCGATGGCGCAGACCAGCAACAGGATGGTGCCGGCGCCGAGCCCGACCAGCAGGTCGACGCTGATGCGCATGCCGAGCAGAGCGACGCCGATGCGCAGCACCTTCTTGGCGCTGAGATCGATGCCGGCGACGCAGCGCCCCTCCTCCGACAGGAAGTTGAAGGCGATGCCGAGCAGCAGCGCCATCAGCATGGCCGGCGCACCGTAATGGTCCGACAGGAACTGCGCCGCGATGGCGACGGCTCCGGTCACGGCAAGGCCCGGCCACCAGGCTTGCGCCAGCGAAGGCAGGTCGTTGAGGCGTCGGGTCGCGGCGGCGGTGTTCATCCAATCATTCCCGGATCGAGAGGGAGGCCCTACCCGGCGAACCGGGCAGGACTTGGCGCCATCAGGCGCGCTGCTGCGGGCGCATGTCGGCGCCGTCGATGCCGGCCACCGGCACCGGCTTCTTCATCGCGTCGCGGCGGAAGGGCTCGCCGAGCTCCTGGTTGAGGATGACCTCGATGAAGGTGGTGACGCCCTTGGCCTGATCATCGATCGCCTTGCCCAGCGCTTCGGTGAGGCCGGCCGTGGTGTCGACGGTGACGCCCTTCAGCCCGCAGCCGTCTGCCACCTTGGCGTAGCTGAGGTTGGGGTTGAGCTCGGTGCCGACGAAATTGTTGGCGTACCACAGCGTGGTGTTGCGCTTTTCCGCACCCCACTGGTAGTTGCGGAAGATCACCATGGTGATCGCCGGCCAGCCGTCGCGGCCGATGGCGCCCATTTCATTCATGGAGATGCCGAAGGCGCCGTCACCGGCGAAGCCGACCACCGGTACGTCGGGGCAGCCGATCTTGGCGCCGACGATCGACGGGAAGCCGTAGCCGCAGGGGCCGAACATGCCGGGCGCCAGATATTTGCGGCCTTGCTCGAAGCTCGGATAGGCATTGCCGATGGCGCAGTTGTTGCCGATGTCGCTGGAGATGATCGCTTCCTTGGGCAAGGCGGCCTGGATCGCACGCCAGGCCTGGCGTGGCGACATGCGGTCGGCCTCGCGCCGGCGCGCCGTGGCGTTCCACTCGGTGCCCGGATCGTCCTCCTCGTGGTCCATCGACGACAGCTGCTGCAGCCAGGCCGAACGGGTCTGGTGGATCGCCGCCTTGCGCGCCTCGCGGCCCTCATTGCCGGCCGCCGGCGTCAGCTTTTCGAGGATCTGGCGTGCCACCTGCCTGGCGTCGCCACAGATGCCGACCGAGACCTTCTTGGTCAGGCCGATGCGGTCGGCATTGATGTCGACCTGGATGACGGCGGCGTTCTTCGGCCAATAGTCGATGCCGTAGCCCGGCAGGGTCGAGAACGGGTTGAGGCGCGTGCCGAGTGCCAGCACCACGTCGGCCCTGGCGATCAGCTCCATCGCCGCCTTCGAGCCGTTGTAGCCGAGCGGGCCAACGGCGAGGCGATGGCTGCCCGGGAAGGCATCGTTGTGCTGGTAGCCGCAGCAGACCGGCGCGTCGAGCTTCTCGGCCAGCGCCATGGATTCGGCAATGGCGTTGCCGATGACGACGCCGGCGCCGTTGAGGATGACCGGGAATTTCGCTTCCGAAAGCAGCTTCGCCGCCTCGGCGATGGCCTGCGGGCCGCCGGCCGGCCGTTCGAAGCGCACGATCGCCGGCAGGTCGACATCGATGACCTGGGTCCAGAAATCGCGTGGGATGTTGATCTGTGCCGGGGCGCAGCCGCGCCAGGCCTTCTCGATGACGCGGTTCAGCACTTCGGGAATGCGCGAGGGGTCACGCACCTCTTCCTGGTAGCAGACCATCTCCTCGAACATCGCCATCTGGTCGACTTCCTGGAAACCACCCTGGCCGATGGTCTTGTTGGCCGCCTGCGGCGTGACCATCAGCAGCGGCGTGTGGTTCCAGTAGGCGGTCTTCATGGCGGTGATGAAGCCGGTGACGCCGGGGCCGTTCTGGCCGATGGCCATCGACATGGTGCCGGTGGCGCGGCTGAAGCCGTCGGCCATCATGCCGGCATTGGTTTCATGGGCGCAGTCCCAGAATTTGATGCCGGCCTTGGGGAACAGATCGGACACCGGCATCATGGCCGAGCCGATGATGCCGAAGGCATGCTCGATGCCATGCATCTGCAGGACTTTGACGAAGGCTTCTTCGGTGGTCATCTTCATGTCTTGGTTTCCTTTCGATGGGGTCGGGCCAGCGTCGCCGGCGGATTTCTGTTGGAGCGTGATCGGCTTCCGCTCAGAGGATTTCGTCCTTGAGGTAATACCAGCGGTACATGCCGGCCTGGCCGAGGCGGCGGAACGGCGTCAAAAGGCCATGGCTGGGCAGCGGCGAGGTGAAGATCGGCAGGTCGAGCCCGGCGCCCTTGCCGGCCACCATCTGCGCCATGCGGCGGCCGGCCTGGGCCGAATACATGACGCCATTGCCGCCATAACCCATGGCGTAGAACAGGCGCTGGCCGGGGTCGGGCTGGAAGATGCGCGGCATCATGTCGTGGCTGACATCGACCCAGCCCCACCAGGAGTAATCGATCTCGATGCCCCGCAGGATCGGAAACTTGCGCGCGAGCCCTTCCAGCAGCAGCGCCAGATGTTTCGGGTTGACCGCGTCGCGGCCGGTGATGGCGCTGCGGCTGCCGATCTGCACGCGCCCATCCGGCAACATGCGGTAGTAGTGGCGCAGCGTGCGCGTGTCGGTGAGCGGGATTCGCGCCTTGAAATTGAGCGCCGCCCGTTCGTCCTCGGTCAGCGGCCGGGTGACCACCGAATTGGACAGGATCGGCATCAGCCGGTGCCGGGTCAGCGCATGCAGGCCGGGCGAGGTGTAGCCGGCGGTGGCGATGCAGACCGCCCGCGCCCGCACCGTGCCGCCCGGCGTCCTGAGATGGTGGACGCCGCCCTTCAGCTCGCTGGCCAGCACCGGGCTTGCCGTGTGCACCTTCGCCCCCAGCCTGCGGGCGAGCCTGAGATAGCCGAAGGCCAGCTTGGCGGCATGGATGCCGATGCCATCGGGTTCATACATCGCGCCCCTGGCCTCGGCGTCGCGCACGAAATCGCCATGCACCTCGTCACGGCCGACCATGCGGGCCTTGTAGCCGAACACCTCGTTGAGCAGGCGGGTCTCCTTCTCCAGCGCCGGCAGCATCTTGTCGCGGTGGGCGATGTAGAGGTGGCCGCCATCCTGCGGCTCGCAGTCGATCTCGGGCTCGCGGATCAAAGCGCGGAACAGCTCGAAACCCTCGGCGATCTCGGCATGCAGCCGGCGGGCGACGTCGACGCCCCAGCGCTCGATCCACTGCGAGCGCTTGAGTCGGCCGGCCGAAATCTGCGCCTGGCCGCCATTGCGGGTCGAGCAGCCCCAGGCGACGCCATTGGCTTCGAGCACGGTGGCCTTGATGCCGTGTTCCCTGGCGAGATGGATGGCGCAGGACAGCCCGGTGTAGCCGGAGCCGACGATGGCGACGTCGACGTCGATGTCCTGCGTGACCGGGCCATCGTCTTCCGGCTCGGCACCGGCGGTGGCGATCCAGTAGGTGGGGGCATAATCCTTGCCATCGCCGGGGTTCGGCGCATGCACCGGATCATAGGCTGGATCGAACGGCTTGCGCCGCGCCGTCGGCCTGACGAGCTGCTGTTCCATGACCACTCCTCCCCCAAAACCACTCAGGCGCCGACCGCGAGCAGCGGCCGGTTCTTGCGGAAGGCCTGCTTGCGCACGATCCTGTCGCCGTCGAGCGTGAACAGGTCGCAGCCCTCGGCCTCGACGCGGCTGCCGTCGGCATTGGTGCCGGTGAAGGTCCATTCCGAGACGGCGCGGGCGCCATGGACGAAGTGACCGTGATGCGCCCAGTGCGCGTCGGGCATCGTCTTCCAGACACCGCTGAAGGCACTGGCGATGGCATCGGGGCCCTCGAAACGGGTGCCGTATGCCTCGGCCCCGCCGACCGCGTTGAAGACGCAGTCGTCGGCAAAGAAACGCATCACACCGTCGATGTCGTGCCGGTTGAAGGCATCGAACAGGTGGCCAAGGTCGTCGGCGGTCAGCGCCATGGTGTGGTCCTCGTCTCTTGTCATGGTGGTCTTCGGGGCGGCGCCGGGCACGGCTCCGCCGTGGCCGGAAGAACCGGCCGGTTGAACGGTCGTCTGGGTGTGTGAGGCTGGGCTGTCGCTCAGCCCGGCGGGGCGTTGGTCTTGTGTCTCGCCATCAGATCTTGCCCTTCCACGGGATCAGGATCTTCTCGAGGTGGCGCAGCAGCAGGTCGAAGGCGAAGGCGAAGATGCCGATCACGATGATGCCCATGATGACGGTGTCGCTGGCCAGATATTCGGCCGCGTTCAGCACCATGAAGCCGAGGCCGCGATGGGCCGCCACCATCTCGGCGGCCACCAGCGTGGTCCAGCCGACGCCGATGCCGATGCGCATGCCGGTGAAGATCTCCGGCAGCGCAGCCTTGAGGATGACCTGGCTGATGACCTGGGCGCGGGTAGCGCCCATCGCATAGGCGGCATGGATCTGCTCGGTCGAGACCGAGCGCACGCCGGCGCGCGCCGCGATCGCCATCGGCGCGAAGATCGCCAGGTAGATGAGGAAGACCTTCGGGAACTCGCCGATGCCCAGCCAGATGATGATCAGCGGCAGATAGGCAAGCGGCGGCAGCGGGCGGTAGAATTCGATGATCGGATCGAACAGGCCGCGTATGGTGCGGTTGACGCCCATCAGGATACCGATGGGCACGGCGGTGACGAGCGCCAGCACGAAGGCGCCGAGCACCCGGCCAAGGCTTGCCAGCGTGTGCTGGGCCAGCGTCGAATTGGACACGCCCTCGGTCATGGCCAGCACGAACTTGTCCCACACCGCCAGCGGCGACGGCAGGAACAGCGGCTTGACCCAGCCCATCTCGGTGACGAGCAGCCACAAGCCGAACAGCACCAGCGCGGTGATGAGGCTGATATGGCCGCTGGCACCGTCGCCGGGCGCGCCGTAGATCTTGCCGGGCGTGACCGGCCGGGCTCGCGAGACACGCTCAAGCATGGAGGTGTTCCGGGCTGCCGGCCTGGCGCTCGTCGCCGTAGATGATTGAGAGGATCTGTTCGCGCATGTCGATGAAATCGCGGCTGGACTTGATTGCACGGGCGTTGCCCTCCTCGAGGAAGCGTCGATTGAAGTCGAGCTCGTAGGTGTGGGTGATGCGGCCGGGCCGCGGCGACATGACGATCAGCCGGGAGCCGAGGAACAGCGCCTCCTCGACGCTGTGGGTGATGAAGAAGAACATCTTGTTGGTGAGCTGCCAGACCTCGAGCAGCAACTCCTGGATAGTCTCGCGGGTGAGCGCGTCAAGCGCCGCCATCGGCTCGTCCATCAACAGCATGGCGGGGTCGCAGGTCAGCGCCCGGGCGATGCCGACGCGCTGCTGCATGCCGCCCGACAGGTGGTAGATCATGTGCTTGTGGAAGTCCTGCAGGCCGACCAGCGCCAGGTTCTTCGTGGCGATCTCGCGGCGGGTCTTCTTGTCGACGCCGCGCAGCTTGAGGCCGAATTCGGTGTTGTCGATGACGTTGAGCCAGGGCAGCAGCGCGTGCTTCTGGAAGACGACGCCACGTTCGGCGCCGGGGCCGGTGACCTGGTGGCCGCCCAGCGTGATGTCGCCGCCGCTCGGGGCCATGAAGCCGGCCATGAGGTTGAGCAGCGTGGTCTTGCCGCAGCCGGACGCGCCGAGTGCAACGACGAAATCGCCGCTCTTGATCTCGAGGCTGACGCCCTTGAGGGCGATCACGGCCTGGTCCGAATAGAGGCCTGGGTAGGTCAGGCTGACATTGCTGACGTTGAGGGTTTCCATCGTGCCGATGCCTTTCGCGGGTTGAGAGAAGGCGATCGCCGGCGGATACCGGCGGCGCCCCGGTCAGGATCGTTCAGGACCTACTTCGCGGCCTCCCTGGCGTAACTTGCGTTGACGAAAGGCGTGTAGTCGTCGAGCGCCTTGTCGATCTGTTTCTGGGCGACGAGGAATTTGGCGCTTTCGCTCAGCGCCTTGAGCGCGCCGCCACCAAGCCAGGTCCCGGACGCCTGTTCGGCGGCATCCGGGAAGGACAACAGGTTCAGCGCCTCGACCGTGCCGGCGCCGTCGCCGCCGATCATCTTGACGATGCCCTTGACCTGCTCGGACTCGGCCGTCCAGCTCGCCTTGTTCTTGTTGTAATCGGCATAGGCCTCGGCCAATACCTTGGTGAAGGCAGCCATGAATTTCGGATTGGCTGCGGCCCATTTCCTGTCGGCGACGAGGCCGTCGAAAGTCGGCACCGAGGCCGCGCCGATGGTTTCGGAATCGGCGATGGTCTTGCCGGTCTTGAGCAGTTCGGTCAGCGCCGGCGGCCAGACATAGGCGGCGTCGATGTCGCCCCGCTGCCAGGCGGCGATGATCTGCGGCGGCTTCATGTTGAGGATGTTGACCTCGCGCGGATCGACCTTCCAGACCTGCTGCAGGCCGACCAGAAGATGGAAATGCGAGGTCGACACGAACGGCACGCCGACATTCTTGCCCTTGAGGTCCTCAGGCTTCTCGATGCCGGAGCCGTTGCGCACGGCGAGCGCCTCCGACTTGCCGATGTTGTCGAGGATCCAGAACAGTTCGAGGTCGACGCCGCGCGTCGCGGCAGCGGCCGTGCCGGTCGAGCCGATGACGCCGATCGGCACATTGCCGGAGGCGAGCGCGGTCGAGATGTCGCCGCCCGACGAGAACTGGCGCCAGTCTATCGTGTAGCCTGCTTCCTTGGCGGCCTTGTCGAAACGGCCGTCGGCGATGGCCGTGACGAACGGCCCGACGATCTGCTGGTAGCCGACGACGACAGTCTCCTCGGCATAGGCAAAGCCCGCCTGGAAAAGGCCGGCCGCCAGCGAGGCGACGGCGGCCAACTGCTTGAAATGCACAAATCCCATTATCGTTACCCTCTTTGTTTTGGTGGTTGCCGGATGATCCGGGAACTCGCCGGCTTATGTGCCGGTCTTGGTTCTGACTGACAGGGTTAAAGGAGGGACCCCGATTGCCTTATATCCAGTTTGGAAGTTGAATGATTCCAGTTCAAACGCGACATGGACTTGTTGAACTGGAGCGAACAGAACCCCTGGTAGCAGGCTATCCGAAGCGAACTCGAGTCCATTCAGGAACGCTGAAGAAGGTGCTGTGCCCAGGATCCGGCTTCACCGATACCCTCTGCGAGTTTTCGAGATCAGGCTGAAGGCCCCATGGCACATCCGACGGTTTCCGAAACGGTGTTCTTCCTCGACCGGGCAAGCCGCGTCGGCCTGCAGGCACAGATCCGCGAGACGGTGGTGTCGGCGGTTCTCGCCGGCCGCATCCAGCCAGGCGCACAGCTGCCCTCGACACGCAAGCTGTCCGATTATCTCAACATCTCGCGCATCACGGTGACGCTGGCCTACCAGGAACTGGCCTCGCAGGGTTATGTCGAGGCAGCGAGCCGCAGCGCCTACCGCATTTCGGACAACCCGCCGCTCAGGCTGCTGGCCACGGAGACGCCGCAGGCGGCAGGCGAGGTGGTGGACTGGTCGGCGAAGCTGCGCTCCAGCTTCATCGTCGCCAAGCAGATGCGCAAGCCGCTGGACTGGCGCCGCTTCCCCTACC